>Ga0209006_10000003_pt1 | contig 294547 bp, 269 predicted proteins | sample JacPin_JW_Ref_O2_FD_188567 | JGI IMG/M metagenome (GOLD analysis project Ga0209006, IMG submission 188567) | Forest soil microbial communities from Algoma, Ontario, Canada - Jack Pine, Ontario site 1_JW_Ref_O2 (SPAdes) (version 2) | ecosystem: Environmental > Terrestrial > Soil > Boreal... | reverse complement strand
CGACGGCGTTACCGTCACGCTCGAAGGCGATACCGACAGCGTGAAGTTCCCCGCTGCCGCCGTAATGTTGATCGAAATCCCCGTCGAAGTGGACGTCGAGAAATTCGCATCCCCGCCGTACTGCGCGGTGATCGAATGCGTCCCAACTGACAACGTCGAAGTGGAAAACGTCGTCGAGCCCGATGCATTCAGCGTGCCGGGTCCCAAGCTCGTGGCGCCATCAAGGAATGTCACTGTTCCGGTCGGCACTTTCGTTCCGCTGGCCGGAGTTACGCTGGCCATGAACGTAACGTTCGCGCCAGATGTGGCCGTCGCCGGGCCGGTCAGCATTGTCGTGGTGCCAATCAGCGCACCGGCGTTCACCACCTGCGAGAGCGCAGTCGAAGTGCTGGTCGAAAATTTGGCATCGCCACTGTATTTCGCGGTGATCGAATGCGTTCCCTGCGCGAGCGTGGATGACGAAACCGTGGCCGTGCCCGCGGCGATGGTCACTGGATTGCCGATCTGCGTTGCGCCGTCGAAAAATGAAATGGTTCCGGTCAGTGTTCCAGCGGTTGCGGAAGTAGCAGTCGCCGTGAATGTGACCGCCTGCCCCACCGTGGATGGATTCGCGGACGAAGCCAGAGTAGTTGTTGTCGCCGCCGTATTACCTCCGGCGTTCACCACCTGCGACACCGCCGTTGAAGTGCTCGGAGCGAAAGGCCCGCCGCCGAAATATTTCGCGGTGATGGAATGAGTTCCCTGGGTGAGCATGGTGGTGGCGAGCGTAGCGCTGCCGGCGGCCAGCGAGGTGGGATTGCTGATTTGGCTTGCGCCATCGAAGAACGCGACGCTGCCGGTGACTGGGCCGGCGGTAGAAGTAACTGTCGCGGTGAACGTGACGTTCGCTCCCACGGTTGATGGATTCAACGACGAAGTCAGTACCGTCGAAGTCGAGGTCGCTACCATCTGCACGATACCGGACGAGGTCGCCGGCGCAAACGTGGCGTCGCCGCTGTACATGCAGAAAATCGAATGGTTGCCCGCCGCGAGCGACGAAGTGGTGAACGTCGCCTTGCCCGATGCGGGGAGCGCAACCGGAGCGCCGAGCGTATTGCCGCCATCCAGAAAAGTTACAGTTCCGGTCGGCGTTCCGGGAGTGGTGGAGGTAATCGTGGCGGTGAAGGTCACCGATTGCCCGACGACCGAGGGATTCAGCGACGAAGCGATGGTGGCCAGGGTTGCGGCGCCGACGGAGGTCGTCGCCGTGCCGCTCACCGTAATCGCAAACGGGCTGTTCGGCGCGTTCGTCGTGATGAACACGCTGCCGCTGGTTTGGAATCCGGTGAAGACGTCATTGGTCGGCGAGAATGAAATGCTGATGGTGCACGACGCCCCCGGAGCGATAGACGCCGGGCAATTGCTGCTCGCCGAATAATTTTCCGAAGCGTGCAGTCCCACAAACGAAAAGGCGGTATCTCCCGCGTTGCTAAACGTCACCGTTTTCGGCGGGCTGGTCGAATTAATGGGCTGATTGCCGAAGGTCAGGCTCGGCGGAACGGCTAGCGGCGCGGGTCCGGTGGCTCCTGTTCCGCTTAGTCCTGCCGCAAACTGGCCACCGCCCGCGGCGTTGCCGGTGAAAGTAAGCAAGCCGGAAGCCGGCCCGGCGACCGTGGGTTTGAACGCCACGGTGAAGGTGCAAGTCGCGTTGGCGGCGAGCGTGGCTCCGCAGGTGGTGCTCTGGGTAAATGGTCCAGTGATGCCGATGCCGGAAATATTCAGCACGCCGTTTCCGGTATTTTTTAAGGTGACGAGCTGAGTTGCGGTGGTGCCGCCCACCACTTCCTTGCTGAAATTCAGCGTGCTGGGAGTCAGCGATACCGCCGCGGTCTGTATGCCGTTACCGGTGAATTTGAACGAGTACGAGGGCGTGCCGGGCGCGTCGGTCCCGATGGTGACCGTCCCGCTGTGTGGGCCGGCCGTCGTTGGTTGAAAGAATATGCCCAGGGCGCAGTTTCCCTGGCCCGCCGCCAGCACCACTCCCGCCGCGCAAGTTGGTCCCAGAAATGACGATTCGGTCATGAAGTCGCCGTCCGAGACGGTTACGCTGGTCACGTGGGCCGCGGCGTTCGCGCCGGTGCCGAAATTCGTAAGCGTCACCGAAACCGGGAACAAGTTGGTGTTTTGGCCCACCGTGGTATCCGAAAATGCCGGGTTGCCGAAAATACCCGACTGGATCTGCGGTCCGCCGCTGGCCGCGCCAACTCCCACCAGCGTCGCCGAAGCCGGCGTGGTCTCGTTGTCCGCGAGCGTGACCGTCGCGGTGCGCGTTCCTGGCGCCGCGGGTGTGAACCCCAGATTTACGAAGCAGGTGGCTTGCGGCGCGAGCGTCAAAGCCGGTCCGCAACTTCCCGCGCTGATGACGAACTCCGACGAATTGGGCCCGGTCACGTTAAATCCGGTGACGTTCAGCGTGCCGCCCCCGGTGTTCTTCACAAATATGTCGGTATTCAAAGTGAGCCCGACGGTGGTCGCGTCCAGGGCCGGGATCGTAAGAACGGCAAATGGCCCGGTCGATACGGTTCCGGTCAGCGCCAGCACGTGCGGCGAATTGGGCGCGGTGCTGGGGACGGTAAGCGTGGCCGTTCGAGTTCCAGTGGCCGAGGCGGCGGGCGTGAAGGTTACGCTCACCAGGCATTCGGAGGCTTTAACCACGCATTGCGTTTCGTCCACATTGAATTCCGCGGCATTCGGACCGGACAGCACCGGAGCCGCCGTGGTCGTTGCGAAAATATTGTTGGCGCCCGCCGAATTGGAACTTAGCGCCGCCGTCTGCGCCACGCTGGCCACGCCGGGCTGCTGCCCGGGAAACGAGAGCGTCGCCGGAACAAACGAAGTGCTGGTGGTCAGCGCGTTCGTGCCACCGATTTCAATGGTGTGCGGCGCGCCCGGCGCGTCGTCCAGGATTTGCACGGTGGCGCCGTCGTTTCCTACGACGGTGGGCAGGTAGGTCACTTTGATCGTGCAGGTTCCGGCCGCGGCCAGCGTCGCGGGACAATTGTCCGATTCGGAAAATGCCAACGGATTACCGTTGGTGCCGTTGACCAACGAAATGGCGAGATGCAGCGGGCCGGTTCCGTTGTTGGTCAGGGTCACGGACTGCGGCGCACTGACGCTATTCGTCACCCCAGAAAACGTAAGCATGTTGGCGGAAAGCTGCATACCAGGCTGCGCCGTGCCTGAAGCGTATTTCGCGACGAACACCTCTCCGGGTTGCCCCAAACCGTAAGTGCCGGGCGTCGCCGAAACTGTTCCTTGACCCGTCACGTAAACGTTGTCCGCCGAATCAATATCAATACCTAGAGCCAGTCCGCTTCCAGAAGCTGTGAGCCCGGTTGAAAAAATCAGTTGCGATCCATCACTCTTGATTTCCGAGAGGAACATTGGCCCTCTCTGCGTGGCAAAATAAGCGTCGCTGGTGTAGGGGAAGTCCATGGAATTTGTGTCACCCACCACCCACACGTTATTTTGCGAATCCAGCTGCAAGTTGTAAGCGAAATCGTTGCCGCTGCCCCCCAGAAATGTGGAGAAGATCAGCTGCGATCCCGAAGGCTTCGACGGATCAATTTTTGAAACGAAAACGTCTCCACAAGTCGGCTGAATGAGGATGCCGGTGTCCAGTCCGGAAATACAGAAAGCGGTGGAAGGGTCCGGCCCCTTATAGGTCGTCTGGTAAGCGCCTGCCGTCGTTGGGAAGTCGGACGAGAGTGTTGAACCCGTTATATAAGCCGCACCGCTGCCATCAACGCGGACCGCAAACGCGATGTCATCCGAAGCTCCGCCGAGAAAAGTTGAATATTGAAGGGTGTGAAGATTCCCATCCAGCTTCGAAAGGAATGCGTCGCCCTGGGCGGTACCGGCGTGGACAGTCTGAATTGCACCGGCCGTGGTTGGAAAATTTGTCGAATCGGCAACGCCGGTGAGGTAGACGTCTCCCGCCGCATCAAGCGCCACGGCTGCCACCATATCGTCCTTGTTGCCACCCAAATAAGTGGAAGCAAGTAGCTGGGTGCCGGTGGGATTGAATTTCGCTACAAAGCCATCAAAGCACGGAGCAGTATTTCCCTGGCAATTTCCTCCGCCACCGTAAGTGCCTTGAAAGGGCGAACCTGCCAGGGGGAGAGCCGTGGAGTCCGTGGCACCGGCTACGTACGAATTCCCTGCCGAATCCTGCGCCAAGGCAATCGCAAATTCCGCCCGTTCACCGCCAAAATAAGTTGAATACTCCAGACTCGAGCCGTCCGCGCTCAGTTTCAGCAAGAATGCGTCGGTGCAAGGAATATTGGGCGACACATTCGGACCGTAGTCGCACGTTCCTCCTTTCGCCGAAGATTGATAGACGCCCGCGGTCGTTGGAAAGTCTGTTGATCCGGTGGTGCCCACAATGGTCGCCGCGCCTGCCGAATCAATTAGCATCCGCACCGCGAAATCCACCCCGGTCTGGCCGCCAATGTAGGTGGAATAAATCAAACTCGAAGCGGAGGAGTCCAGTTTGGTCACAATCACGTCGTTACAAAAATTCGCAAGGCTTCCGCCTGCCGGCTGCAAAACTCCTGTGGTCGTAGGATAGTTTGTTTCACAGGTTGTGCCGGTGATGTACACATTGCCGCTGGCGTCCAGCGCCACGTCCGTAACGATCGTGTCATTTACATTAGGTCCGAAGGATGCCGCGTACTGCAACACCGGGTCAATGATCACCGGGCGCGACGCGTCATATTTCCCGAGTTGAAAACCGAACTGGTGCGAATCGGAAAGAACGTAACGAGCTTGGACCGTTTCTCGCCGGCCATTCTTTTCCTGGTAGGCAACCGGCGGCAGGAGCAGCATTTTGTCGCCGGAGCTGCTGATCGAAAGTTGCCCGCTGGCGTCCAGCCCAACAATGCTGGGGCCGCTGATGCCCACCCGAATCGCGCTGGGGTCCACATGCGGCGCGACCACGTAGTCGAATTCCACTTGCTTCTGCGCGCCGTGATACACCAGGTCAATTCCGGGATAAAGCCCGCTGAGTTGCACGCGGTCGTAGTGCCGCACGTGCCGGTGCCATTTCTTCGGATCTTTGCCGATGAAATAATTGCTCTCGCTGCCGTCGCGATCCACGCCGCGCGGTTCCGCTTTGGGATTCGCGCCGAGCCAGGTCAGCTGGGTCGCGCTGAGCGTGCGCACTTCCGCATTTCCCAGCGCCGCCATCATTGAACTGACGTCGGCTTCGCCCAGATGAACTTTCCCGTGGTGGACGATCGTCGCTTCCGCGCCGGAGAGGAACAGGCCATAGTCCGCGCCGCGGGTGGCGAACTTTACCCGCGGGTCGAACTGGCCGCGATTCTCCTCGAAGCTTAGGGGCAGTTGCGCGACCTTGCTGAACAGCCGTTGGGAATCATTCGTAGCTGACGCAATCGTACGCAGCGCCGAAGCGGCACTGGGACGCGAGCTTGACGCGGCGAGGATGTGGCGGCGATGTTGCAGGACCCATGCGCAGATCAAACCGGCAACCAACACAACCGCCACAGCGGCAACTGCAAATCTTTTCATGGGACGCTCCGGAGGAGGCGCCAGCGCTGGGCAAACTGCGACCCTTATGGCGCCTCATTTGAGTGTGAGAGTAACCTGAGAAATATCACGCCACTGAAAAATATTTTTACGAAGCTAGCAGCACTACTCCTAGTACGCGGTGCGGAATCCTGCACCATACGGTCGCGGATTCAAGCGGCTTCGCACAAAACGGTTGGACCTGGCGTGGAGTGGTGCCAATATGTGGGCCGTCTGGCGGCAGATCTGCCAGAGGCGCGTCTAAGAACGCAGGCTTAGCGGCTTCGACTCAAAATCTTGCGCTGTAACCAAGGAAACTCATGAAATCACGCATAAGCGTCGCTCTGTCAATGTGTCTGGTGGTAGTGTTCTTCGCCGGGCTGGCCGCGTTTGGCTCGGAAGCGATTCAGAATGGCGAAGCTCTGGTGCGCGCCATGCACGGCCGTTACGAAAAAACCTGGTACGAGACCACTACCTTCACCCAGAAAAGCACCACCTACAATCCCGACGGCACCACTAAAGTCGCCACCTGGTATGAAGCGGCCAGCCTGCCCGGAAAATTGCGGATTGATTTTGGCGAACCCAGCGAAGGCAACGCCGCCATCCTGGTGGATAACACCGCCTACTTTTTTCAGAAAGGCCAACAAGCTTCGACCCGTCCTTATATGAACATGCTACTGGTGCTCGGCTTCGATATTTATCGCCAGTCTCCCGAAGCGACCCTCGCGGAATTGAAGCAGGAAGGAATTGACCTCACTAAATTTCACGAAGAGGACTGGCAGGGCGAGCCGACGTACGTGGTGGGCGCGGACAAGGCGATCTGAAGTCCAAGCAATTCTGGGTCGAAAAAAAGCGGTTGCTCTTCGTGCGCATCATCGAACCAGACCAGGAAGATCCGAAGGTTACCGAAGACACCCGCTTCACCGACTACCGCCCGGCGGGCAAAGCCTTCATCGCCGCGCGCGTGGAAGTCTACCACGACGGTAAATTGGTCTTCACCGAGGAATACACCGAAATCAAGACCGGCATGAAGCTGGATCCCGCGACCTTCGACCCAGTCAAGTTCAGCACAGCTCCGTCAGCAAAGTAGCCAATCCCGCGAATAATGGGGCGCGAAGGCTTTCCCGACCGCGCCAACCTATCTATTTCTCAGCGACTGTGCCATTCTGCGGCCCTGGCCAAATCAATCTCATCGATTCCGGATGTGTTGCCGGTAAGCCCATTGGCATTGGCTTGTCCACGATGCGGCGCGAAGAGCGGTGAAGATTGCGCGACAACTTCCGGCCTATTCTCCGCCGTTCACCTGGCCAGAATCAAAGCCGCGGCGCTGTCGAATAAAAGCAGTACAAAAAAACGAAAATAGAATGCATCTGTGCCGCGCGTTCACTACTGTCGCGGCGCATCCAGCAAGGTCAAGACAACCGGAATCAGCGGCTCGCCTTTGGCCACCACTTCGGCCACGCCCTCCGGCAATCCTTGCGAGCGAATAATATCGGCGTGCAGGGTATGCAGGATCACCGGCAATCGGGGCTGAACTTTTCGCAGCTCGCGCGCCGCGTCAATCCCGTTCAGCCGCGGCATGGCCACATCCAGAATCACCAAATCCGGCCTCACTTCGCGCGCTTTTTCCAGACCTTCTATTCCGTCGGAAGCCTCTCCGCAAACTTCCAGTCCGGCGGATTCGAGTTGGCGCCGAATCTCCCTGCGGAGGGCCGGGTTGTCGTCCACGATCAGAACCCTCGTCATGGTTGGAGACAGTAGGACACAATCGCGGAAGCAGAGATATAGAGGGTATCGTGTAGGTTTTCTCTGCTTTTTTATGCTGAGATTTTCGGCCAGCCCAGCTTGTGAATCTTGACGGCCAGCAAATCGGCGGCAGCGGCTTCTATTTCTTTTCGTTCCGCTTCGTGATTCGCAGATCCGTTGATTTCCTGGCCGCGCAAAAACAGCGCTTCTTCCGCGGCTAGCACAGCTTCGTGGAGTTTTGCCGGATCCGATTCTTTGAGCGCCGCCGCGTAGCTCTCTTTCCACGAGGATGCAGAAAATTTCAACATGCCGGAAGTCCTCCCAGGGGTCCTATCGCAAAAGTTAGCACAGTTCAGTTAGGCGTCGCAATTTTTTGTCGTTCATCAGCCCGGACTACCGGCTTAAGTCGATCTTTTTTATTTTGGAATCGTCGACAGCAGGGCACGTGTTTCGGCCACGACGCGGTCCTGAAACTTCGGGTCCCGCACCTGCGCTGAGCCGAGCATCGGATGGCCTTTCTCGTCGTAATAGACGCCAGTCTCGCCCGCTTCATTGAGCAGCAACTTGGTAATCATCGGCGCCGCGAGCTTTGGAGTGCTCCAGTATCTGATGTGCGGAGCAAGCAGCGACAGGACGTATTTGCCCAAGAAGCGCAGGAAGGCGTTGGCATCGCGCCCGAGGCCGGTAGCCGGACTGAATCCCGGTTCGACGGCGTTGAAGCGCAAACGCGGAGTCTCCCTGGCGAACACCAGTGCGGTCGCCAGGCTGCATTGCTTCGAAGTTGCATAGGCGTCCGCGCCCGGCACCTTTGATCCTCCAGGCTGCCACTCACCGCGTGCGCTCGCCTCCGCAGAGATGTACCGACCGCCACGGAAGCCCGCCATCTTCGCCAGCTTGCGCTCTGGATCTTCTGCGCCCGATGCAACGAACACTACCTTCCCGCCGTCGGGCAGATGCGGGATGAGCGCTTCGGTCAGCACGAACGGTCCGATGTGGTTCGTCGCGAATGCATTGTCCCAGCCCAGCGCATTTTTGGTTGCGCTCATCGGGAAGATCCCGGCGTTGTTGAGCAACCCGCGAATCGGAAGCTCGAGCGCGACTATTTCCGCAGCTGCTCGCCGCACACTCGCAAGATCCGACACATCGCACACCACCGGCACCGCCTGTCCGCCCTTTTTCACGATCTCCTGCTGCAACTGGTCGAGCTTTTCGCGGTCGCGTCCTACCAGGATTACGGTGCCGTGCTTGGCCGCCTCAAATGCCGTAGCACGGCCAATGCCGGAGGTCGGGCCGGTAATGATGTACGCGTCGCGCTTTGTCGGATGCTTCATGGAATTAGTCTTTGGCATGTCTTTTCCTTTGCTGTCTGTCTAGTCAGTCATTATCAATAACAGAAAATCAGGCCACCACCCGCCACAGAGCCTCGAACCCCTCTTTGCTGTGCTTGTTCGCATGGGCTGCATCCTGGGTCATGAAATCGATCGTCGCCTCCGCGACCGAGTTCATGATCGCAACCACAAAACCCATCGAGGCTTTCCGCAGCGGGCCGTTGACGCGAATGTGTTCGAGAAGCTCGGCGAAGCCTGTCATCGCCTTGTGGACGGCCGCACGGGTTTCCAGCGTGATCTCGTCGGAGACCCCAAGCTGTGCCAGCGCTCGCCGCTTCTCCGGGTACGACGCCGCCCAGTTCATCCAGTGTCGCCATAGGTGCAAAAGCTGCTCACGAGGTCCCGCACCGGTGGGAAGGCCTTTCATAAGAGCGGACACCATCTCTATTTTCAGCTCAAGGTAAAGCTGGTTGAAGAGGTCCGTTTTTGTTTCGAAGTAAGTGAAGAGCGATCCATTGGCCACGCCTGCCTCTTTCGCGATGCCTGCCGTCGGCGCGCTCAGGCCTTGGGTAACGATGACGCGCGTCGCCGCCTCCAGAATTGCGCTTCTCTTCTCGTCGCTCTTGGGCCTGGCCATGAGCCTATAGTATAGGTAAGCGTCTAGACAGTCAACTATTCGAGCGGCTGCCACTCGGCCCGCTAAGGAATCATCTCGAAACGCATCCAAATCCCACCCCCCCGAAATTCCTTCGGGACTTGGCGCTCGCGCCACCCGATTTTCATTTGAAATTGACACTCCATTATCTCGGGACTATAGTTTGGCTGCAGAACTCTATCCTTATACTCATATCGCTTATTACGGCTCCGACGTTCGTCTAAGCCCGGAACCTGGGCCCGCGAACTGATCGGGCCAGGCCAATTTTTGTTTTGTTCCGTCTGCGCCGCTAAATAATTTGGCGCGATGACGGTTTTCCCGGTGCTTTTGCGCATTGCGAAGTGGAGAGCTTCGTGGAATCGGATGACCTGCCGGATTTTGGATTTGCCGGCGGCCAGGCCTTGATTCAAAACGCAAAGCGCTCCGCCACACAAAAATAAACAACGAAAACAAAAGTTTCGCGACTTTTTTTACCAGGATGGGTTAGCCGTTGCGGGCCCCCTGGGATAGTTTCATATACGAGGAGAATGCAAGATGAAACTGAACCAGCCCGGCGGGATATTTGCGGGAAAAGTGCTCGCAGTTCTGATGTTCCTCACCTTCCCCGGTTTTGCCTGGGGACAAAAAAACAAAGCTCCTTCAGCTCCACATTCGGCACCCGCGGCTCCCCATGCGGCGGCCGCGCCTAAGGCTCCAGCAGGCGGCGGAGCGCATCCCAACACTGCAGCCGGCGGCGCGCACACCAATACGGCGGCCGGTGCACACACCAATACGGCAGCAGGCGCGCACACGAACACTGCCGCTGGCGCGCACACGAATACTGCAGCCGGTGCACACACCAACACCGCAGCTGGCGCGCACACGAATACTGCAGCCGGTGCGCACACCAATACAGCAGCGGGCGCGCATACGAACACCAGCGCCGCGGGCGGCAAAGGTGCCACCAACACCGCCGCGAAACCCGGAACGGTAACGCATCCAGGCGGCGGAAAAACGGTCACTACCGCGAGCGGAAACACTCACAACGTGAACGCCGCCGGCAAGACCACCAGCGTGACCACCAAGAGCGGCACCACCGCGAAAATGAGCTCCAGCGGAAAAGTTACTTCGATTCACTCCGGCAACACCACCATCAATCACGGTGGGGCTGGCCAGCGCACCGTCTCCACCAGGCGCGCCGATGGCAGCCGAGTGGTCAGCAACGGACGCCACGGTGGCTATGTCGAGCACGGATTTAATCGCGGAGGCCGCAGCTACAACCGCCGAACCTACTACCGCGGCGGACGCGCTTACACTCACGTCTACGGTCGCGGCTACTATCATGGCCGCTACTACAACCACTACTATCCCGGTTACTACTACGGCCGCGGCTACTATGGCTGGGCCTACGGCGGATGGGGCGCTCCGGTTGCCTGGAGTTGGGGTTGGGGCGGAAATCCGTGGTACGGATACTATGGCTACTATTTTAATCCCTACCCGGTTTACGCCGCGCCGGCATTCTGGATCACCGATTACCTGATCGCGGCGAATTTGCAGGCAGCGTATGCCGCGGCGGCGGAAAGCAATGCCGCAGTGGCCAATGCGTATGCCAACGCAGCAGCCAATGCCAACGCAGCGGCGGCCAATGCCAACGCGGCGGCAGCGAATGCTAACGCGGCGGCACAGGGCGGCGGCGATGGTGGCGGACAGCAGGTCGCGCAAGATCAAGGCGGCGGTGGCGGCGGTCAGGTCGTGCTGACCCCCGAAGTGAAAGCGGCCATTGCCGAAGAAGTGAAAGCGCAAATCAAAGCCGAACAGGATGCCGCTGCAGCGTCCGGTCCGCAAGCTCCCGCCGCACCAGCGGCGGTTTCCACCGCGCAGAATGCCGATCCCGATGCGCCTCCTCCGGCCGGAACGCCGGAAGTGGTGCCGGACGCATTGAATCCCAACAACCGCACCTTCATCGTTGCCGATACGCTCAACCCGCAACTCGCCGACGGCACCGAGTGCTCGCTCACCCAGGGCGATGTGCTCACCCGCATTGACGACACCGCGGACGCCGATCAAAACGTGAAAGTGCTGGTCAGCGGCAGCCAGAAGGGCGACTGCAAGTCCGGTCAACAGCTTTCCGTCGCCGTCAACGACCTGCAGGAAATGCACAATCATTTCCGCGAGCAGATTGACGACGGTCTCGGCGAACTGGCCAAGAAGCAAGGCACCGGCGGCATCCCGGCGGCGCCAGCTGGCTCAGCCACGCCGAAGGCCAACCCGGAAGGCCAGGCCGCGCCTGACCTGACCGCCCAGGCCGACATCGAGAAGACCAACACCCAAGCCGATGCGACCGAAAAGGAAGTTCAAGTCGCGGCCAACGAAGGCGTCGGCAGTTAGCATCGCGGCGCTTCCAAATACCAATCGTTACCAAGCACCTAACCGGGAGAGCCAGCGCAGCGCGGGCTGGCTATCCCGGTCGCACTTCACCCTAATTTCGAGCGTGACAACACCCTCAAGCTTGCGGCAGAATCCGCAGCAAAGAATTCAGCGAGTGACAGGAGATCCAGCATGAATCCGAAGGTTAAAACTGCGTCCCCATTTTTGACGGTGGTCCTGGCTGCGGGCTTTTTCTGCGCCGCCGCGCCGGCCCACGCACAGGACGTCACCACCCTGCAGAACGATCTCAACGCCAAATATAAATCGGACACCGTCCTAGTCATCCAGAAGAACGGCATCACCGGCGAAGCGCCTAACAATCTCGCGCCGCCCTGCCCTTCTACCTGGCGGGACAATGCCCTGCACCCGGGCAACGGCATGTGCCTGCTGGTTGAAAAAAATTATTCCAAGCAGTTGACCAAGGACGAAAAAGTGAATCCAACCAGCGTGGTGATTCACGTGAAAGACGAAAAAGTCATCGTGAACTTCACCGAATGCGATTCCTGCAACGGTGGAGACGCCAGCTCGTATAGAGGCTCGGTCACCTTCGTGTTTCCCAAGGGCTACCTGGAAGGCGGCGCGGACGCGGGACAAATCGCCGACGTCATCAGCCAGGTTCTGGCTCCGCCGGACCCGAATGCCGATCAACAGCAGCAGGGCGGTCAGCAGCAGGGCGGCGATCAGCAGCAACAGGCACAAGCACCGCAACAGCAAGCGCCGCCGCAACCCGCCGCGCCCCCGGCATCCATCCAGCTGGGTCAAACCGTGGATCAGGTCACGGCCAGCTTCGGCCCACCGGAAAAGATCGTTAACCTCGGCACCAAACAGATTTACGTCTACAAAGATTTGAAAGTCACCTTCGTAAACGGAAAAGTCACCGACGTTCAGTAGCCGTGTGAAGCAATGTCGTGCGGAAACGTCCATACCTGACAATTGCATCCTGCGTGGGAGTGATCCTATGGACGCTCGCCTGCGGTAAGCCAGACGCAGGCCCCAAGGTGATTCATGCCGACGGCGAAACCTACGTCGCGTGCGGCGGCGTACTCTCAGTTCACAGTGCCAGAGATAAATATGAAACCGATCCCGGCACTGACGAAGTTTTCTTCAAGGACCCGCAAGGCGCGAAGCACCACCTCTCCAAGGTTCGTTCGCTGACCATCACTAACTTCGTGGGCGATGCCCCCGAATGTAAAGCGGCCCGGTAACAACTTAGCTGGATTGGCCTTTAGTTTTCAGCTCCACCACCCATCCGCATTTCTACGGTCCTAAATTCAAGTAGACTGCAACCATAGGACTGGCCAGCCGCCGTGGCCGCCACATTTTCGCTAAACAGCTGAAAACACAGCCATTCCAGCAGACTGACCCGCGAAGTACTATCCCTCATTCCCGCCCGGTACTAATCAAATGAAACTATCCCGCTAGTGTGTGCCCCACTCCCCGCTGCTACATTTGTCACTCGAAGAAGTTTCGGGAACGAGGTCCGTAAGAATGAGTGACGCGACAATTTTCTCGGCCAGCCACGAGCACGGGGTAAATCACGGCATGAATCAGGGGTTCGGCGAATCCGCGTTCCAACACACTTCGCTCGATCCCGACGCCAGCGCCAGGCTTGCGGCCATGGACCGGGCCGTCGCCGACGACAGCATCATGCCCTCGCAAGTCGCCATGGAATTTCTGCATCCGGCGGAATCGCAAGCCCATTCGCAAAACCATTCAGAATCACAGTCCGCATCCAACCACGGATCGCAAGATGAAGATGCGATCCTTGCCGCTTTACTCGCCGACTCTGCCGACGCGCCCACTGACTCACGCGAAATCGAATTAGCTGAAGTCGAATCAGTCCGCGCCGAGTCCGCACCAAGCGAACCAGCGGAGACCATCGCTGCCGAACCGGCGGCACGCCAAGTAACCGAAATTCTCCCGGTGCATGAAGTGACCAACGAAACCATTCCCGAGCAATCGTGCGCGACCGAAGAATCAACCGAAGCCTCGACCGTGGAATCATCCGAAGAAATCAGCATTATCGAAACCGCAGTGGTTGACGCTGATCTGAATCTCGAATCCGCCGCCGCGCCCGCGCTGCTCGAAGTCGCGCCGATCCTGGACGCCTCCGGCGAATTGCAGCCCGACGCCGAGGAATACACGCCGCCCGCGCCATTCCGGATTCATGTGCCGGACGCTCTGGTCGCGGACCAATCTCCGATCATCGCTGATGCGGAACCGATTCTCGCCAGCGCCGGCGTTGCCGACGTCACCGAAACATTCGACCTTGATTCTCTTTGCGCTCCGACCGAAGCGGAACAAATAATCGAGCAGGCCATCGCCCAGGAAGAAGCCGTCGCCGAAATGAGCGCCGTCGCCGCGGAATTCGTAGCCGAACAAATCGCCTCCGAATGTGCCGCCGAGGATCCCGCTGAAGTCGCCGCGTGCACTGAGCAAGTTTCCGCCGTGTTGGCCGCCGCGTGCTCCTCCATAAGTGTTCCGTCATCAATGGTCAGCGCGGCACACGCGCTGAAAGCTGAACCCGCCGAGGATCGCCGCCGCAAACGTCGCGCCCTGATTTCTTCGCCGATTCGCGTCCGCGGAATTCACGTCACCACCAGCGGCCCCGACGAAATCACCAGCACCGTGGACGTGTCGCGCTACGGGATTCTGTTCCACACCGTGCTCGATACTTACCAGCGCGGCATGGACGTGGCCGTCGTTTTCCCCTATCACAAATCCGCAACCGGCGCGCAGGCCGAACAATTTGGCCGCGTCGTTCGCCTGCATGAATTGCCGGATGGCCGCCAGGCCGTCGCGATCGCGCTAGGTGTCGGCGTCGGCGAACATCTGGTGGATTCCAACGGCCGCCAGCTCTCCACCGAGCGTGTGCAGCTTTCGAATTCCACCGCGCCGCAGGTCAAGCCGCCGCTGGTCCTGACCATTGATTCGGACGCCATGCTGCGCGACACCATGAAATTGTTTTTGCAGAATGAAGGCTACGAAGTGATCGCGGTCAGCACCGCCAACGATGCCCGCGAAGTTCTGAACATGTTCATGCCCGCGATGATCGTCGCCGAAATGGAAGGCGAAGGCGAGTCAATGCCGGGCCTCGACCTCTGCGCCCACGTGAAATCCAGCCCCAGCCTGAAAAAAATTCCGGTGGTGCTCACCTCGCGCTCCGGCTATCCCAGCGATTATTCCAACGCGCACTCGCTCGGCGCCGTGGTGTGCATGGCCAAGCCCTACAAAATGGAACGCCTCGGCCACATCGTGCGCCTGCTTGCGCCACTGCCTGAACAATTGCAGCCCGTCTGCACCCAGCGCCCGCCAGATCCCACCCGCGGCTTCGGCCGCGATTCCAATGTGACCCAGCGCAACGGAAACGGCGCGTCACGCAACGGCGCCAAGAAATCCAACGTCAACGGAAACGGCGCAAAGAGCCGCTTCAAGTTCCCCAGCTTCCGCTAAAAAGTTTAGCGACATATTTCCGTGAGCTTCCGAAGTTTCCTCGGGGGAATTTCGAAGTTTCAGTAGCCCTCGCGCCTTTCGTGTGCAACTCCAACCTATCTGGTCCGGCGACGCAATGCTGCTCGCCACTGCCTCGCCTTGGCCGTCATCCAGAGGAGCGCAGCGACGAAGGATCTCTCTTCGATTGAAACCTCGCTAAGGACCTGGCATGCGATCTCGACCACGTTGCATTACAAATTCCGAATTTTGTTTTGATTTTTTCAACACGCCGGACCTGTCTTATACTCGCTCCATGCCAGCCTCTCGACCGAATCGACTCACGCCAATCCTCCTACTCCTGACCATTCTCGTCTCCGCCGCGCTCCTCGCCTTCTTCTCCACGGGCGCAACCGTCCACGCCGTTGGAGGCGCCGCCCCGGAAATCCAGTCGTTCTACATCGTCACCCAGGCCACTTTTCGCGACGGCCCGGCCTGGGTGGATCACGTCCTCGAATTGCGCCCGCAGAGTGACGGCGTACTGATCCGCGAAATTCGCATCGCGCCGCTGAGCCCGGATTGCCCGCACTGCGTCACCGTGCGCGCCATTGATCGGGTGATGCCCGCCACCACTGTGAAAGCCATCGCTGGAAAATTTCAACTCTGCGCGCTGGCCGAAGAAGACGTGGACGGCATGATTCACGCCGCAAAAAAAGATGAAGAGCCCAACTCCATAGACGATTCCGCCACCCAAACCATCGTCGCCAATTGCGGCGGCGAAAAACGCATGTACGAGTTGCCCTATCCCGAAACGCTGCGCTTCGAAGCGCTGGGCCTGGCCAACGCGCACGTCGCGAAATATTGGGAAATTGCAGCGGACATCGAAGCCGATGCCTTCGGCATCGATTTTTCGCTGGGCAAACTGAATCCCACGCAGGACGCCGCGGCGCAGGATCTCGGCGCGAAAGTGGTGGTGGAATTAAAAGCAGGAAGGTACAAGCAAGGCTTTGCGGACGCCGACTGCCCCTACGCCGAATGTCGCGACCACAGCGCAAATTCAGCCCTGCAAGGCTACACCGGCCCCATCTTCGCCTGCCCCAAAAAGTAAAACGCGTGATCTCTACGAATAGCGGTCTGTATATAGCGTCTGCATGACACGACATATACGTCCGTTATCAGCTTTAAGACAGAATATAGTCACGCAATAAGCGACATATATGTCTTTTTATGGTTATATGATACCATAAAATCATGACCGCCACACTAGCTCGCCAGATAGCCAAATACGAGGAGCGTGGTTTCAATCGGGAACGTGCCGAAATCAACGCCATGATGGAGATTGCAGCCACTACAATTTTTACAGAATTTCCCGATGCTTTTGTGCTTCTTGGCGGGGCCGCGCTGGTGTTGTATCACGATAGCCTTAGGCACTCCGCGGATCTGGATTTATTGGCTCGCGCCTCAAAACAGCCGTCGGCCACTGAAATCATTGAATGCCTCCAATCGGCCCTGGTGCCCATCGCCCAAATACTGCACCTCGGCGAACTCCGCTTTCGGTTGGGGAGTTCAAGTCCCCAAGAACGAAGAATATTCATCGTGAGCGAATCCGATCAGCAGCTATTTCGAGTGGATCTCTCCAGCTTTGGTTCGGCCATCGAAAGCCAAATCGAGGATCACCACATTCAGGGAGAAACCGGCGGTTCTGTGACGGTGAAGTCGGCAACCAAGGAACTTCTTCTGCTTCAAAAAGCGGAGGCGTTCCTGTTGCGGCGTTACGTAAAAGCGCGAGACGCCTATGATATTCATCTGCTGGACAATCTTGGCGCGCGGCTAAACCCAAACCTGCGGGCGCACCTGCACGACGCGTTACGGTCCAATGAGATTGATACTGAGCTCATTTCGAATCGAATCGAGCAAATTGAACCGCGGCTGTGCAACTTGGAACTTAAGCCAATATTGCCGTTCGAAATATATTCTGCACTCGAAAGACTCGCATTCGATCCACTGAGAAGCGCACTCAAAAATATCTACAAGGAATGGCTATGAAGGAGTTAGCGCCAAAGCGGTTGGATTGGACGAAAATTCTCGCCCAGGAAGCACGGCTGAGCCCGGTGCTCCTTATCAAAGAACTAGCGGCGAAATATGCGTTGCCTGCCGCTTCGGTGTGGAAGAGCCTGTCCCGACTGGCCGAGCGCGGTGTGGTCAGTCGAGTCACTCACGGCGTGTATTTAAACAAGCTGGTACGCGACAGCTCTCCGACAGACTTTATTGGTATCCTGAATCCCAATTCGTACGTTTCACTCGAATCCGCGCTGTACCACTGGGGCCTGAGCACGCAAGGTCCAGCGACGCTTACCTGCGTAGCTACGGGTAAGCCCAGGGAATATCGGACATCAGACTTCACCATCTCGCTTCGAACAATTACTAACCGCCTCTTCTGGGGCTATATCGAGATCCGCTCCCGCTATTCGAATTACAAGATCGCGGAACCCGAGAAGGCCTTGTTGGACTGGATTTATCTCGCGTTGCAATCCGGCGTGCGACCGAGTCTGGACGAACTGGTTTTGACCTCCGTCGACCGAGATAAAATTGCAAAATACCTGGATAAATATCCGGCGACGGTGCGCAATCTTCTGGTGAACTCACTCGCCTTTGAACACTGCGTTACCCAGGGCACAAGCGAGGCATCTCAATTCAGTTCAGCAAGAACTTCTCGATGAACAGAATCGTGGCGTAAAACTGATAATCCACGTTTTTCTTTTTGCTGAAACCATGCCCCTCATCGTTCGCCATCAAAAACCACACCGGAGTTCCATTTTTGCGCACCACCGCAACCATTTGCTGCGCTTCGGTCCACGGCACGCGCGGATCGTTCTTTCCCTGAATCACAAATAGAGGCTTGGTGATTTTCGCGGCGTTGTTGGCCGGCGCGATGCGTTCCAGAAATTCGCGCATCTTGGGATCACGTTCGTCGCCGTACTCCACCCGCCGCAAATCCTGGCGGTAGCCCGAAGTATTTTCGAGGAACGTCACCAGATTCGACGGCCCCACAATGTCCACCGAGCAGCGAATGCGGTCGTTATAATTTGTGGCGACGGCCAGGGTCATGAACCCGCCATAGCTTCCGCCGGTGATCATCACCCGGCTCGCATCCAGATCGGGCTGCTGCGCGATCCAGTCCAGCAGCGAATTAATGTCCTTGTACGAATCCTCGCGCAGGAATCCGTTATCCAGCGTCACAAAAGTTTTGCCATAACCCGTGGACCCGCGCACGTTGGGGAAAATCATGGCGATGCCCATTTCGGCCGGGTAATAATTCGAACGGCCCAGGAAATACGGACGAAACTGCCCCTCCGGCCCGCCGTGGATATCAATAATCACCGGGCGCTTGCCGGTGAACTGCGCGGCCGGCTTGAAATAAAATCCGCTGATGGATTTTCCGTCGAACGTCGGCCAATGAATCAGCTGCGCTTGCGGAAATGTCGCGGGATTTATTCCACCGGTTTCGCTTCTGGTCCAGCGCTCGACTTTGCCGGTGGTTACGTCGAGTGAGTAAGCGTCAGTCACGTCGCGCGACTGCGTCAATCCAAACGCCAGGTCGCGGCTGTTCGGGTGCCAGGTAAGCCCGAACACCAGCCCGGCAGGAAATTTCGGCGCGGGCTTTTCTTTGCCGGTTTTAGCGTCAAGCAGATGCAACACACCCAGACCGTCTTCGTTGCTGGTAAAGGCGATCGTCGCGCCATCCGGCGAAACATCGAAGCCTTCCACGTCCCAGTGAATGTGGTCGGTGAGGTATGTATATTTCTTGGTGGCGAGATCAATGTAAGCGAGACGCTGAAATTCCGAATCCTTGTCGGTGGTGACGTAAATTCCCTTCCCGTCCTTGCTGAACTCGGCGCTGCCGTACGAAATTTTCTCCGCTCCACCCTTCGGCGTCAGCAAAATCTTCTCGCCGGTGGATGAATTCATCAGCCACAGATACGATTCATTCGCCGAAACATATTCCTGCACGATGAGTTGCGAATCGTCGGGCGACCAATCCGCCGCGGCCCAGCCGCCACCCGTAAGCGGCGCGAGCAGGCGATTGGTTTTGGGATCATCGGGACGCGCCGGCTCGGTGAGCCAGATGTCCGTATCGTTGCCGGTGCGGCGAGTGGATGAATAGGCCATGAATTTGCCGCTGTTCGACCAGTGCTCGTCGGTATTGCGCGATTTTCCGTCGGTCAGCAGCGTCACCGCGCTTGTCGCAGTGTCGTAGCGATAGAGCTGATAAAATTCGCCGCCGCCGATGTCCTTGCTGAAAACAAAAAACTTTCCGCCCTTCGGCGGGTAGCGCGCCGAGGTCACATCGTCGCGATAAAAAGTAAGCTGGGTCCGCGCCGCTCCCGGCGATTTCACTTCGTGAATCTGGAAGGTATCGGCGAAACGCGTGGAGATCAGCATCTCGCGTCGCGTCGGGTGCCAACTCGCGACCGTCGCTGCACGGAAATTGGTGTAGCGATCCGCTTTTTCCGCCAGCGACGCCGGGATCGGCGGAATTCCCTCCACTACCAAATTTTCGTTAGGTGCCACTACTGCCTCCTGAGTCCCCTGGATTAGCTTCGGCGGCGCGGCGTGGTTCCGGCCAGCGTGCGTGGTGAAGGTTTGGACCAGCGCAGCGATGACCAGCAATATCGCCCCCAGCGCCACCGCAGCCACATATCGCGCGACTTTTCGCGAACGCAAACTTCCGACCTTCCCGCGAGATGCTTTCATCGAAGCTCTTCCTCAACAAACAATTAGAAATTGTTTAGAATTTAGCCCGAAAGCCGCGCGAGAAAGTTACTCTACGCCCGCAAACAGTGTCAATGCGGGCCGATGCTCGACGTTCTGCCCAGTTTTGTTTTTTCGTAATTTGGTTTAGGCTGATGCCGACTGACCCGATGTTGTTTGGCCGCGTACGGTTAGGCATGAATTTTTCCAGGAGGCCGTGGTGAAAATCTTCTCCGATCCCCGTTTTCTCGTAATCTATTCCGCCATCGTAACTATCGCCTTCGCCGTGACCTTGCTCTGCGGTTTCGCAGCGCCGCGCAACCAAACTTTCGACGTGCTGACCGTCCATCGCATTGATTTCGTCGAGCCCGACGGCACGCCGCGACTGATCATTTCGAATCGCGCACAATTCCCCGGCGCCTTCATGCGCAAAAAAGAATATCCGCGCCCCGATCGCCGCGACACCGCCGGAATGATTTTCGTAAATGACGAAGGCTCGGAAATGGGAGGCCTGATCTTCGGCGGGCTGAAAGAAAAGGATGGAACAATTCAAAATCACGTGCACCTGAGTTTCGACCAGTACGAGCAGGACCAGATTTTCTCGGTGGACTCCGGTCGCGAAGACCAGGAGAAATTTTCCGCGATCAGACTCGGTGAGCGCGGTGACTACCCCATCCAGGAAGCCTACGACGCCAGCTTGATTATCGACAAATTGCCCAAGGAGCAGCAGGACGCGGAGTGGAAGAAATTCTTCGCCACGCACCAGGGCGATGCCAATCGCATTTACCTTGGGCGTTCGCCGGATAAATCCGCGTCACTGCGCATCAAAGATTCGGAAAGCCGCGACCGTCTGGTCATCCGCGTCAACGCTGACGGCAACCCGGTAATCCAATTCCTCGACGCCGACGGAAAAGTCACCAACGAACTTACCGCCACAAAAAAGTAATCCGCTGCAGGCAGCCGATGGTTATGGCGTCAACCATCCCCACTCCAGGTGCGTCAAAAACAAAGCCGGGTGCCCCATCCGGCGCTCTTCAGCAGGGTGGGAGGCTTTATAGAAGCTCGAAGTGTCCCGAGTAACACTCCATTCATTCGCATCGTTTAAAATAGGGTTCGGTCAACGGACGTGTCATCATCGGTGCCGACTCATATTTCGTTGGAGGCTATCATGGCTAAGACACCATCCCGAAAAGGAAAGAAATCCCCGCCGGCAACACAGTCAAAAATCGCAAAATCAAATTCAGTCGCAGCCTCACCCACTGAATCCCGAAAACTCCCGGACTCTTCCGCCATGCCCCCGCCCATCACGCCCAATCCCGCGGTAACTCCGAAACTCAGCGCTGCCCATGAGCCCCTATCCGCGGAAGAGCTGCGCAAAATGAACGCCTACTGGCGCGCGGCAAATTACCTGAGCGTCGGGCAAATTTATTTGTGCGGCAACCCCATACTGCGCGAGCCGCTCGCGCTGCACAACATCAAGGCCCGGCTGCTGGGCCACTGGGGCACCACGCCAGGCCAGAATTTTATTTACGTGCACCTGAATCGCGCCATCAAGATGCACGACTTGAATGTGATTTACATCGCCGGGCCCGGCCATGGCGGCCCGGCGCTGGTCGCCAACACCTACCTTGAAGGGACCTACAGCGAAATTTACCCGAACATTCCGGAAAATGAAGAAGGGCTGCAAAAACTTTTCAAGCAATTTTCTTTTCCCGGCGGAATTCCCAGCCACGTCTCGCCGGAATGTCCCGGCTCGATTCACGAAGGCGGCGAGCTGGGCTATTCGATCAATCACGCTTACGGCGCGGCGTTTGACAATCCGAACTTGCTGGTCTGCTGCTGCGTGGGTGATGGCGAATCCGAATCCGGGCCGCTGGCCGGAAGCTGGCACTCCAACAAATTTCTGAATCCGGCGCGCGATGGTGCGGTGCTGCCGATCCTGCATCTCAACGGCTACAAAATCGCCAATCCCACCATTCCGGGCCGCATGAGCGATGAAGATTTGATCAAGCTGTACAGCGGTTATGGCTACAAACCATATTTCGTCGAGGGCCATGAGCCGGAAAAGATTCATCAGCTGATGGCTCACACGCTCGATACCGTGCTCGACGAAATTGCCCGGATTCAAGCCGACGCGCGCGTGGGCCGCAACGGCAAAAAATTCACCGGCATGCCCATCTGGCCGATGATCATCCTGCGCACGCCCAAGGGCTGGACCGGCCCGAAGGTGGTGGACGGAAAACCGGTGGAAGGAACTTGGCGCGCGCATCAGGTGCCGGTGACGGACTTCGAAAATCCGGCGCATCTGAAAATTTTGGAAGACTGGATGCACAGCTACAAAGCCGAGGAATTATTCGATGAGAACGGCACGCTGCTCGCGGAGCTAAAAGAACTCGCGCCCAAGGGCCTGCGCCGCATGGGCGCAAATCCGCACGCCAATGGCGGAATTCTGCTGCGCGATCTGGTGATGCCCGATTTTCGCGAGTACGGCGTGGAAGTTCACCAGCCGGGCGGCGCCGATGGCGAAGCCACGCGCGTGCTGGGAACTTTTCTGCGCGACGTGATGAAAGCCAACCTCGAGTCCGCGAATTTCCGCGTGTTCGGCCCCGACGAAACCGCCTCCAATCGCCTCGACGCGATTTACGAAGCCTCGCCGAAAATCTTCATGGAGAAAATTCTGCCCGTTGACGAAAATCTCAGCGAAGACGGCCGGGTGATGGAAGTCTTGAGCGAGCATATGTGCCAGGGCTGGCTGGAGGGCTACCTGCTCACCGGACGCCACGGATTTTTTTCCTGCTACGAAGCGTTTGTGCACATCGTGGATTCCATGTTCAATCAGCACGCCAAATGGCTGAAAGTGACGCGCGATATTCCCTGGCGCCGGCCCATTTCATCGCTCACCTATTTGCTTACTTCGCACGTCTGGCGCCAGGATCACAACGGCTTCACCCATCAGGATCCCGGCTTCATCGATCACGTTGTAAATAAAAAGGCGGACGTGGTGCGCGTCTACCTCCCGCCCGACGCCAACACGCTGCTCTCCGTCGCGGATCATTGCCTGCGCAGCCGCAATTACGTCAACGTGATCGTCGCCGGAAAACAGCCCGCGCCGCAGTATCTCGATATGCACGCGGCCACCGCGCATTGCACCACCGGAATCGGCATGTGGTCCTGGGCCTGCAATGATGCCGGCGCGGAACCGGATGTGGTGATGGCTTGCGCCGGCGATGTGCCCACGCTCGAAACGCTCGCGGCCGTGGATTTATTGCGCCAGTATTTCCCGGACATCAAGATCCGTTTCGTCAACGTGGTGGACCTGATGACCCTGCAGACTCCCAGCGAACATCCGCACGGCATCAGCGATCGCGATTTCGATTCCCTCTTCACCATTGATAAGCCGGTGATCTTCGCGTTTCACGGCTACCCCACGCTGATTCACCGGCTCACCTATCGCCGCAAAAATCACGGCGGCCTGCATGTCCACGGCTACAAAGAAGAAGGCACCATCACCACGCCGTTCGATATGACCGTGCTGAACGAACTCGATCGTTTCCATCTCGCCGGCGATGCGGTAGACCGCATCCCGCGCCTGCAAAAAATCAGCGCCCATTTTCAGCAGCACCTGCGCAATAAATTGTTCGAGCACAAACAATATATCTACGCCAACGGCGACGACATGCCCGACATAAAGAATTGGAAGTGGCCCTACGCCGTCACGGGAGATTAGCGCCGCGAATGTAACTCAGCGCCTGGGGAACGCGGAGAATTGACGGGTGACAGCGTGTCCATCGCCGTGGACAAAAATACAAGAACGGGTGCCCCATCCTGCGTTTCTCAGCAGGGTGGGAGGTTTTGTGGAAGTTCTTGATGCAAACTGTTCAGTGGTTTGAAACGTCTCGTGGCGAGCGAACTTACGAGTATGAGAATTGTTCTTGAGCCTAAATCAAATCGTCAGGGTCAATCGCGATTCGGGAGAACGAAAATAAAACCCCCAAAATCGTAGAACGCCGGGAGCATCTACAAAACCTCCCACCCTGCTGAGAACCGCAGGATGGGGCACCCGTTCTCGTTTTTGAATTTGTCGGCGATGAAATGGCCTAAACACTCGAGCGCGGCATGAAAATACTCGTACTCAATTCCGGATCGAGCAGCCTGAAAAGCTCGCTGTACGATTTGGGCGCGCCGTTGCCACAGGTCGCACCCGACCCGCTGTGGCAGGGCGAAATCGAATGGAGCGCTAACGACGCGGAAATCAAAATCGAAACGTCCGGTGGCACGAAATCGAAGCAAAAATTAAAAGTCGCCTCCCGCGAAGAAGCCACCCGCCAGCTTCTCGCCACACTTTGGACCGGTACGACGCGCGTCCTCGCCTCCGCGAAAGAAATCGAAGTCGTCGGCCACCGCGTGGTGAATGGCGGTCCCAATCATCGCGAGCCCGCGATCATTGACGCAAAAGTGAAAGCCGCGATCGAAGCTGCGGTTGCATTCGCCCCACTGCACAATCAAGCCGAGCTCGACGGCATCGCCGTCGCCGAAAAAGTAATTCCCGGCGTGCCGCAAGTCGCGGTCTTCGATACCGGTTTTCATCGCACGCTGCCCGCAGCCGCGTACGTCTATCCCGGCCCGTACGAATGGCTGGCGAAAGGAATTCGCCGCTACGGTTTTCACGGCATCAATCACCGATACATCGCCGAACGCGCGCCGCAAATTCTGCAGCGCGATTCGCGCGGCCTGCGCATCGTCAGTTGCCATCTCGGCAACGGCTGCTCGCTCGCCGCGATTCGCGACGGACTGAGCGTGGACACCACCATGGGATTTACGCCGCTGGAAGGATTAATGATGGGGACGCGCTCCGGCTCGGTGGATCCGGGGATTTTGACTTACCTGATGCGCCAGGAAAAACAAACCGGCGAGCAGCTCGACGACCTGCTGAACAAAAAATCAGGCCTACTTGGAATAGCCGGATTTTCCGGCGACATGCGTGAAATTATTGAAGAGATGAAAAATGCCGGCGCGAACGCCCCGGCTCAGGATTCCGCGCCCCCGATAGACGCCGGCGACAAATCCGCGCGCGCGAAACTCGCCTTCGATATGTTCGTCCACCGTCTGCGCCGCGAAATCGGCGGCATGATCGCGGTCCTCGGCGGCCTCGACGTGCTGGTTTTCACCGCTGGCATCGGCGAAAACTCCGCAGACGTCCGCGCCGCAGCGTGCGGGCCGTTCGCCTTTGCGGGCGTTCACCTCGACGCCGCAAAAAACGCCCGATCCCCCGTCGACGCCGACATTTCCGCAACCAGTTCCACGGTCCGCGTGCTGATCATCGCCGCCCAGGAAGACTGGATGATCGCCCGCGACTGCTTCGGCCTTACCACTTAGCGCACATTTGCTTTTTACAAGGGTATAGACAATCTACATGCTTTGGTGTAGAACATCTACACCCTAGGAAGGGATCATGAAAAAAAGCTACCAGAACCGCATCGAACTGCTGCAAGGAACCCTGGACCTGCTCATCCTGCAAACGCTTCAATGGGGACCGCGCCACGGGTACGGCTTGAGCCAGTCCATTCGCACCAACTCCGGCGAAATTCTTAAAGTGGATACCGGTTCGCTGTACCCGGCGCTGCATCGGCTGGAACGCGCCAAGTGGATCGCCGCGGAATGGAAAGTTTCGGAGAACAACCAACGTACCCGGGTGTATCGCCTAACCGCCAAGGGCAAGAAGCAGCTCGTTTCGGAGCGCTCCCGATGGGCGCAACTTTCCGATGCCATCGCCGGAGTATTGAATCCCGCGAAGATCGAGGGTGACCTATGAAGATTTTTTTCGGACGGCGGAAGCAGCGCGAAGCGGAATTGAACGAGGAGCTGGAGGGTCACCTGCGCGTGGCCGCAAGCGACCGCGTCCAGCACGGCGAGAATCGAAAGCAGGCGGAGCAAAGCGCGCGCGCCGAGTTCGGCAACGTTACCTTGGTGCGCGACGTTACCCGCGACACCTGGGGCTGGCGCTGGCTTTCCGATTTTCTGGAGGATACCCGCTTCGGCTTGCGTGTCTTGCGAAAAAATCCCGGCTTCACTGCCGTGGCCGTTCTGACTCTCGCGCTGGGGATCGGCGCGAACACCGCCATTTTCAGCTTGATTGACGCGCTGATGCTGAAATCTCTGCCGGTGCAAAACCCGCAGGAACTGGTAGTGCTGCAGTGGAGCGCGCGCCACAAGCCTGAGTTCCGCAGCTCGATGTCCTACGGTGATTGCGATTCGGAATTCGGGACTGAAAATCCGAGGAGCTGCTCATTTTCGTCTCCGTTTTACGATGAGCTTCGCGCAACTCACTCCGACCTATTCTCCGGACTTACGGCGGCAGCCGGCGAAGCCGAATTAGATCTGAGCGGAAACGGACCAGCCAGCATCGCGCACGGCCGGATTGTCGCGGGCAATTATTTTGACGTGCTCGGCGTGCGTCCCGCGCTTGGCCGCATGCTCCAAGCCTCGGACGATTCCCTTTCGGCCGCTCCCGTCGCGGTGCTGAACTACGGATACTGGCAAAGCGCGTTTGGCGGCTCGCCTTCCGTCGTAGGAAAAACGGTCACGTTCAACGGCGTGCCCACCACCATTGTGGGCGTTGCCGAGCAGAGATTCGTAAGCCTGACGCCGGGCAACGTCGCCGACGCCTGGCTGCCCGTTTCCCTGCAACCGCGAATACTACCTTACTGGGATCCCCAGCAGAATCGCGCGGATTCGATTTGGATGGTGATTATCGCGCGGCTGAAGCCCGAAGTTTCGCGCGAAAAGGCCGCGGCGGCGGTGAACTTACTGTTTCGCAACCACATGCTGCACGGGGAAAAACCATTCTCCAAGGAAGCCGACGATCCGCGGGTCCAACTGCTTTCCGCGCAAAACGGACTGGTCGGCGAACGGACCAATTTTTCGACACCGCTCTATATCCTGATGCTGGCGGTAGGAATCATCCTGGCGATTGCCTGCGCCAACGTCGCCGGACTGACGCTGGCCCGCGCCGCGGCCCGCCAAAAAGAAATGGCTTTGCGTCTGGCGCTCGGTGCGGGACGCTGGCGAATTGCGCGCCAGCTGCTGACCGAAAGCATTCTGCTCTCGGCCTTCGGCGGCGCTCTCGGCGTGGTGATTGCCTATTGGGGTGCGCACGCTATTCTCAAATTCGTGGCGGGCTCTTCGTCCAGGCCGTTGGGTTTTGAGGCCACGCTCGATCCTCGTGTTCTGCTGTTCACCGCCGGAATTTCCCTGCTGTCCGGAATCGTCTTCGGGCTGGCACACGCCGCGCGCGGCTCGCGCGTGGATTTGACGCCGGCGCTGAAAGACGCCACCGGAAGCGCCGCCGCGGCAGGCCGCGCGCGGGGTGGCTGGTTCAACCTCGGCAATTCGCTGGTCATCGCCCAAGTGGCGCTGACCATCGTGGTGCTGGCCGGCGCCGGACTGCTGGTGCGCACCCTGCAAAATCTGCGAAACATCGATCCCGGCTTCGACACCCATAACATCGTGAACTTTGGCGTGGACCTCCGCCTCGCGGGATACAAGGGCGCGCAGGCGGACATCGCCGTCGGCGATCTGCAAAAACGATTGAGCGCGATTCCCGGCGTCACTTCGGTCAGCTATTCGTCCATTGAGCTGCTCACCAACGGGTTATGGACGACCAGTTTCAAAAATCCGGGTTCCGCCGGCCCGCCGGATTTCGATTCGAATATGCTGCAGGTCGGGCCGGATTTTTTCTCCACCATGAAAATGCCGCTGCGCACCGGCCGCGATTTCGTGCCCGCTGACTTTGCGGCGGCATCCGCGGCCGCTGCCGCAGACGTTTCGTCGGCCAGTCCCGCAACGCCGGTTTCGGCAGCCGCTGAGCCGGCGGGTTCGGCGGCGCCCCTGCCGGCGATCGTGAATGATATATTCGTTCGCAAATACTTCGGCAACGTCAATCCACTCGGGCGGCGGGTCAGCTACGCTGAATCTCCCGGCGAAGCAGAAGGTAAGCGCAAGAATCCCGGCTTGGTCGTGGTTGGCGTGGTCGGCGACGCAAAATACGACAACCTGCGCCGCGAAGTGAATCCGACGGTCTACGTCCCTTCCTCGGGCGGCAACGTGAATTTCGAATTGCGCACGGCGATCAGCTCTTCGTCCATCATCCCGGCGGTCCGCAACGTGGTCAGCGCTTTCAACGACAATTTGCCGATCTTCTACATTCGACCGGAATCCGAAAGCATTGACCAGTTATTGTTTACAGAGCGCTTGATCGCGCGGCTCTCGAGCCTCTTTGGCGCGTTGGCTCTGGTTCTGGCCTGCGTCGGACTCTATGGATTGCTGTCCTACGAAGTCACGCGGCGCACCCACGAGATCGGCATCCGCATGGCCCTGGGCGCCGCGCGTCGTAATGTCCTGGCAATGATCGTGGGCCAGGGCATGGTGTTGACAGCGGTGGGAGTAGTGCTCGGCGTGGCCGCGGCGATGGGCGTCACGCGCTACCTGAGCAGCGTGCTCTTCGAAGTCCATGCCGACGATCCCATCACGCTGTTCGCCGTCGCGATCTTTCTGCTGCTGGTGGCGCTCGCGGCCTGCTACGTTCCGGCCCGCCGCGCAACCCACGTAGATCCCATGGTCGCCCTGCGCAACGAATAGCCGGTGCGCCCGTCTTATCGTCACGAGGATATCGTGCAAATTCGACACGCCCGGTCAGCTCTCGCTGCACAATAGGGAATACAAAAACAAAAAAGGCGCCGAAATTCGGCGCCCTTTCAATCCTGAATCTTGGTTTTTGTCGCGCTGCGAACTGCCGCGAAGAGGCGAATCCTACTTGGTTTTCCAGAAACCACCCTGAGGGGGCTCCGGTATTTTTATGTCTTCAACCGAATAGGCGTTGAGGCCCTCTCTACGGGCGATTGCTCGCACGTCGTTGTCTTCGGAATAGATTGCCCTCGCACCGGTGGTTTTTGAAATAGCAACTATTTGCCTATCGAGAGTAACCTTGACCCAAGTTCCGGATGTCCCCGAGCGCTTATCTCGAGTCCTCAAGGCGGCGTCGGTCATTAGCGATAGCTCCAAAGCCGCACGGATATCAAAGGGAGCAATTAGAAATTTGGGCGTCTTTGTGAGCGTCTGAATAATATCGTTACGTGCCTGACCGCTCTTCACCAATATTTCGCTAAGGGCGGGAGTAGGGATGACAATACGATCGCCGGTTCCGTGAATGTCCGAAATGAGGAACTCTACCCTCTCTTTCGCGTTTGTTACGGAGTGTTTGGCGCTCGGAACAAACATGAGCGTCAAGAATGTAGTATCAAAAGCAATCATTCCCCATGCCTTATTTTTTGCATCTCTTCCAAGGGGTCTTTCAGCGACATGAGGTCGTTGCTAGGTATTGCACGCAGTTGCGCGACTACATCTGGCAGGCTAGAATTTTCCAGTTCTTCAAAATCGAGGATATCGAACCAATGCAAATCCCATTTTCCGCTGGTATCCCGATACCATTTTCCTTTGCCGTGGACGCGGATCGGTTTCTGCAACAGGTGATGGCCCAATCTTCGCGCCATATCAATATTCGCATTGCAGTTGTAATGCTTGCCTTCATACAACAAATGGACCGGAATTGTGTCGTCCATGCCTCCGATCTTCATCAAGATTCCATCGAGGCTCCCATCCTGCCAAAAGGGTCCATAGACTTGAGCGGCGTCTTCTATATCCAAAGGGAAATCTAGAATTACGGAGCCCTCCTCAGTCTCTAGCTCCGCCGAAAACTCATCCTCGCGGAGGTACTCTCGTATCGCTGCGTATGCGTCCTGTGCCTCTTTTGTTCCGGCTCCCACTCGAACGTCCCGAACACGCGATACCACGGTCGCCTCTTCGCCTGATTCCACCTCCATGACATTTACCGCGCTCCCTTCTTCTACCCCCAGGAAATGGACTCTGTCGCGACTCCCCAGCATAGTCGCGAGCTCAGTCAAATATTCCGCGAGGCGGGTCATTGGGAGAGTATGAGGACTTGCTTCTGCAATTCTAAAAACAAGCTTCTTAGACATGATGTGTGCCTCCCCGTGATAGACGACGGGTGAGACATCTGGATTCGGTGTTACGAGCACCGATTTCACACGCTCTGGCGAAGCGAACTAACGCGAGGTGCGTGAAGCTTCCGAGAACCAAATCACGCCCCCTGACTAGAGATGCCTTGCAATGCTTGTTAGATCGAGCGATTAAGGGCGCGAGCGCTCGATCACAAGCTCCTACAGAAATACGGGTCGTAACGAGCTCGCCCATGTGCCGCGATTGTACTCGAATCAACGTCAGTGTAGATAGGTCCGAACATCGCCAGGCGATGCGAATGATATACCCGGCCATTCTCTTCTTTCCTCACACTGGCAGCATATCCTTCCCGGGTCCTATAGATTGAGCTCAGACACCCAAAGAAAAACAAAAAAGGCGCCGAAACTCGACGCCCTTTCAATCCTGAATTTTTGTTTTTGTCGCGCAGCGAACTGCCGCGAAGAGGTTAGATTACAGCCAGATACATCCACTCCCCGTCAACGGCCTTCAGTTGGTGCACGCGGCCATCATCGGCGTGGAGGAAGTAGCTGCCATCCGGGATCGGATGGTGGTGCGCCGCGCGGATCGAGCAACGGGTCCAGCGCCCGCCACGCGCAGCTCCCCAGCCGCCGCCATGTTCGCGGGCTTCTTCGCTGAGTTCGATGCCGTACTTCACTTTGTATTCGACCCCGGTAAGCCGGGTCGGTACTAACCGCCCATTTCCCTTCAGTTGTTCTTTGCTCATGATCTATTCGACGCGGAAACCAGGCGAAAGGTTCGCCAAGATTGCGCCGACCCCCCAGTCGGGCTATGTATTTTTGTACAGACCACTTAATACAGACGACTTAACCTGCACTGCTATCTTTCCACTACGAGTATAGCACAAAAACCGCTGGCAGCCAAGAGCCGCTTCCAAACCGGCCAAACTGCGAAGTTCCGGTAAGGGCCGCCGTGCGCAGTCACTCCCCAGGGTGCCCTAGAGGACAAGACTGCCAGCGAGCGGGCGGAGCATAGCCCACGCCTCAAATCATTGGTAATACAGGGAATCCTGTAATTTACCGGCTCTGGCGCCAAAGCGTATCCCCTTCGAAGCGCCCGCGAGTCGCGCACCGAAGCCAGAGCGTTGGCCTCAGGAGCGTTCATTGCGCCTGTTGGCAGATACGCTGACGGGCTTAAACGCCGCGGTCCATCACGGCCCAAATAATCAGAACGATAAGCAGCAGGCCTAGGCCACCGCTGGGATAGTAGCCCCAGCCCGTGCTGTACGGGAAAACGGGCAAGCTGCCCAGAAGCGCGAGTATGACGATGATCAGCAGGATGGTTCGAAGCATTCGGGTTACCTCGTGACCGCACTGTATCGGCAGTCTGCTCAACCGTATATAAGGCCTTCTCGGTAATTCCGGCACAATTCACCATGAGCCACGAATCCGCCGCTGCGCCCACCTGTAACCCGCCGAATGCCACGAAATGAAAACGAAATAGCCTGGCAACACAGCACTGCCGCGGCACGGAATCGCCTCAATACGCCTAAAAAGCTCTGCTACACTACCCCGCGATTCCTATGGTTTGTTCTTCCTGCGCGCATGAGATTCCTCCGGCCAGCCGTTTCTGCCCCTCGTGTGGCAGCGAAGTGGATTTGAAGAACAGCCCCACCGTTTCGCTGAATTCCCCGCCGGAACGCGGCGCGCAAATTCCGCCTTTGGGCCCATTACCGTCCGATGGAAGCCCACCGAACAAATCGCCACGGAGTGGGCCGCCCAGTTCTGGTTTCGGTTACGAAGCGCGTTACGTTCCAGGCGCCACGCTGGCCGATCGCTACCGCATCGTTTCACCCTTAGGTAAAGGTGGGATGGGCGAAGTCTATCGCGCCGAGGACATGAAACTCGGCCAGACCGTCGCCTTGAAATTTTTGCCTCAGTCCCTGGCCAAAAATCCGGAAGCTCTTTCGCAGTTCACCCGCGAAGTGCGCCTGACGCGCCAAATTTCCCATCCCAATGTCTGCCGCGTTTTCGATATCGGCGAAATTCCCGGCGCCGATGGCAAAGTCCACACCTTCCTGACCATGGAATTTGTGGACGGCGAAGATCTGGCCTCGTTGATGCGCCGCATCGGGCGCTTGCCCTCCGATAAAGCGCTCGAGATCGCGCGGCAAACGTGCGCCGGGCTGGCCGCCGCTCACGAGCAGGAAATCATTCATCGCGATTTGAAACCAGCGAACGTGATGCTCGACGGGCGCGGCCGCGTGCGCATTACCGATTTCGGTCTCGCCGGAATTTCCGCCGAACTACAGGACGACCACGAACGCGCCGGTACGCCCGCCTACATGTCGCCCGAACAATTTTCCGGCGGCGATATTACTCCGAAGAGCGATCTGTATTCGCTGGGCCTGGTCCTCTACGAAATTTTCACCGGCAAGCGCCCGTTCACCGCCACAACGATGAACGAAATGGCGCAGCAGCGCGAGAAAAGCGCGATCACCCTGCCCTCCGCTTACGTAAAGGAAATCGATCCGCTGGTCGAACGCGTCATCATGCGCTGCTTGGAAAAAGATCCAGCCAAGCGCCCGGTTTCCGCGATTCAAGTCGCCGCAGCTTTACCGGGCGGCGATCCGCTGGCCGCGGCAATTGCCGCCGGCGACACGCCATCCCCTGAAATGGTTGCCGCCGCCGGAATCGAAGGCGGCCTCGCGCCTTGGCTCGCCTCCACCGTCCTGGGCGCCATAATTATTTTGCTCGGCGTTAATGTTTTCCTGTCCGAGCGCTCGCAACTGCTGAATCTTCTCCCCGCCGGGAAATCTCCGGAAATTCTGCAGGAAGATTCCAGAAAAATTCTGCAAAGCATCGGTTACGCCGAGCCGCCCGTTGATTCGGGTTACTGGCTCGAGGTTGCCACGGACTATTGGGTGCACAGCAACGCTCTCGTTTCCCCGGGCCGCTATCGCGGCGTCGCCAAGGAATTCCCTTCCCCAATTCGCCTCGAGTATCGTCAAAGCCCCGGACCTCTCCAGACTAGTTATCCGTTTCAGGTCAACGCCGACAACCCGTCGGCCACTTTGCCCGGCGATGCGATCGTCAGCCTCGATACCCAGGGCCGGTTGACGCGTCTCCGCGTCATTCCTCTCGTATCATCAGACCCAGTTCCTGCCGCACAATCAGAAGCCACTTACGATTGGCGAATCTTGTTCGCGGCCTCGGAATTAAACTTGAACGACTTCAAACCCGTCGCCGCCACCTGGTATCCGCGCGATCCGATGGACCAGCAATTTGCCTGGGAAGGCCAGCACGACGGGCAGGCCATCCGTGTGCAGGCCGGCACCTATCGCGGGAAACCGGTTTTCTTCCAGATCTTGGAATCGTGGAGAAACGAAATTCCTCCGGTATACAACGAAAGGCTTGGCGCCTACCGGTTCGTCAACAGGATGAACCTGACCCTCGCTTCTTCGCTGTTTTGTTTGGCTGGCTTCCTGGCCTTTCGAAATATTCGCATGGGCCGAAGCGACCTGCGGGGAGGCCTCCGCGGCTCGGCGCTGCTATTTATCGCACTTCTGATCTGGATAGTCTTGAATTCGCATTGGGCGGGTGACGCGGCCTGGGGTTGGGGATGGTGGCAACTCGCGGTCGCGCTGCCAGCCGGCATTGGGTTTCAGTACGCCGCTTTTTATTTGGGATTGGAACCTTATTTTCGCCGCACCTGGCCTGAACTGTTGATCTCCTGGTCGCGCGCCTGGGCCGGTGACATCCGCAATCCGCTGGTGGGCCGGGATGTTTTGATGGGCGTGCTGATCGGTACAACCGCCGCCGGTCTTTTTCAATTTCAGGAAGCCGCGCCGTATTGGTTCTCGATCAGATCCGTCACTCCCGCTTTTCGCGTTGATCCGAATTTGGCCGCGTTTATCGGAGGGTTGTCCGCCGGAATCATAAATCCATTTTTGAATGCGATAGGGTCGCTGGCCGTTATATTCGTGATGCTAAAAGTCACGCGGCGGAAAAGCGTCGCTGTATTCGGGGTGGGGGCGATCTGGATTCTTTTTGCCCTGCAGAGTGAAAATCCCTGGGGCTTATTGCCCATTTCCATTGTGATTGCAGTCTTGATGACCACTTGCATGGTCCAGAATGGGGCCCTGGGACTGGTGGTCGCGATGTACGTGGAATACGCGATTCGCTTTCAATCTCTTACCTGGGATCTTTCGCGCTGGTACGCGCCGTTTTCGGTGATTACGCTGCTCGTAGTGCTGGCCATCGCGCTCTACGGCTTCTACATTTCCGCCGGCGGCCGCCGGATCATCGCCCATGCGCTGGAAGATTGATGCCGTTTCAGAGGCATCTGCAATACTTCGCTTTTTCTTTCCACAGGCACCCGCCTTCGCGCCCAAAGATTCTTGCATTCCCTCCTGCCTAGGGGTGTAACATGCACCTCGCCCCGGCCCCGGTACCAAGACCCTCGGTGTAACGCGACGGAAGTTGAATTTTCATCTGCGAGTCATGCGTTGTTGCGGCCGTTCGCGGGATAGTTGTCTCTCTCTCGCGGCCTCGTCCGAAGGTTTCGGGCATTTCTCACTTCTTGAATTCATACGCACTCAAAAAAAGGAGACACCATGGCAGACGCAAAATTTGATGCGTTGAAGTTGAAATACCAGTCCGTGCTGAATTTCATGCAAGCGCAGAACGTGCAATTGCAGAACCTGAACATGGAAGGCGACAAACTTTTCATTCGCGCCAACGCGCCTTCTGCTGACGTAAAAAATAAAGTCTGGGACCAGATCAAGCTGGTGGACCCCAGCTTCTCCGATCTGACCGCCGAAATTGACGCGCCTGCCGCGCAAGCCGCCGCCGCTTCCGCTTCTGGCGCCACCTCCGCGCGCACCTATCACGTGCAGCCCGGCGACAATCTTTCGAAAATCAGCAAACAGTTCTACGGCGACGCCAACAAGTACATGAAAATTTTTGAGGCCAATAAGGACAAGATGGCCGATCCGGATCATTTGCGCGCCGGAACGGATCTGATTATTCCGTAATAAATTGCCGCGGTTCCCAGAGTTTTTTTTCGTAGGCGGGCGGTTGCGGTGGGCCTTAGATTTGCAGCGGATTGGAAAAACAGAGGGCGAAACGTAATTCAACTCGACGAGGAGAAACCACATGCCATGGATGGATCAGATAGGAGGTTTGCTCAAGCAGTACACCGGCGGCGCAGCTACGGCCGCAGCGCCCGCCCCAGACGTACACGCGCATTTTGATCAGGTGGCTGGCGCGGCTCCGCAGAGCGCCATCGCCGAAGGCCTCGCCGCCGCGTTTCATTCCGATCAGACTCCCGCGTTCGGCACCATGCTCTCCGGGCTTTTCGCCAATTCCACCGGCGAGCAGAAGGCCGGCTTGCTGAACAGTCTGCTGGCGAACGTCAATCCAGCCATGCTCTCTTCGATTGCGGGCGGCGGCGCGCTGGCCGGGCTGCTGAAAGGCGGCGCCACGCAGGTAACGCCCGAACAGGCTCAGCAAATTTCACCCGAAGCGATTCAGGAAATTGCGGCGAAGGCCAAAGCCGCGGATCCCTCGATCGTGGACACCGTCAGCAATTTCTACGCGCAGCACACCACGCTGTGCAAGACGCTCGGCGGCGCGGCTCTTTCGATTTGCCTGGCCAAGGTAGCGCAACGCACCCAAGCGTAATTCTGAAGTACGCGCCGAACCGGGGAGGCGGCCCCAAACCGCTTCCCTGGTTCTGCGCGAAAAAAAACGCCGCGTGCGTCGCGCGAATTTTCATTTGGCAAGCCATTTCCCAGCCTAAAGCAAGGTCCAAAGCCGTCTACGGTATTTCCCCTATGTTCTAGGGCCTGCCGGCTTCGTACTATGTATAACGAAACTGGTAGCAATCAAGCGGGTTGTGCCAGCAGCGATTCGGCGGTTTGCAGCAATATCTGTACAGGAAAATAAAATGATAATTTCGGCTCTCGTCGTCGTATCCCTGATAGCTATCGCCGGCACACTTCCGGGCTGGCCAAAAGCCACTGAACTGAAGCAGAATCCCATGATGTCCGGCGTGGGCCTGATTGTCGTCGTCACCCTGATTCTGGTCGCTGTGCTGGGAGTGTAGCGCGGCGGGCGAACCTTCCGGGCTCGTGCATTTTCATGCTCAAGTTGGAGATTTGATTCGAAACACAGGAGAGTTCATGACCAGCGAACAAGATCACAGCATTCTCAGCGACGTCGCGCGCACCATCGGCTCGACCCTGGGCACCGTGGCCGCAAAAGTGGAAAGCGTAACGCAGAGCGCCCCGACTGGCGCGGAACTAAAGAAGAAAGCGCGCAGCGCGGGAGCCGCGGCCGAACGCAAGGCCAAATCCGTTTCGCGCAAAGTGAAGGCCTCTGTAAAGTCCGGCGCGGCCTCGGTTCGCCGCAAAGTGACCTCCGCATCCCGATCCGCCCGCAGCACCTTCAAGGGCGCGCGCGCCAAAGCCGCAAAGAAGACCAAACGCGTGGCGCGCAAAGCAAAAGGCCGCGTCTCCGCCGCCAAACGCACCATGAAGCGAAAAGCCCGCCGCTAGCGCGGGGAGCTTTTCGCGTCGCCACGACGCCGTCCGGGTAGCAGCCTCAGAGTCGCACGGCAACGCCGGAACGGCAGCGTGGAGCAACCGGGTTTCAAACTTGCAAGCCCACAAGTTGCAGTACCAAAGCCGAGCGCGGCTGACCACTCGCCGCGCTCGCACCATTTCCGCGCCACTGGCGGCCATCGTTCCCCATCCAGACGAGCGCAGCGACGAAGGATCTCTCTCTTCGATTGTTGCCGTGCCAAGGAATTCACTTCAAGACTGCAAATCGCTCGACCCTGGGCTTTCAGTTAGCCGCCGAAATAGCTGTGCCCTCGAAAACTTAGTCGAGGCTTGAAAACCGCAACAGCCCGTAATAACTTTCCAGCTGACCCCGACGCTCAAAATAACAATCGTAAATTCGGAGCAGAAATTCCACGGAGGAGGACTTCATGTCCAAAATTCGCACACGCCACTTCGGTGGAGCCTCAATCGTCATCGCGATGTTTGTGGCGTCCGCGGTGTCGGGCGGCTCGGCGCAAACACCTGCGCCCGCAACTAACGGCCTCGATCCAAAAGTACTCGCCTACAAACTACCGGACCAGATTCAGTGGAAGGAAGATCCCCTCGGCGCCAAAACGGCGGTCCTGCGGGGCGATCCATCGAAGCCGGGCCTCTACATCATGCTGGTGAAATGGACTCCGCATCACATGAGCCATCCGCACTGGCACCCCAACGACCGCTTCATTACCGTGATCTCCGGCACCTGGTGGGTCGGCACCGGACCAAAATTCGATCCGGATAAAACCGTGCCGATGCCTGCCGGCAGCTTCGTCACCCATTTCGGAAAGGAAATTCATTACGACGGCGCCAAAGATTCCGAAGCCGTCCTCGAGATTGTAGGCGACGGCCCGGCCACCGCCACTCCCGCGGAAGAAAAGTAAGCGCCGCCACCACTCCAAACCGGAAGCCGACGTAACGTGATAGGGTAGGAACGCAATCAAACTATATTCGCCATCGCATTACGGAGAGCCTGCATGTTTCGATGGGCCATGGTATTTCTAGTCATCACCTTCATCGCTGGAATTTTTGCGTTCGCCGGATTGGTCCTGGCGGCCGCCGCGCTCGCCAAACTGATCTTCTATTTGTTCCTGGTCCTCTTCTTGCTGGCGCTAGTCGCCAGCCTGTTGCGTAAATTGCGTCCGAATCGGCTCGACTAGCTACGCGCCTCGCGGCCTGTACGCACGGACAGGTTACGCCGTGGACGCACCCCGTCTTAGCCGCCGCCACATTCAAGTCAAACCAACCCTAAAATACAAGTATGGGGAATGAGTCCATCCCGGGGAAACCTGGAGCAAGCGGAAGCGTGCCGCAGGACGCTCGCCCAATGACGAACGCCGCGCCGACCGGCACGCTTCCAGCTCCTCCGCAACCGGCGACCAAAACCGCGGCCACTTCTCCCAATTCGGCTGCGACCGGCGCGGCCCAACCAACCGCCAAACCCGCGACCAAAATTGCCTGGCCTGCGTCCGCCGCGGCGGAACAAACTTCCGGGGCCACCTACAAATGCCCGAAATGCGGCACGAATGCGCGCGACGTGGCTCGTTTCTGCCCGCGCTGCCACACCACGCTGCGTTTCGAATGTCCGTCCTGCGGAAATCGCCAGCGCGCCGCCGGCAAGTGCGAAAAATGCGGCATTGATTTCATCAAGTACATCGGCGCGGTCGTCGCCGCCAAAAAAGCGGAAGCCGATGTGGTGCACGAACGCCTCGAGAACCGTTCCAATTTCCTGAAGGCTTTTCTGCTGCTGCCCTTCAACGGCGGAATTTCCCTGATCCGTTTCTTTTTCCTTAAAAGCGACCGCCGCTAAGCGCTGCTCTCTACCGATGCTTTGCCCTACCTGCCATTTCGACAATCCTGGCCATAGCCAATTCTGCAGCCACTGTCATGCAACTCTGTTCTTCCGTTGCCCGAAATGCTGGCATGAGCAGTCAACACGTTTGATTTGCGAAAAGTGTGGAGCAGACATGGACAATCTCTGGCGAGCACAGGCCGCCGTAGCCGAAGCCGTGCTGGTAAAGGAAAAAAGCACAAATATGGCAGAATCCTCTCGACGAGCGGTCGCCAAAATCAACGGCATAGGAATGTTCCTGTCGAACCCAATCGGTGCTCTTTCAGGGATTCTGGGGCAGGAACTCTTTATGCGTATCCGTCGACTCATGAACGTCTGAGTGTCATCCCTGAAAATATTTCGATGGCGGAAACAATTTGCACCGCGACAATTCCCGGCCCACCGCCCGCTTCACTTCAACTGACCAGTAGTCAAATGTTCCGTCCGCCACGCCCACCAACTTGATCGCCTCGCGATACTCCATCGAGTGTAAGAAATAAATCTCGAACAGTTTCAGCCTCCCCTTCCATTGCGGGCGCCGCAGCGCCTGCCTGCCAATGCGCTCGAAATCCGCCACGTACTCGCAGGCCCGCGAACGCGAAGGCCGCCACTGATATCCCGACGACGGCGATTCGAGATTTACCGCGCGAACTTTTCCGGTGGATTCCTCCAGCCATTCATGCAAACTCCGATACCGTCCGTGGCACGCGTCAAATATTTCGCTCGCTTTCATTCGCGCTCCATCCGCGCGGCCGTACGGCGGCGCATTTCGAAAGCCAAGCGGTTTAGTTGTCCGTGCCGGAGCGTTTCGTTGGCCCCGCCAGAAACGTGCCAATCTCCCAGGCGCGATCCGACTGCGAGATTTCTTCCTCCACCGCGGTCAGGCAAGTCTGAAAACATTCGCGCCAGCCCGACAAATATCCCCGCGCGTATTCCTCCGCCAGCCGTTCCCGTTCTTTGTGCAGCCGCTGCATCTGAAACACTTCTTCATGCTCGAGGCCCGGCGCGCGCACCGCCAGTCGTGCCCGATGCAGCAGTTCGCGCCCGGCGCGCAACATCCAATGCAGCGGCGCGGGATAATACACGCCCACCCGGCGCCGTGGCTCATACCACGCCAGCCGCCATCCTCGCGGAATCACTCCGCCGTGGGTCACTTCTTTGCGCACACTTTTTGCGATTTTCATGGGTGTCGTACCTCCGGACCGCTTCCCACGGCTAGTTCGCGCCGCACCGCTTCATCGCGCTCGGCGCGAATCAGCCGCATGCGCTCGCGCATGTCCCAGGAAAACTTTTGCTGCGGGGATGGCCCCGCATCTTCACGTTGCGCCGGCCGATGGTTTTGTGTGAGGAGTTGTCGCTGCGTTTGGACCGCAGTCAACGCGCCGTCCTGTCGCGCGGCACCGTTGTTGAATTGTGTTTGACTCGTTCCTCGGAGTGAATCGTCGTCGAATGTATTTAGTTCCCGCTGGTTGCAGTTTTGTGTTTGACCTGACCAGGAGTTTTTATGAATTGTGTTTCGATTTATTTTTCCCGTGTCTTCCGGCGCTGCCTGGTGCCGCTTATTTCCACCTGTCGCCTCTGCTGCTGACTTTTCCTCTCTTTCCACAGCCTCATGAATTCCGCGTTTTTCTTTTTCTTTTATTCTTACTACCAATGAACTACCTATCCCGTTCGCAACCAACTGATACGAATTGTTTTGCTCCACACTCGCTACGCATTTCCGCGGGACGTCCCCCGCAGCTTTGCGTACGCCTCCCGCAATTCCGCGTACCGTCTTCGGTTCCGTGCTGCGGTGCAAATGTTTTTTTGCTTTCAGAATTCTCACGGTGATGCCGCTATCAACCACCACCGTCTCGATATACTTCTGGCGCCGCAGCATTTTCATCCAGCGTTCCAGCGTCCGCCGATTGAATCCCGTTTCCTCTTCGATCTCGCGATAATGAATCGGCGCCCCGCCCAGCACCCATCCGATCGTTCCGGTCTGATGCGTCTGCCGCAGAATCAACCAGCCATAGAGCCAAACCGCCGCGCCCATTCGCTCGTAGTGTTCCGCATCAAACAAGACGCCCCGCAGGCCGGTGTTATAGTTATTTTCCCGCAACGTTTAGCGCCCCTCCGTTGGAATCCTTCGGTCGCTACGCCCTCATCTCGTCGGATTTCAATGTTGAATACCGCAGTGTTCCGCCAATTTTGTCGTCAACAGAATCCGCAGTACGCAATCCGCATTTGTACGAATCCACTCTTGGTTTCTGCGGAGGGCCGTAGCCGCGTAATGATCTCCACTGCCTCTCGTTTTCTGCAAATTGCACACACCCTGTGGATTTCCCGGCCAGATTCCGCGCCGCTGCTCGTGCTATCGAAGAATTTCTTCTGCGGGTCGCTCTCGATTCTCCCCTCGCGCCGTCTTTTTTCGAACGCGCGGTAGGCCGGGTTTGCCCGCAGCTGGCGCATGTTTTCGCGATTACGGATCCTGCGCCGCTGCGCCTCCGCCTCGCTGACCGCCTGACTTCTCCGCTGCACCGGCGTCAATTTGGGTTTCACGCTCCGTTCAAGCATCTGGCCTCCACTTTCTACACATGGCCAAGCTCACAAATTCGGCGACTACGCATCCATTCGTGCTGTTTCTACGCTACAACCCCCTCCGACAAAGTTGCGGATCCAACGGCGGCTTTCGATCCCGCCAAAAAATGCCAAGCATTTGCAGTGAAAATGAAATATACTTCCGCTTCTGCACGACGCCGTTTTTCCACATTTCCTCAAGTACTGACCCCCAGGTACTGTCGCCTGATGTTTACCTTCTATTTATTTTACCGTTCCGTTAATTAGTGAAACGCAATCGCGCTCACAAATTGAAATCTCGGAGGGAACCCGCGTGCGCCACCCTCAGCTCGCGCTTGAGTACTTGGTAACCTGTTCGCAAACTTCGCTCGAAGGCTTTGAGCTGGCCCGACTCAATCAAATCTCCTCGTTTCGAAAAGAGCTCGGCGAACTCCAGGACCAGTGGATCGAGGCCGAAGTCGCAGCTCGCCTCGCCCGGCTACTACTCGAACACCATCGAGCTGAGTCTCAAAGCTCATCGGATTCACCGGCACTTCTCTCCAACATTTCGGTTTTGCAGAGACTGAGCTTTGAACCGGCCAGCACGACGGCTCTCCGTGCAACTGCCGAGCTTCGGGAGTCGCTGGCAGTTTCGCGCGAATCTCCGCTGCCCGTTGTCGGTGGGACGGAGGAGGCGGAAGCAGCTCCAGCCGACTGCCGCCCGCATGAATCGTTGATGCTATCTTCCACGCCTTCGAATCGCGCCGCTGTTGCCCCTGCCGTGAAAACAGATCGCCCGGCCGGACGTTCAAAAGACAGTACAAAAACCGCTTCGACCTTCCCTGCTGCTCTCGTCCCAGTGGCTCCTCCGGCCGAGCGATCGCGACCTCCTGCGAAGATTCGCTCTTCGAACCTGCTGCTCTTCGTTGCCTCCAATTCGCGGGCGTCTCCACCTGGATCGCGCGAGCATCGCCAAACAAACGCGGGGCAATTGTCGCTGTTCGCGCGCGGCTCCGAAACGTTTGCTGCCTCGCGTGCTTTTGAATCTCGCCACTCCCGGCAACAGCCAGTCTGTTCCGAATCGCCGTCGTCCAAATCGCCCGTTTCCCAAGCACGTCACACCGGATCCGGTTGCCGAGCGCCCCAATCAGTTCCCCATTCAGTGTCTCGGCCGGCGCCTCGGCCAGTTTCTCGCAAAGCCTTGGGTTCATCGCGCCGCCTCGCGTCTTCAGCTTGATTCCCGCGCGCCGAGCCTCAGTGTGTGAAGCCACAACTTTGTTGGCGTCACTCGAAGCGGCCGCGCTGCTTTCCATCTTTCCTTCGCGCCCAGCGCAATTCACCGCCCTTTGCACTTTGTGGCGACACTCACCGGTGTTAGAAACCACACGCACTCCGGAACTGTCATCGCCAGCCGTGAGCGCCGGACCACGATGGAATACTTCGTTCATTCTGATCACCGACACCTCTCAAGCCCTGACACCGGCAACGAGAAACAACTTTTCAAAACCAGAATAGTCGCCCAAAAGCCCCACCTCGCGGGTCATAACGGTCGCCGAACGCCCCCGTGTTACGACCGACTACAACGCACGTTGCACGTGAACGATGCCTCGCCAATATTTCTCGTCACACCGAAATGCCCTTGCATCATCGTGCCGCGTGCATCGTCGGAGGCCGTGCCCTCGTCCCGAGGACCCGACTAGCCGCGTCAACGGTAAAAAACAACTAATCGCTCACCAGCTGCCTTCTCCTGTGTCAAACCAGGCCGACAGAGCTAAACGCTGTCTGCCCTCAGCTGTGACGCACCCCACTGCCGAAGATGAAATCGTTCCCACTTCGCTTCGCCCAGCTTTATTACGCAGGCCGGATTGAGATTCGCGCCGTAGCCCGACGCTTCCACGTGGTCCACGCTGGTCCACGCCGCGCTTTCTCGAAATGCAGATTAGATTGCTTCATCAACCCCCGCCTAACGACCCCGCGTGAGTCGCCCTTCACTCGGAAACCAACTGCCCCAAGTTGACGACCGTCCGTTCGTCAATTGTCGTTTGTAGGCCGCCGCTCAGCTCGGCACTCGTCGGCAGGCCATGTGGGCACGTCCTCACTCTTCGACGTCGTCACACCAGTCAACCGCCGCCTGCGCAACGCAAATCGAACGATCCTCCTGCCAACCTGCCGACGATTTGCTGCTCAACTCAAATTCGACGAACCGGAAACGCCGCCGTCCGCTGGGCCTCTCAAACCGTTCGTCGACTTCCGCCGATTGGCGCCTCGCCTCGTTCCGAATCTGCCTTCACGGACCACAGTGTCGGATAAACGCGGGCACCCGTTTTAGGGGCTTCGAAGCACTAACGTCCGGCTGCCTCGCATTGCCATTTCTAATTCGAATGAACGTCAATCGTCTCTGGCCGTTTGGCGATGTGCTGAGTAGCAGCGAATCACGCTCACCGAAGTCCGAACGCTTTTCGTCACATTCTTCTTATGTTTTCTCCCAAAAGGATCAAGATGAATATTTCACCACACGGTCTCCGTTTTCATGCTTCGTCATTTGTTGCATGAACGCGACGTCCACCCTTGCCGCACAGCTTCACGCTGTGCTCCAGCCAAGCTAAAGCCACGTACTAGCCATTTACGATTCGTTGGAACCCAACACCAATCAATCGCCGATATCTCCCTATCCCTTGTGAACTCCGTGTCCCTGCAGATCATTCCCGCCACATCCCTCGCGCGAACTTTCGGCTTCGTCCAAATCATTCCCCACCACGAACCTTGCGCGACCTCCCGGCTTCGTCCAAATCATTCCCGGCCACATATTCCGCGCGCCGTCGCACTTCGCCACTTTCTGCAATCACAAACGCACCACGCGACGTGAACAACCGTTAATCATTTCAAATCAAATCGAACCACATCCAACCTCGACCAAAACATAGTCTAATCATTCCCGAACAGTTAAAGGCGTTGGTGGTTTATGTTGCAACTCTTCAACGATAGTCTGGCTCGAGGTGCGGAACGATCATTTTTTAATGCTTTCGCAGTACGCCTTTAAGGCGGGAAAAAATATTCGCGTGGAAACTTTAAAGACTTCGCAGACAACGGTGTAGAGGATCACTCGGCGCGGCGTCACACCCAATACATTTGTGAACTTGTTCCCTCAACATTGCACAAGCCTTGCAGAACAATAATTCATGACCGACCGGGATATAGGTGTGCAGGTCTGCGACGCTGGGTCAGGCTTGATTTGAGCGGTGTAGGATTTTGGGGAATTCAGTTAAAAGCGAATTGATGCCTTTAGAGCGATGTTGCACGCGTTTTGGATTTAGCGTCTTCGATAACTCCCATCACCTTTGTGAATAATAATTTTAGTCACAAAGCACGCCGTCCGGAAGCTTGCTACGCCTTGATTGCAACGGCTGTAGTTTGTGGAGGCCACGGTTCGAGGAGCTGCTCCTTCCTGTACAGGAGAGAATTGATGTCGTAGGGGGCCAGCTCGATGCTGTGGCCGTGGGTGATGGCGTCCGTGGGACAGGCCTCCACGCAGTAGCCACAAAAAATGCAGCGCGAATAATCGATGTTGTAAACCTTGGCATAACGTTCGCCAGCGGAGATTCGATTGGCGTCGGTATTCTCAGCTGCTTCTATATAAATGCAATTCGCGGGGCACGCTGCCGCGCACAAAAAGCAGCCCACGCACTTCTCAAAACCGTGTTCATCGCGTTGCAGAACGTGAATCCCGCGATAGCGTGGTTGCACACTAGGGGGTACGTCAGGAAAATTCTCGGTCGTCGTTTTGCGGAACATGGTCTTCAGCGTCACGCTGAAGCCTTTAAAGAGCGTTACGAATGTTTCGCCGACTTCTTGAATTAGCGGTGCCATCGGACATCACTTTATCAGAGTCCGAGAAACCGAGCAAACCAGCGTTGCCAAAGGATTTCCAATTTCAATTCCGCTCAAGATCAGAGTTCAACATTGTAACCCGCGACGTTTTGCCTCTTATAAACGGATCAAAATGACCCAATCCAATCTATTCTCATTCTCCAGGCGGCGCGACGGGCTCGCGATCTGACAATTTGCCCGACCCAGTGATTGCCGCGATGATTTGGCGGCCATGGAAGCGACCATTCTCGATGAAGATCCGCGAAGTCTGCAGCCCACCCACTACAACTCCGGCGACATAAATTCCGGGAAGGTTGGTTTCCAACGTCTCAGGATCAATGGCGGGCTTTTTCGTCTTTGCGTCGAGCGCAATTCCGGCGCGCGTCAAGAAATCGAAATCAGGATGATATCCGATTAGCGCAAAAACCTGAGAAGCCGGAACGGATTCTTCGCTGCGGCCGTTCTTTACGATCACCCGACTTGGTTCGATGCTGACGACATGGCTATCAAACATCGCCCGAATCTCGCTTCCGCGAATTCGATTTTCGATGTCGGGCTTCACCCAATATTTCAGACTCCTGCCCATCTCGGCGCCCCGATGCACTATGGTCACGTGCGCGCCGGCACGAAATAGTTCGAGTGCCGCTTCCGCCGCGGAATTACCTCCTCCGACGACAACCACTTCCTGATTCCAATAAGGATGCGCCTCGCTAAAGTAATGCGAGACATGAGGCAACTCCTCACCACGAACATTCAGATGATTAGGCCGATCGTAGAAGCCCGTGGCGATGACGATTTTTCGCCCGCGATACTCATGGTGCAGTCCTGCGCGGTCCGTGGTGTGGACCCTGAACGCCTCGTCCTGGCCCTCGATTCGTTCAACCTTCTCGTACTGGTGAACTTCGAGTTCGAAATGCTCTACGGCGCGACGATAGTATTTCAAGGCTTCCGCGCGTGTCGGTTTGCCGCCCGCAGTGGTCATCGGAAGGTCGCCGATTTCCATCCGCTCCGGCGTGGTGAAGAACGACATGTTCGTCGGGTAGTGGAAAAGCGAATTACACAAACAGCCCTTGTCCAGGACTAGCGGGCGAAGACCGGCAAGCTTGGCATCAATTGCGCAGGCCAGTCCCGTTGGACCGGCACCAATGCAAATGACGTCGTAAGAATCGCTCATGGCTATAGTGTGCGATGAGCGCTGGCGAAATTCAACTTGGAGAATCCATTCCGATGTCCCGGCGCGAGGGGTCGAGAAGTCGTACCTGCGAATGAAACCAAGCCGTCCGGCAGGAAAAGCCCGCAGACATACCCGCAAGATGGATCAGGCTTATTGAATCGAGCGCGCTAGATCAATCTACGCGGCAGAGGATGAAATATTTCCAGACTCAATCTCCCGCAGAATCGAACGCAGCACGGACGCCAATTCCTCGCGGCTGACCTGACTCTTCCGGAATTGCACGCGCACATGAAACGATTCGTCTTCCGCGCGATAGTCGAATAGAAACGGTTGTGGGCGCGGAGCGGATTCGGTTTGTTGCTGACGCGCCCGGCGCGCTTCGTCGCGCGTTAGACCGCCCTGCGAGATGCGGTGCACCATTTCCTGCATCCGTTTCTCGTTCGGCTGGCGCGCCACCTGTAACAGCAGCGACTTCGTCAGTATCCCGCGATCAATGCATGCCTTGCGAATTTCGCTGGGAATCACGTGCAAGGACATGGTCTCGGTGACGCTCGATCGCGCGCGTCCAATCTTGCGAGCAATGTCGTCGTGCGTATAATCGAAATGATCCGCAAGCCGCTGCAACCCGTCGGCCTCCTCAAACGGAGTCAAGTCTTTGCGCTGAAGATTTTCAATCAAGCCAATCTCTAGTGTTTCCGCGTCGTCCGCGATTTTTATGATGCACGGAACCTCAGGCAGACCCGCAGCTTTCGACGCGTGGTACCGTCGTTCACCGGAGATAATGTAATAGGTATCCTCACGTGGGATGTAGCGAACCAGCAACGGCTCCAGTACACCCTTCTCGCGCACCGAATCCGTCAATTCGCGAAGGTCACCAAGTGTTTTCCGGGGCTGGTCCGGATTCGGGCGCACCTTATCCGTAGGGATCATGCGCCCAACCGCTGCGCCGCTGTAGCTGGTTAGCGTCTCGACGTAGTGCGCGTCATGCCGCATCTTGAGTGTGACGGGTAACCCGATCCTCTTGGACACGTTGTAGGACCTCCTGAGCCAATTTTTTATAATCTTCGGCGCCGGAAGATTTAGGCGCGAAGGAAAATACGGTTTCTTTATAAGCGGGACTTTCTTCCAGCCGGACGTTCTTGCTGATGCGCGTTTTGAACAGAGTCTCACCGAACACCGCGCGAATCTGTTCGTGCGTGTCGCGCGAAATATTCGTGCGCTTGTCAAACAGCGTGATGACCACACCGAGTAGCTTCAAATCCGGATTCGGCCGCGAGCGTATCCGCGCATAGGTTTCCAGCAGATCATCCGTGCCTTCTATCGCGAAGTACGCGGCTTGAATCGGCACCAGCAAGTGCGTCGAAGCCACCAGCGCATTCACCGTCAGAATGCCGAGCGCGGGAGGCGTATCGAAAACGATGAAATCGTAATCCTTCGCGATCGGAGTCAGCGCGTCCTTCAGCTTGTACGGCGCGTCGAATTGTCCGCCGAGCTGCTGCTCCAGCCTGGCCAGCGCCAGCTTCCCCGGAGCAACGAAAAGATTCGGGTCTTTCGTCGGACGGATAATCTTCGCCATCTCGGTGGGGTGATCGGCGAAGGCGTCGTACATCGAGGTTTGAATGTCCGCGGAATCGAAAAACGCGATGGTTGCGTTCGATTGCGGGTCCAGGTCAATCAGCAGCGTTCGCTTTTTCTTTAGCGCGAGAGCGGCTGCCAGATTGATGGATGTAGTTGTCTTTCCAACGCCACCTTTTTGATTGGCGACTGCTATGACGCAGGTCAAGCTGTGCCTCTCGTTCGCCGCTCGGCAACCACAGGCCTATATGTGGCGGCCTAAGGCGCTAGTCCCACTACGTGTAGCCCACTCTACTCACTCTCGCCCGCCATCTGCAAGCACAAAATGGGCTTAGGCCGGTCCGCTGTGAATATTCTGCCCTCGGCGCGCCGGGCCTCCCACTGAGCCTGTCTACCACGCCCTGCCCGGACTATCATGTCGCATGGCGATCCGCGCAGCCGAACCATCCGACGCCCCGCAGATCGCGGCCTTGGTCAATCTCGCTTTCCGAGTCGAACGCTTCTTCGTTTATGCCGACAGGACCAACTTCGATCAAATCAGTGCCATGTTTCAAACTGGAACGTTTCTGCTCGCAGAAATCGCCTCCCAGCCTCTCGGGTGCGTTTATCTCGAACTCCGTGGCGATCGCGCCTACTTCGGATTGCTTTCCGTGGATCCCGTGCACCAGCATCAAGGAATGGGGCGCGAGTTGGTTGGCGAAGCGGAGCGACGCGCCCGAGATGCCGGCTGCAACTTCATGGATATTCTTATAGTGAATGTCCGAACCGAATTGATTCCGATTTACGCGCGAATGGGCTATGTCGAATCTGGCACAGCGCCCTTCCCCGCCAATGTCCCCACCAAAATTCCCTGCCATTTTCTGCGAATGTCCAAAAATTTGCGCTGAGTCCGGCACATTCTCAAGGCTTCGAATACTTGTTTATGGGATCGTCGGAGCCCGCCAGACCTTCGGATTCCGCTTGCAGCGTAAGCCGTTGCAGCTCAGCTGCAATCTGCTCGGCAACTTTTTTTAGGGTCTTGTCAGTCGGATTGCTTGACACGGAGAATTTCAGTGTCGCAACCTCGGGATTCAGTTTGATCGGCGTATCAGGGGCGGCCTCGGTGACTGGTTTTATTATTTCGTACAGAGGCTTCTCCGGACGAAGCAGATTGCTGCTCGTCACATAAAGTTGAATGTCGCCGGTTGGTTGACTCGGCCCAATCGCCGCGCGCCGCAATTGTCCGTCCTTGCCAGTCTGCGCAAACACCCCGCTAATGAGTAATCCGTCGTCAGGCCGCGCATCCCCGGGCGCGATTAATTTTGGCTTGTAGCCAGCCTTCTTGATTTCGCGCAGTAAATCACTGGCAAGCAGGCTGGAAGTAGCCTCCGAGCCACCAGCCGGTTGGAGATCAGTTCCATTCGGCCCGTCTTTTGGTGGGGCAGGCGTCGTGACAACCGCAGCCGCCTCAAATTCGGCGATGTAAATCGTCTTGGATTTATCGAGAAAGGCGATATGAGGGTGCGAGGTCGGAGCGGCAGTTGAGGTGACTGCCGGTGGTGTTGCCTGTGCGACCGTGCGTGGCGCGGCAACCAGCGAACACGCCATCGCGGCGAGGAAAAACGCGTTACGCATAGTTACATCTTGTAGCGGCCAAGATCCTCGTCGTTCAGGTTTTCCAGCCACTTGCGCAGGTCTTCGCTGGAGGTTTTCTCAGCCACCGCGGTTGATGTCTTCGAATGTTTTAGCACTTCATCTTCGACGAAGATCGGGCAATCCAATCGCAAGGCCAGCGCCAAAGCGTCGCTTGGCCGCGAATCGAGCGAGATGGTCTGCCCGTCGCGCTCCATCCAGATCAGCGCATAGAATGTGTCGTCCTTCAGATCGGAAACCACCACGCGTTTCACGTGAACATCGAGCCCGGTGAGCACATTCTTCAGCAGGTCGTGGGTCATCGGTCGAGGCGTCTGCACCTTTTCGATTTCGAGCGCGATGGCGTTCGCTTCGTAAATGCCCACCCAGATCGGCAGCACGCCGCTTCCTGAAGTCTCCTTCAGAACCACTACCGGCATGTTGGTAACGGGATCCATCATCAAGCCTCGAATCTTAACTTCGAGTTCCATGGGGCCCCCTGTGCTTCATTCCACGTGCTCGCCAAAAAGCGCGTTCGGACTCGCCCGCGAAATCTTCACTCGAACGTATTCTCCCAGAAGTGACTCGCGCGATGAAGTGAAATTTACCAGCCGATTACAGCTCGTTCGGCCGCCCCACACGCCGCGCGTGGGATGATGGCCGTCGGTGTGCACTTCGAATACGTCGCCAACCAGCTTTTCGGAACGCGCCGTCTGAATTTGGCGCTGCCGCTCGTTCAAAATGGCCAGGCGCCGGCTCTTCTCGTCCTCGGGAACCGCGTCGGCCATATGTTTCGCCGGAGTGTTCGGCCGCGGCGAATATTTGAACGAGAAAATCGCGTCGTATTGCGCCGCGTCGAGCAGCGAAAGCGACTCTTCGAAATCCTCAGCCGTCTCGCCGGGGAAACCGATGATGATGTCCGACGTGATGCTGATCTCGCGGCTAGCCTCGCGCATCCACGCTATCTTTTCCAGATACTCTTCACGGCTGTACGTGCGGCGCATCGCCTGCAGCACGCGGCTCGAACCGGACTGCACCGGCAAGTGAACGTGATTGCACACCGCCGGGACCGTTTCAATCGCCAGCACGATCTCACGCGTGAAATCGTTGGGATGTGAAGTCGTGAATCGCACGCGCCGAACTCCCGGTACGTCCGCGACGGCGCGCAGAAGGTCAACAAATCTCCAGCCCCGCGGCCCGGGATCGCGATACGAATTTACGGTTTGCCCCAGCAGTTGAATTTCAGTGTAGCCCGCATCGGCCAGCCGCTTTGCTTCCGCCAAAACCGCTTCGCTGGCCCGGCTGCGCTCCGGCCCGCGTGTATGCGGCACCACGCAGTACGCGCACGCATAATCGCAGCCTTCAATAATCGTGATGTACGCGCTCAGCAGCCGGTCGCGCCGCGTGATCTCCGTCTCAAATGTTTCGTCCGTATCCAGATCGAGGCCGGTGACGCGTCGGCCGCCGGATTCCAGCTGGTCAATCAGTTCAGGCAGTTTGCGGTAGCTGGCCGAGCCGCACACCAGGCTGACCCACGGCGCGCGTTCGAAAATCTCCTCGCCTTCCTGCTGCGCCAGGCAGCCCAGCACTCCGATAATTTTTCCGTCCGATAGCGTTTTCCAATCGCCCAGCCGCGCAAAAACCTTCTGCGCCGCCTTCTCCCGAATGCTGCACGTGTTGTACAGAACCAGATCCGCTTGCAATGGCGTCGGCACCGGGCGGTATCCGCGCCCTTGCAACACGCCCGCAACCTTTTCCGAATCGTGATCGTTCATCTGGCAGCCAAACGTCTCGATGAAGAACGACTTCCCCGCTACTGCGGCGTCCGGCGAACCTGCTCCCTCGCCTTTCGGCGCGCCACGCAGGGGCAATGGCAACGGAGCCTGGCGCGCTCCGCGTTGCGCCGCATTCCCGCCACCCGCCAAACTCTCGACGCCGACGTCGAATCGGTTTCTCATGGCTATTCATAGAGTTTATCACGCCGGCGACTCAAGTGACTCGAAGCCGCATAGTGGACGTCGTTGTGAGCTAAGACATGTAGCAGCGATAGCTAAAAACGAACACCCGCAAGACCCCGACAGCCTGTCATCCCGGGCGAGGGACCTGCTTCTCACCCTCCGTCGAGCTCAATTGAATCGCGATAGCCTGGGTTCGAGAATCTGTAAGCCAAGTCCGGATTCAAACTCTAGGTTTTAGCTGGATTTTCTGCGAGGAACCTTCGCGCCCTTCTTCCGTGCTTCCGAAAGGCCGATCGCGATGGCCTGCTTGCGGCTGGTGACCGTCCCACCCTTCCCGCCTTTGCCGGATTTCAACGTTCCGCGCTTTTCCTTATGCATCGCGCGTTTCACGCTGTCGCTCGCTGCCTTGCCGTATTTTCGTGAGGATCCTTTTCTGGTTGGCACCGTAGTCTCCATTTTGGCCAGGGCTGTGGGCCCAGCAAACGGAGTCTAGCTTCACGCCCAGCGTGCGGCCATCGGGGGAAATGCGTAGAAGAGTGTAGTTTATCGGGGAGCCGACTTTGAAGTTGGCGCCACACCAAGTTCCTTCAGCTTCGCGCTGGCACGGCGCGACTCATCCGTACCGGGAAAGCGCCGCACCACCTCTTTCAGATCGCGCGCGCCCGTTGCCTTCATTCCGAGTTCCAATTCCGCCAAGCCCTTCTTCAGCAGCGACGCCGCCTGTTTGTAGCTCTGCGGATAATTGTTGAGCACCGTATTGTATTGCGTCACTGCATCCCGGTACTCACCCTGCGCATAGGAAATTTCCCCCAGATAGAACTGCGCGTTGGAGGCCAGATCCGTCGATCCAAAATTCTTCACGTAGTCCGAAAATTCCTGATGCGCCAAGTCGTACTTGCCGGTGGTGAAATCGCGCAACGCATTTTGGTACAGCGTGTCCGAAGCGATTCCCGGCATTCCGGAAAGCGATCGCGACGGTGGCGGATTCGACGCCGGCGCCGGATCTGAAGGCGAGTTTGAGTTCGAGCTTGGTCCTGGTCCCGCCGGCGAAGTCGCTGGTGCCAACGAAGGGCTTGCACCGCCCGCGAGCCGTCCGTCAATACTCTGCAACGTGCCCTGCAAATCGTTCATTTGCGTGGCCAGCTTTCCCACCCGCGCCTGCACGTCCTGCAGATTGTCCGAGACACCCTGCGTCTGCGTGGCCATGCCGTCAATTTTGGAACTGTCGTTCGCGGTCGCTTCGCCCACGCTCTTTTGCAGATTGCTCATCTGCACGTTCATGGCGCTCACCGAATCGAGCGACTGTTGAATCAACGTGCGCATGGAGGCGTTGTTCGAATCAATCGTGCTCCGGAGCGATTGCTGGCCCTGCAGCAATTGCGTCACGTCCTCCTGCAACTGCACCAACTCTTTCGACACGGCCCCGGTAGGGCGCGGGGCTAGCAAAGAACCGGCAAATGCTCCGACGGCGACCGCCATAATCGCCAGCGCGATAGCTCGTGTGCGCATAAATCCTCCGTGAAAGTGCCACCTAAACGAATTTGAGGAGCGCGGCGAGCCGTCCCGCCGCGCTGCCCCAAAATCTACATGCCGTGCTTTTTCTAAATTGCGTTTTTGTTAGTGAGCCGCCACAAAGTGCGCCCGGCGATTCTCCTGCCAGCACGCTTCGGTCTGCTCCGTGCAGAAAGGACGCTCTTTGCCCCAGCTGACCGTGTCCATGCGGTCCGCAGTGATGCCCAGCGAGATCAAATAATTCTTCGCCGCCTGCGCGCGCCGCTCGCCCAAGCCGATGTTGTACTCGGTCGACCCGCGGTCGTCGCAATGTCCCTCAATGGTCACGCGGACTTGCGGATACGAACGCAAGAACTCGGCCGTGCGGGTCAGCGCCTCACGCGCATCCGTGCGAAGGTCGGACTTGTTAAAGTCGAAGAACGCGTCCTTTACGTTCTGCTCGAACAATTCGCTCATGCTCTGATTGTTTGAGGTCGGAGGTGGCGCCGCCGCTGGTGCCGCGCCCACCGTCACGCGCGCCGTGGCCGTGGCGCTGCCGCCGGGCCCGGTCGCCGTAATCGTATAAGTCGTCGAATCCGTCGGATTCACCGGCGTCGAGCCTTGCAGCGCAACCTTGCCTACGCCCGGCTCGATATCCGCGTCGGTCGCATCCGTGGACGTCCAGCTGAGCGTCACTGTGTCGCCACTCTTAACCGATGTCGGCGAGGCGTTCAGCGAAACCGTGGGCTGTGCCGACGACGGCGGAGGCGCCGACGACGGTCGCGAACCCGCCACCTGCTTCTTACAACCGCCTAGAAATCCTAAAACTGCCATAAATCCCAACGCGAACGTGATCTGTCGAGAACCGCGAACCTGCATGAATTGCCTCCTTCGAGCTTTCGTTGCACTTAAAAAAATCGAACCCGAACCACCCGGGCCACTGAAAATTATTTGGTGGACCAGCTCGGCGATTCGTTCTGGCCTTCGAACGTCAGCTGTCGGGGCATGCTGCCATCCGCCAGCATGGACCAGATTTGCCGCTTCCCGTTTCGCGTGGATTCGAAAACGATATGCCGGCCATCCGGCGCCCAGCTCGGACGCTCGTTGCGCCCCGCATCGCGCGTCAATTCCACCAACTGGCGGTTCACGATGTCCATGATATAGATATCGAAATTCCCACTCGGCCGTCTCCAGCTAAATGCGAGCAGTTGCCCATTCGGTGACCACGATGGATCCACCACGTAGCCCATGTCCGGCATGTCCAGCTTCTGCACGTCGGTGCCATCCGAATTCGCCAGGTACAAAACCGGATCGCCCGCGCGGTCGCTTACGAAAACGATTTGCTTTCCCGTCTTCGGATTGAACGCCGGCGAAGTGTTCACTCCCGGTGCGAAAGTAACTTTTTTCATGGATCCGCCGTTCGCGTCGCTGATGAAAATTTCCGGATCGCCGCCCTGACTCGACATAAACGCGAGCTGGCTGCCATCCGGCGACCAGGCCGGTGAACTGTTCGAGCCTCGATAGCGCGGAAAAGAAATCAGCCGGTCCGATGCTGCCGAATAAATGCAAATCTGTGGCGAGGTAATTCCGCGAAACGGCACGTAGCAGGTGAATGCGACGCGCGTTGCATCCGGCGACCATCGTGGCGTCAGCGAAATGGACTTCAGATGGGTCAATTGGTGTTGGTTGCCGCCATCGTAATCCATCGCCCAGATTTCTTTGTTCCCGCTCTTGTTGCTCACAAATGCGATTTGCGTCTGGGCAATGCCGGCCGCTCCGCCGCTCAACCGCCCAACGATGTCGTCTGCGAATTGATGCGCCAGCTTGCGTGCGCCGTCGTCCGTGGCTGGTCCTCGGTAAACTTTCTGCAGCGCGATCGGCGCCGTCGGGTTATGCACGTCCGACAGATATCCGGCAGCAGCCAGATTCGTTCCTTCCACCGACAAATTTCCGTACGCCAGCATGTACGTATTTGCCGGCGCCGAGGCCCAGTCCGCAAACTTTACCTCGCTCGGCTGGCTCGGTACTTGCGTGGGATAAAAACTCGGGCTTACCAACTCCAGAATTCCGCAATAGTCCAGGTCGGCCCACAGCACGTCGTGAAACGTTTTTTCCAGAGCCGGTGGCGTGGCTGCGCGAATCGCAAATTCCGGAACCGCGACCCGCGCCTTGGTTACGCCCAGTCCCGTGCCGGTTTTGAACCAATCCTGCGCCGAAGCCGTGCCGGCACAAATTGCGAATGCGATTCCCAATGCCGCAACGATTGCCAGTTTTTTTATCATGTTATCTATCATGGTCTCATTTGGCCGCGCGGTTCGGGTACACCAGCACGTCCTCGCTACCTTTTAAAATCAAACCAAAATTCCACACTCACCCGCGATCCCTGATACTCCGGCGGCAGCCGATCCAGCGGACTCGCGTCCCGAATCGCGCGCACCGCCGAAGTATCCACCGACGCATCCCCACTCGATTTCGTAATCTGAATATTCGAAACCGAACCGTCCCGCGCGATATCGAAAGTCGCCACCATGCGTGGCGCAAACTGCACTCGCGGGTCCACCGTGGATTGCAGCCAGCTTGCACTGATTTTGCGCTGCACCGCTTCGACGTACCAGGAGAACCGCGCGCCAAAGTTCCCCGCGCCCGGCCCTTCGAATCCCATCCCGGCTTGCGCCGCCGCTCCCGGCCCCATCGCGAACGATGTCGTGGGTACCGTCGGCGTTCCGCCTCCGCCATAGGGCACCGCATTCGGCGGCGGAGGTTTCGGATTCTCCAAAACCTTCGATGGCCGCGTCTCATATTTCGGCGGCTTGTTCTTCTCGAACTTCGGAATCGGCGTTGCGTCTGGTGGCGGGACCGGTTTTGGCGCGGGTTCCGCCTTGTACAAGCCCTTCGATTCGTCCACCACCCGGCTCGGCGTCACCACGTCCGGCAGCGGCAACGGTACGGCCGGCAAACTCCCCACCACTCCCACGGTCACCGCTCCACCGGGCCCGCCCCAGTCATTCCCCGTGTGCGAAAAAATCGCCGAGCTGATGAACAGCACCGCCAGCGCGCCGTGAAACACCAACGAAAACGACAGCGGTCCCTTCAAACTTTCGGGTGCGCGATTTGCGACGGCGTATGCCATTTTACCGGATCTGCGATCGCTCGCTCAGCGGCTGCGTCACCACACTGATGTTTTGTATGCCCGCCTGGCGCAGCGCATCCACTACCGTGGCCCAACTTCCAAACGGAACGGTCTCATCACATCGCACGTAAACCGCTTGATGCTGCGGGTCCTTCATTTGTCCCACCACTTGCTGCCCGATGTCATGAATGTTGATCGGCTTGTCATTCAGGTAAACGCGCTGCGCCCGATCGATCGTAATCACCATGCGCACTTCGGTCAGCTCGTTGACCGTCTTGGTCTTCGGCACGTCCACTTCGATTCCGGATTGCAGAATCGGCGCGGTGATCATGAAAATAATCAGCAGCACCAACACAACGTCAATGAACGGAACCATGTTGATTTCCGATAGTGACGTCCCGGTTTCGCGCTGAATTTGTGGCATGAACTAAATTTGTATCCCTGTTTTGGTTTGGCTGGTGCCGTTCATCTGCCGCAGTTGCGTTGGCTGGGTTAACGATTGGCGCGCCCGAGGCTGCATCTTCGCTGGATGTCCCAGAGAAAATCTCTAGGCGCTGTAAATTGTTTCGATCTTCGATACAAACTCGGACGCAAAACTATCCATCCGCGCCGCAATCGCGCGAATCCCGCCCAGATAATAGTTGTACGCAATGACCGCCGGTATCGCCGCGAAAAGCCCCATGGCGGTCGTCACCAGCGCTTCGGCAATTCCCGGCGCTACCGCCCGCAGACTCGCTGTCCCGGCATCACCCAGCCCCGCAAACGCGTCCATCACGCCCCACACCGTGCCAAATAATCCAATGAAGGGCGAAACTGAACCGGTCGTCGCCAGCCACGACATCCATTTCTCCAGCCGCCGCACTTCGTCCCCGGCCGCAACCTGCATCTGCACGCCGACCGCGCTGGGATTCTTTACCCTTCCGGTGCTCGCCGATACCACCGGAGCAAGGCCCGGCGCCACCGGCCGATGATCCGCCGCGCCCAGTTGCCCCTCAAGTTCCCGGTATCCCGCTTGATAAACCGTCACCAACGGCGAATCACCCGCCCCCATCTTCAAAGTATTGGGATCGGGCAGTCCGCGCCCCGCGCGGAACATTTGCAGAAATCTCTTGGTTTGCGCGTCAATTCGCCCGAGCGCTCGGGATTTTTGGAAGATGATAGCCCACGAAAAAACTGAGAGGACTAGGAGGATGCACAGGACAACGCGAGCCACCCAGCCGGTTTGCTCGATTAGAGTGTCAATGCGGGTGGAAAATAGAATCAGTGCCAGTCCAGAAATTGGTTCCCCCAGGAGAAAAATTTAGAAAAAAGCCCGCAATCACCGTAGCACACGCCACTTGCAGAATTCAAACTATTCGCCGTACACAGAATCCCCTATGCTCAAAACGACACAAGGGCCTATACTCTGCTTTCTCCTCGGATTTGAAATCTACAAACAGGCAGGGCTTCGATGTCAGTCAACAAAGTGATTTTGGTTGGGCGCCTCGGGCGCGATCCCGAAACGCGCTTCACCGGCGGTGGTCAGGCCGTCGCTAATTTTTCCGTCGCCACTGACGAGACCTTCAAGGACAAAAATGGGGAGCGTCAGAAGCGCACCGAATGGCACAAGATCGTAGTGTGGGGCAAGCAGGCCGAAATCGCCCAGCAATACCTGAAGAAAGGCTCGCTAATTTTTATCGAAGGCCGCATCCAATCCCGCGAATGGCAGGATAAAGAAGGCCAAAAACGCACCAGCTTCGAAATCGTCGCTACAAATTTCCGCATGTTGGGCGGCAAGAGCGATGGCGCGGCAGCAGGCGCCGGGGGCGGAGCCTCGCGTTCCGGCGGATTCGGCGGCGGCGCACGCTCGGCCGATCCCGACTTCGAGGGCGGCGGCATCCCCGAAGAACCCATGGGTTCAGGCCCCGAAATTTCCGACGAGGACATTCCCTTCTAGCGCGATCCAATTGCCGGCAAGCAATTTACAGCCACCCGCAATAGGTTCATCCGATCGATCTACTCAAAATATAAAAGGCAAAAGTTTGTCATCCCGAGCGCAGCAAGGGATCTGCTTTTCGCCCTCATCACGCAAACTTTAATCCGCAACTCCCGATCGCCTTTACAGCTTCAAGCCTTCCTAAAAATAAAAAGGGAGCGGCAACAATCCCGCTCCCCTCGGCGTCCCGGTCCGCGCTGAATCTCGCCCTTAGTGCTCCTGCTCGCTCTTCTTTCGTTGCTCATCCAGACGCTGCATGAACGCCTCGAATTTCGGCTTCTGCTCCGGCGTCAGAATCGCTCGAATCCGATTCCTTCCGTTCTGCCGCAACGTTTCGCGCTGCGCGTCCACCGGCGCGTAAACCGCGTGAATTTGCGATCGAGTGTCGTCAATGATCGCGCCGAGTTGTTGTTGTTGGTCCGCATTCAACTGCAATTCGTGCGTCAAAGACGAAACCAGTTGGTCCCGCGTAGGGTGCGCGAGCGAAGGCTGTTTTCCCCATACCCGGTCGCCCCAGACGTGATTGCCCACTCCGCCGAGCAATGCGCCCAGCAGAAACACCACGATTACCAGAGCGGCCGCTTCGCCGCGAGTTTTAGTGTTTTGCATTGACGCCTTCCGCCATGAGGATCAACGTCTCATCCCGGTTCGATGGTAGCCGCGCTTCGTCGGAAAGAAGTTCCGGAGCCTCGTCCGCCGCCACCACCGCGAACTCGTCCTGGCTCACGCGATTTTGATGTCGTCGCGTGTCGAAGGTTACCAGCACCACCACCGCCAGCGCCGCCGTGGCCGAAAGCTTCCACGCCAGCGAAACGACCGGCCTCCAGAACGACTTCTCTTCGCGATTCTCCATTTCGTTTCGAATACGCGCCATCGCTACTCGTGAAAATCCTGCTCCGGGGTCCGCGGCCGGCTCGCCGACGCGCAACAAGCGCGCTGACACCTGGGCCTCCGCCAAAGCATTCGCGCATCCCGCGCAGCTTTTCAAATGCTCGGTCAGCTTCGCTGTTTCGGTCTCAGCGAGTTCGCCATTCAGGTAATCTTCGAGCGCGGCTTCCCGTTCGCCGCACGCGGCCGTCCTGAACTCCACGCCATATTTGTCTTCGTTCATAGGGCTCCTAGGTCTTAGCTTCTCCGGCTCCCGGAAATGCAGGTTTTGTTTTTAACCGCCTGCGGTATACATCCATCAACTTGGCGCGGGAGCGAAATAGCCTGACCTTGACCGTGTTCACGTTTAAATCGAGGATCACCGCCAACTCCTCGACCGAGAATCCTTCCATTTCTTTCAGCACCAGCAGCGCGCGATCCTGATCTGGCAGATTTTCCAGCATGTGTTCCAGCAAGTCTCGAATTTCCGCCCGCGTATTGGGGCTCTCCGGAGGATGCACCGCGGACGCCGCTCCATCCAACCGCGAAACCTGCTCCTCCGATAAATCCGCCTCGTACACCAGCGGCCGCACTTTCTTCTTGCGCAGGTAATCCCAACACTCGTTTACCGAAATCTTATAAAGCCAGGTCGAAAACGCTGACCGCTGGTCAAACCGCTTCAACGACAAAAAAACTTTCAGAAACACTTGCTGTACGACGTCTTCCACATCCTCGCGCCGGCGCAAAATTCCGCTCACCAGCCCAAACACACGTTGCTGGTGGCTGCGGATCAGCTCTTCGAAAGCGGCCTCTTGGCCACTCTGTGCGAGCTTGACCAGCTCTCTTTCGCGTTCGCCCTTCTCCCGCCGGCTGAGCGCTAGCGGAAGGGCGGCGGCATCTGCTGCCATGTTCTTTGGGACGTCTGCCATTCGGTTCCGGTTACATCCAGTCTTTCAACGCGTTGCTAGTACTCGCTCCACGGCTGCATCAGATTACCCCAGCCACGTATCCGGCCAGTTTCTTATTGCAGCAGTAACCATGCCATGTGACAATACCGCCCATGATTATCGGCGATCGCATCCGTCTCCTCCGTGAGACAAAAAAACTGTCCCAGGGCGATATCGAAAAGCGCACTGGATTACTGCGTTGCTACATTTCCCGCGTCGAGAACGGCCACACCGTGCCCGCCATCGAGACGCTCGAAAAATTAGCACGCGCCATGGAAGTCCCACTCTACCAGCTCTTCTACGACGGCGAAGAACCACCCGAATTGCCCAATCTTCCCAAGGGTAAATCGGCTGATGATATCGCCTGGGGTACCCGTGGGAAAGACGCCCGTGTTCTGGGCCGCTTCCGCCGCTTGCTCGGCCGTATTGACGAGGGCGACCGGCGTTTGCTGCTCTACATGGCGCAGAAAATGGCGAACCGCTAGGAATTTTCCTAAGCGGTTCAGTATTCCAATGACCCAGCTGATTCGGAGTGCGGCGACTCTTTCGCGGCTTTCCTAAACCAAAAAATACTAGTTCGTCCCCGCAACGATCCGAAATCCTGCAAACTCCCAAACACGCCGACCCTGTTTTGTGAGTCGCAGTTCGTCCGCTATTCCACAGCAAGGCAAAGACCCGTCATTCCGAGCGCAGCGAGAAATCTGCTTTTTACGATGAGGAACGATGATCGTGCGCCAAGAAAATCCCAACAAGCGCGCGCGGGCTAGACTCCGCTGCGCAATCACTCCCACTCAATCGTGCTCGGCGGCTTCGAACTAATGTCGTAAACCACCCGGTTCACGCCCGGCACCTCATTCACGATTCGCGCCGAAATCTTTTCCAGCACCTCCATCGGCAAACGCGTCCAATCCGCGGTCATCGCGTCCTGCGAATCCACCACTCGCACCGCCACCGTGTATCCATACGTTCTTCCGTCGCCCATCACTCCCACGCTTTGCACCGGCAGCAAAACCGCGAACGCCTGCCACACCTTCGCGTACAACCCCGCGCGGCGAATTTCGTCCACCACTACCGCATCCGCTCCGCGCAGAATCTCCAGCCGCTCCAGCGTGATCGCGCCCAGTAATCGCACCGCGAGCCCCGGCCCGGGGAACGGATGCTTGATCAGAATTTCTTCCGGCAGCCCCAACTCGCGCCCGATGTGCCGCACTTCATCTTTGAACAAATCCCGCAGCGGCTCGATCAACCCAAACGGCATATCCGCCGGCAGACCGCCCACGTTGTGGTGTGACTTAATCACCGCCGAAGGTCCCTTCACCGATACCGACTCGATCACGTCCGGATACAGAGTTCCCTGCACCAGAAATTTCACCGGCAAACCCGCCGCGCCCTCCAAAATCCTCTTCTGCTCTTCCGCGAAAATCGAAATGAATTCGTAGCCGATGATCTTCCGCTTCTGCTCCGGATCGGTCACACCCGCCAGCTTCGACAAAAATCGCGCTGAGGCATCCACCCCTATCACGTTCAGTCCCAGTCGCTCGCGCAGCAACTCCAGCGTTTCGTGAAACTCGTTTCCGCGCAGCAGCCCGGTGTTGACGAACACGTTGGTTAGCCGGTCGCCAATCGCGCGATGCACCAGCGCTGCCGCCACCGCCGAATCCACCCCGCCGCTGAGCGCGCAAATCGCCCGTGCGCCCTCCGCCTGCTTGCGAATCGAATCCACCGTTGCCGCGATAAACCCCGAATGGCTCCAGTTCTTTTTCGCTCCGCACACCGAAAAAATAAAATTCTGTAGCATCTCCGTGCCGCGATCGGTGTGATTTACTTCCGGATGAAATTCCAGCCCGTAAAATCTCTTCTCGGCATGTTCCACCGATGCCACCGCATTGTCCGTCTTACCCGTAATCGCGAATCCCGCCGGCAAATCAATCACGTGGTCGCCGTGGCTGTTCCAAATTTTGGTTCGCGAAGGAAAACCGCTGAACAACGTCGACGCGCAGGTAATGTCCAGATGCGCCGGTCCATATTCCCGCCGAGCCGCGCGCCCCACTTTTCCGCCCAGCGTATGCGTCATCCACTGCATGCCGTAGCAAATGCCCAGCACCGGAATGCCCAGCTGCAACACATTCGGATCGCAATGCGGCGCATCGGCGTCATACACCGAACTCGGCCCGCCACTCAGCACGATGCCCACCGGCTCGAACGCGCGAACCTCATCCAGTTTCGCCGTGCACGGCAGCACCGCCGAGAACACTTCCTGCTCCCGAATCCGCCGCGCAATCAGCTGCGTGTACTGCCCGCCAAAATCCAGCACCACAATTCCGTGCTTGGTGCTGATCGCGGCCGCACTTTCTTTCGTTTCCGCTGTTCCGGTGTTTGGCATCATTCGCTACCTCAGCACAATATTTACCAGCTTCTTCGGCACCACCACGGTCTTCACAATTTCTTTGCCGTCAACCAGCACCGCGATTCGCGGGTCAGTCAACGCCCGCTCCCGCGTCTCGTTCTCGCCCAAGCCATCGTCCACCAGCATCTTCCCGCGCAGCCGCCCGTTGATCTGGATAATCACTTCGAACTGCTCTTCGCGCGCCAGTTCGTCGCGATACGCCGGCCATTTCTCCTGCGTTAGCGTCGTCGTGTGCCCCAGCATCTGCCACAGCTCTTCCGCCAGATGCGGAGCCATTGGCGACAGCATCAGCACCAACACTTCCAGCACCCGCTTCAAAATCATTGGGCTGATTTCCACGTCCAGCGGCTCGCTCGAGTGAATCAAATTCACGTATTCCATCAGCAGTGCCACCGATGTGTTGAAATGCCAGCGCACATCGTAATCATTCGTAATGCGCTTCAAAGTCTGGTGCGCCTTGCGTATCAGCGCCTTTTCTTTGGGCGTCGCTGTGGCCGTGTCCGTGGCCTGGCTCAAATCGGTTTCGATCGCGCTCAAACGTGGCGCATGTTTCGCCACCAGCTTGTACACCTTATTCAGGAATCGCGCCGAGCCTTCAATCGCCTCTTCGCTCCACTCCAAATCTTTTTCCGGCGGCGCCGCAAACAACGTATACATTCTCCCGGTGTCCGCGCCGTACTTTTCCGCCATGTCAATCGCACCCACCACATTTCCGCGCGATTTTGACATGGCCACGCCGCCCTTCTGCACCATGCCCTGCGTAAACAGCCGCGCAATCGGCTCGTCGTGTTTCACCAGGCCCATATCGCGCATCACTTTGCAGAAAAATCGCGAATAGAGCAGATGCAGAATCGCGTGCGTGATGCCGCCGACATACTGGTCAATCGGAAACCAATATTCGACTTTCGCCGGATCAAACAGCGCCTTGGTGTTTTGGGGATCGCAGTAGCGGTAAAAATACCAGGACGAATCAACAAACGTATCCATCGTGTCCGTTTCGCGTCTCGCGGGTCCGCCACACTTCGGACAAGTCGTATTCACAAATTCCGGCGAACTGGCCAGCGGCGATTCGCCTTCACCGGTCAACGTCACGTTCTCTGGCAGCTTCACCGGCAGCTGATCGTCCGGCACCGCCACGATCCCATCTTTTTCGCAGTACACGATGGGAATCGGCGTGCCCCAATACCGCTGCCGTGAAACGCCCCAATCCTTCAAACGATACGTGATCTCGCCCGCGCCAAAACTTTTCCCGGCCGCATCCGCAGTCATCTTCTCGATCGCCGCGTCGCTGGTCAGCCCGGAGTACACTCCCGAATCCACCAGCTTTCCATGCTCGGTATAGGCTTCGCTCATGCGGTCAATCCGCAGCGGCGTCCCGTCCAGCGGCTGTACCACAATCTTCAGCGCCAGATGATATTTTTCCGCGAACTCGTAATCGCGCTGGTCGTGCGCCGGAACGCACATCACCGCCCCAGTTCCATATTCCGCCAGCACAAAATTTGCCACCCAGATCGGAATCTGCGCGCCAGAAAATGGATTCACTGCAAACCGCCCGGTGAAGAATCCTTCCTTCTCCGCCGTCGCAATATCCGCCGCGCGCATGCTTTTCTGCCGCATCGCCTTCAACTGCGAATTCATCGCGCCCTGCCCCGGCACGCCCGCCAGCAATTGATCCAGCAGGGGATGTCCGGCAGAAATCACAATCGCTGACGCGCCGTAAATCGTATCCACCCGCGTGGTGAAAACTTCCAGCGCCGTATCCGGCATCTGCGCCACGCAGAATTTCACTCGGGTCCCGCGTGATTTACCAATCCAATTCCGCTGCATGGACAGCACGCGCTCCGGCCAGCCGCCCTCCAGTTGCTTCATGTCGTCGAGCAGCTCGTCCGAATATTGCGTGATGCGGAAAAACCACTGCTCCAGCTCGCGCGCTTCCACCAGCGTGGTCTCATGCCGCCAGCAAAATCCGTCAATCACCTGCTCATTGGCCAGTACGGTGCAGCAGGCCGGGCACCAGTTCACTTTGCTCTTCTTGCGATACGCGATGCCTCGCTCGAACATCCGCAGGAACAGCCACTGGTTCCAGCGGTAGTATTCCGGATCGCAGGTTGCGAATTCCCGCCGCCAGTCGTAACTGAATCCAAAACGCTTCAACACTCGCCTGAATTCATCAATGTTGTTCCGGGTCCACTCGCCTGGCGGCATCCCATTTTTTATCGCCGCGTTTTCCGCCGGCAGGCCAAACGCGTCCCAACCCATGGGGTGCAGCACGTTAAATCCGCGCATGCGTTTGTAGCGCGCCACTGCGTCTCCGATCGTGTAATTCCGCATGTGGCCCATGTGCAAAGTTCCGGAGGGATACGGCAGCATTTCGAGGAAATAATATTTGGGGCGTGAGGTGTCGTTATCTACGGCGTTGAATGCTCCCTGCTCTTCCCACACTTTCTGCCATTTCGCTTCTATCTGAGCTGGGTCGTAACTGGGAATTCGGTGGTCGGACTCGGCCAAGTTTACTTTCCTCGCGATTTTGCTTTTGACTTCGGTTTCGCTTTCGCCTTTTTCCTCGGCTTCGCGGCTTTTTTCGCGGGCCGCGCTTTCTTTTTGTTTTTTGTGCCAGAACGCTTCGGCCTCGGCTTCATGCCGTCGCCATTAGCCACTACCTCGCGGCCCAGCAGTTTCCATAGCGCCGCCACATTCCGTTTGTCGTCGCCGGGCTTATCAATCGGCGTTTCCAAAATAAAGGCGCGCCCCGCCAGCAACGTATGATTCAAAATCCGCCCAAACGCTTCCAGTCCGATTTTTCCCTGCCCGATATGTTCGTGCCGGTCCACGCGCGATCCGTGATGCGTCTTCGAATCGTTCATGTGAATCACGTAAACTTTGTCGAGGCCCACAGTCCGGTCAATGGCCTGCAGCGTTTTTTCCAGGCCTTCCGCGGTTCGCAAATCCCATCCCGCTGCAAAGGTGTGCGCCGTATCAATGCAGATTCCCAGCGGCAAGCCGGGCGTCGCATCAATAATCGCCCGCAATTCCTCAAACCGCGATCCAATCGAAGTTCCCTGCCCGGCCGTATTTTCCAGCAGGATCTTCATGTCGCCGAGTTTCAGCCCGCGCGCGGCCTGCTTCAATCCTTGCGAAATCGCCGACACCGCGGCCTGCGGCGTACTCTCGCGCCCGCTACCCGGATGCGCCACCAGAAAATCCGCACCCAGCGCGATGGCTCGTACCAGTTCCTGATGAAATGCTTGCACCGACCGCGTCCGCAGCACCGGATTCGGCGAAGCCAGGTTAATTAAATAATTGTCGTGGACCACCAGCGGCCCCAGGCCCAGTTCTTTTCGGCGCAAGCGGAATCGCGTGGCTTCCGCTTCCGCGATGCGCATCCCACCGCGATCCCACATACGCGGGCTGCACGAAAATATCTGCAACGCGTTCGCGCCCAATCCGTGCGCGATTTCCAGCGACGCCGAAATGTCTCCGGCTATGCTGGTGTGGATGCCAATTCGTGTGCTGCCATCTTTCCATGCAGGTATTTCAGGGGGTGGGGGTGCTTCCGGGCGATATTCGTCTGCGGCGTCAAATGTAAGTGTAATTCTGTCGACTTGTTCTGCCATTCCCTCGAGAGTCCAGGAGACCGGCCGATTCCACTGCGGAAGGCCTCTCCATGCGGTTCGCGCATCAATGCTGAAACAATGATTATAGCGGTTTGCGCGAGGCTCCGCAAACACTCTTCGCACGCGCCTTCTCGGCGATTTTCTCCAGATGAATCATCACGATTCGCTCCAATCGCCGCAAATTCTAAGACCATGTCATCCCGAAGCGTAGCGAGGGATCTGCTTCTCACGAGCGTAGCGGCGAAGCTCATTCGCGAAGAAAAATCCAAGAAACGGGACCTTTTTCCAGGGCACGGCTTCAGCCATGCAAAAAAAACGCCTCACGTCAAATTTCCACTTCCGCGCAAGCCTTTGACCTCCGTAGCCCGCACCACCAAACCGCCCTAATTCCCCACCGCCCGCAAATACTCCAACGCCGCCAACTCCTTCCAATTCGCGCCGTCTTTCTCACTCACCGCCCAGTGATACTCGTCATTCGTCTTCCGCGTCACCGTCACCAGCAGGTCGGCAATGTTCCCTTCGAAATCGGGTCCATGAAACGTAATTTTCGTAATATCGCCATTCACTTCCACCGGCCCCTGTGTGATCCCGTTTTTTGCGTCCATATACCACATGGCCAGCGATCTCTGGTCCGGATTCCAGAAAAAATTTCCGTCGTACGCCTTCGCCGTGCCTTTATCGAACACAAAATGCGTATTGAACTGAATGTACGCGCCGTTGTCCGACCATTTGTAGCGGGTTTCGATTTGCTTCATCCCCGGCCCCATTTTCGATGCGTCCGCCGTCCAGGTCCCGCCCACTAGCCAGCTGAGTGGCGCAATCGGCTTCGCCGCTTCCGGCTTTTTCTCGCCTGCTTGTCCCCAACCCAATCCTGCTCCCACGCACAAGACGATCATCAACAGCGCTATTCGCTTCATCACTCCTCCTTTGGTTTTTCGAGATTTTGTTCAAGATGATTTTTCGCACGGTCCGCGCGTCCCCGCTGCTCGATCAGCAAATTGAAATATCCGCGCAAATGTTCCACCGATGCATCAAACGGTTCGATCTTCCGGTGCGCCCGCGACTGCATCACCCCACCCTCCATCGCCGTCAACACGAATTTCGAGAGCGTCGCTAGATTCAAATCCTGCGGCAGCCGCGCCCGCGCATCTTCCAGACACTTCTCCACCGCCGCCGTCCAGCCATCAAAATTGTCAGCGAGCCGTTTGTGAACTCGGAACTGCTCCTCCGGAATCTCCAGCGCCAGCCGCCCAATCGGGCACCCGTAAGTGCATCCAGTGGCGAGCAGATTCTGCCGATAAAATCCGAGAATCCCGAACACGCGCTCCACCGGATCCTGCTCGGCGCGCAGCACCGGCTCCACTACCACCGGCATTAGCGTTCGAACGTACAGCTCCAGCACCGCCAGCAGCAACTCTTCCTTGGTTTTGAACGCGTAGTAGAAGCTCCCCGCATTAGCCTTCGCCCGTGACAAAATTTGGGCTATCCCTGTCGCCGCATAACCTTGGAACCAAAACAGATAAAGCGCCGCCTCGACGATTCGTTCGCGCGTGGGTTGAGCTTTGATCTTCACTTAGTTGAGTATTCAACTAACTCAGGACTCAAGTCAAGAAACTTTTTTCCTCCCTCTAATCCCAGGAATTTTGTTGTGGCGCTAATCCAGCCGTCGCATGATTGTCCGCGTCAAAGAAACCGAGGCTAGCCAAAATAAGGAGAGATCCCATGCCGTCGCACTACTTGCTGAAAACCGAAGCTTCCGTCTATTCCTTCGCCAACTTGCAGCGCGACAAGCAAACCCAATGGGACGGCGTTTCCAATCCCACCGCCGTAAGAAATCTCCGCGACATGAAACCCGGCGATAAACTGATCGTCTACCACACCGGCGATGAAAAGAGCGCGATTGGCACCGCCTCCGTCGTTTCGGTCAAGGTCACCGATCCGAAAACTCCGGTTGTTGAAATTAAAGCCGGAAAAGCAATCGCCAAGCCCAAGCCTCTCGCCGAAATCAAAGCGAGCTCGCTTTTCGCCGATTCCCCGCTGGTCCGCCAGGGCCGCCTGTCCGTGGTCCCGCTGACCGCCGCCCAATACGCGTGGCTCGCCGGCGAGTGACGCCAGCAGCCGAAGTTCTCTCCACTCCCAGGCTTCTTCTACGTCGTCTGTCCACAGACGATGCACCATTCATGCTCGCGCTCCTGAATGAAGAACCTTTCCTTCGAAACATTGGAGATCGTGGAGTCCGAACGGTCGCGGACGCCGCAGCCTACATCTTGAACGGCCCTGTCGCTAGCTACGAAAAATTTGGATTCGGCCTGTACGCGGTCGAATCCAAGGAATCACACGAGGCGCTAGGAATTTGCGGCTTACTGAAACGTGAAACCCTGGAAGATGTGGACGTAGGCTTTGCATTCTTGCAGAAATTCTGGGGTCGCGGATACGCCCAGGAATCCGCGCAAGCAGTCATGAACTACGGCTGGAACACAATCGGCCTGAAACGAATCGTCGCCATCACCTCACCAGAAAATCGCGACTCCATCAAACTCCTCGAAAAACTCGGCCTACGATTCGAAAAAATGATCCAAATGCCCGGCCACGCCGGCGAAACCGCGCTGTTCTCCGCAGAAAGACCAGCCTAAGTATTCGGGCCAGCGAAGTGCGTGGCAGAAGCATCGCAGCCTTCATTTTCATCACTGCATTGGCGCGGGTAATATGCCGGTCGGCGCAAAATCCGCGAACGCTCAGTCGCGCCAACCTCGCAACTCCCACCGCGCATCGCGAGCTCCTTTCCACAAATTCCCAGCCCGCCTGAATCCCACCGTAATTAACCCTCTTAGTTGTAGTATGGTGCGCGCATCACCCAGACTCCTTCGCGATCGAAACCATGGACTCCAAAAAATACACAATCGTCGGCATCGGCGAACTTCTCTGGGATCTATTCCCCGATAAAAAACAACTCGGCGGCGCACCCGCGAATTTTTCCTATGTGACGCATCTTTTAGGCGATACCGGAATCATCGCCAGCCGCCTGGGAGCCGACCTCCTCGGCGACGAAGCCCGCAAAACCCTCGCTCCGCTGCAGGTTGATACCTCGCACGTGCAAACCGATCCGGTACATCCCACCGGCACGGTCGTCGTGCACCTGGCCGCAGACGGCCAGCCTAGTTACGAAATCATCGAGCCGGTAGCCTGGGATTTTCTGGAATGGACGCCGCAGTGGCAAGCTCTCGCGCGCCATGCCGACGCGGTCTGCTTCGGATCGCTGTCGCAGCGTTCGCGAGTCTCGCACGAAACCGTGCGCACCTTTTTGCGCTGGACCGAGCCGACCGCGTTGCGCGTCTTCGATGTCACTCTGCGCCAGAATTTCTATTCGCGCATGGTGCTGGAAGAATCGATTCGCTCCGCCAACATCGTTAAATGCAATGAAGAGGAACTTTCCACTCTTGTGCGCCTGTTCGGTTCATCAGCGAAAACGATTGACCAGGCGGCCCACGCATTCTTGGGCGCGTATGACTTGGAACTGGTTTGCGTTACCCGCGGCGAACGGGGCAGCAACCTCTATTCCAGAAGGGGTACCGACAAGCATCCCGGCTTGAGCGTCAAGGTGGCGGATACCGTCGGCGCCGGCGACGCCTTCGCCGCCGCTCTGGTTCATCACTATCTTCGCGGTTCATCGCTGAAAACCATAAACGAAGCCGCGAATCAGATGGGCGGGTGGGTCGCTTCACAGCCCGGCGCCACTCCGCCGGCCGATGAGGAAATTCTGGAGCGCGTGCGGGGCACTGCGCCCCAAACCCAATAATTTCCGGTTACTTCGCAACGTCGTGCGTGGTGCGGTTGGCTTAGCCCGTGGCCAAATACCGGTGCACGAACGCTACCGCCATTGCGCCTTCGCCCACCGCGGACGCGCATCGTTTAATTGATCCATGCCGCACGTCTCCCGCCGCGAACATTCCCGGCACATTTGTTTCCAGAAAATACGGAGCGCGGCTCAGCGGCCAGGTCACTGCTTTTGCCAGATGCGGCGTCAAATCCGGACCGGTAACCAGATATCCATCCGAATCGCGCGCGATCCCCGCTTCCACCGCCCATTCGGTTTGCGGCGATCCACCGATGCACAGAAAAAGCCATTTGGTGCGAATTTCACAGTCCGTATTCGTACGCCGATTTCGGATCTTGATCGCCTCCAGTATTCGGCTTCCCACCAAGGTTTTACTTCCCAGCAACTCGATAATCACCGAGTTCGTCATCACCGTAATATTCGGCGCGGACGAAACGCGATCCACCAAATATTGCGAAAGCGTCTCTTTCAACGCCTCGCCGCGCACCACGATCGTCACCTGGCTCGCATATTTCGAAAAGTGCATCGCCGCTTGCCCTGCGGAATTTCCGCCGCCCACCACCACCACGTGTTCGTCTTTGCACAGCGCGGCTTCGCTCGATCCCGCTCCGTAGTAAACGCCCTGGCCCGCAAACTCCGCCTCGTTTGGCAAGCCGAGTTTCCGGTAGTGAATTCCGGTTGCGCAGATCGTGGCCCGCGCGACAATTTTTGTTCCGTCCGCGAGCGTGCCCACTCCCTTGCCGGTCACAAATTCTCCGCGAACTCCTTCGCGCGCAATCAAAACCTCCGCGCCAAACTTGAAAGCCTGCTCCCGAGCGCGTTCCGCCAGGTCCGCCCCGCTGATCCCCTGCGGAAATCCCAAGTAATTCTCGATCTTCGAACTGCTTCCGGCCTGTCCGCCCAGTGCGTTTTTCTCGATCAGCACGGTCTTCAGTCCCTCGGACGCGCCGTACACCGCCGCGCTCAACCCCGCTGGGCCTCCTCCATAAATCGCCAGATCGTATTCGCTCAGTTTTGGATTGTGGAACCAGCCGAGTTTTTCGGTGATCTGCCGGATCGTCGGCCGCTCCAGCCGCGTTCCGTCTGAAAATATGGTCAGCGGCAGACGCACATCGCCCAGGCCCTCCACTCCGAGTCTTCGGGCTTCTTGGTCGTCTTTCAGTACCACCCAATCAAACGGGACGTCGCTGCGATGCAAGAAATCTCGGATCGAATAAGCAGCGGAACATCCTGGAATGCCGATCACTTGCACGGGAGAGGATTGCGTACTTTCCTGATTTAGTACCATAGGTTCCTCAGATGTTTTCGGCTGGACAGAAAGGGTAGCCCCAACAGCAAATTCCTAAAAACGAAATGAGTTTAACCCGTTTTCCGCGTGAACGGTAACGTCCGGCCCCATGCGAAAAGAATCCGATTCCCCTCCGCTGGCGTACTATGCGGTAGGTGACGCCATGAATCGGCTATTTCGTGCTTTGCTACTGGTTGCGCTGGGCGCATCTCCTGCGCTCGCCCAGCAACAAGCGACGCCTAAACAGCATTTGAATTGGCAACCGTGGTCCGACAAAGTTTTCGCCGACGCCAAACGCGAAAATCGCTTCGTCCTGCTCGACCTCGAAGCCGTCTGGTGCCACTGGTGTCACGTCATGGACGCGAATACCTACAGCGATCCCGCGGTCATCAAACTTTTGCAGAGCCGCTACATCGTCGTCAAAGCCGATCAGGATTCGCGTCCCGATCTTTCCACGCGCTACGAAGATTACGGCTGGCCCGCCACGATCGTCTTTGACGCCGGCGGCCGCGAAATCGTCAAACGTCAGGGTTACCTCGCTCCCGACGAAATGTCGTCCATGCTGCAAGCCATCATTGACGATCCCTCACCCGGACCATCCGTGGAAGCCGAGACGAAGCTGGACATTCCCGCAAACGCCATTCTAGCCGCGCCCATCCGCGCAAAGCTCGCGGCGAATTATTTCGCGGGCTACGATCCAAAGTACGGAAGCTGGGGCGCCGATCAGAAATTTTTGGATTGGGATTCCGTCGAATACTCCATGGTCCTTGCCCGCCGCGGCGGCAATAAACAAGCCGAACACATGGCCCGCCAGACGCTCGACGAGCAATTGCATTTGCTCGATCCGGCCTGGGGCGGCGTGTACCAATACTCAACCGGCGGCGATTGGCGTTCTCCACACTTTGAAAAAATCATGCAGATGCAGGCCGAAAACCTGCGCATCTATTCGCTGGCTTACGCCCAATGGCACGATCCTAAATATCAGGACGCAGCGCAGCAGATTCGCCGTTACCTGAAAACCTTCCTGACCGCACCGGACGGCGCCTTCTACACCAGCCAGGACGCCGACGTGATCCAAGGCCGCCACAGCGCCGACTATTTCGCGCTCGACGATCCGGCCCGCCGCGCGCAAGGCTTGCCGCGCGTTGACCAACACATCTACGCCCGCGAAAACGGCTGGGCCATCAACGGACTGGTCGCTCTCTACGCCGCTACCGGCGATAACTCGGCTCTCGATGACGCGCTCCGTGCCACACGTTGGATCACCGCGAACCGCGCGCTTCCGGGCGGCGGCTTCCGCCACGGCGCAACCGACGCGAACGGCCCTTATCTCGGCGACAACGTCGCGATGGAGCGCGCGTTTCTCTCGCTCTATGGCGCAACGGCCGACCGCCAGTGGCTGGCGCGCGCCGAAGCCACCATGAGATTCATAGACGCAAATTTCAGAGACAAACAGGGCGCCGGCTTCGACAGCTCCAAGGCGCCCACCGACCACGCCTACACGCCCCATCCCCAGCGGGACGAAAATATCGCGTTGGCTCGCGCCGCGAATCTCCTTTTCCGTATCACTGCGAACCAAGCCGACCAGCAAATCGCCGAACGCGCCATGCGCTACGTCGCGGCCGATCCCGTCGTGTACCGTCTTCCCGCGGCCGGTCCGCTTCTCGCGGACAGCGAACTGTCGAATGAGCCGCTTCATCTGACCATTGTCGGCTCGAAAACAGACCCTATGGCGAAAACCCTTTTCGAACAGGCCCTCCGCTACCCTTCCAACTACAAACGTCTGGAATGGTGGGATCCCGGTCAGGGTGCCGCGGGTCGCCTGCCCAATCCGGATGTTCAGTATCCGAGCCTGAAAATCTCGGCAGCCTTCATCTGCACCAGCCGAACCTGCTCGCCTCCCATTTTCAAACCAGAGGACCTGCAGCCCAAGATTGATAGGCTTCTTGCGGCATCAACCGGCTCGGGACTCGCACAAAATTGAGCGTCGTTTGGAGGACGGATTGACATCGCCACCCTTAGCGCCATTTTGCAAATCCATCCGTCTAAAGCTCCGCTTCGGAGGCGTGGCCGACGGCCGGTGATCGAGGTGGGCGAACGTGCGTAGTGGTAGAATCCGGGTTAGCCGCGACGCTAAAAGTCATTGTCTGCGGCGATTCCCAGGGTGTATGCTTCGGTCGAAAATCCCGGTAATGTCGGGGTATCTGAAGCCCAATCCCAGTCCACAATAATTGAACATGGGGAATCCGTTGTTCCCTGTCACCGCGTAGTATCAGTAAGGATGTCTCAGTCCAAACTTAACAGGAGGTAGTTCTGAAATGACAAAGTCAAAGAAGGCGCTAATCGCTGGTGCGGCACTTGCAGGGTTGCTGGCCGGGACCACCCCGACGATCCAAGCATCGAATCTTTTGTCGGGAATGAACGCCGCGCAATCCGATCAGAAGCCGGCCGACAGCAAGGTGAAGGAAAAGCATGCTTGCAAGGGTCAGAACTCCTGCAAGGGCAAGGGTGGATGTAAGGCGAGCGACAATGGCTGCAAAGGCAAGAACTCTTGCAAAGGCAAGGGCGGCTGCGCCACCGACGGCTCCAAGATGCCGGACGAACCGAAGCGCTAAGCTTCAACCATCAACCTTCAGATGTTGGGGGCTTGGATCGCGTCAAATCTTGGCCCCCAACCTCTGAATCATCACCTCTCAGCAACCTCTGACATACCCGCGGAGACTTTCGAAATGCCGGCAAATCGCTTCAACGGACACACCGACTACGGAATTGGAATTGGCCTGCGCGTTCCGCACTATCAGCACATTCTTACCCGCAAGCCCGTGGTGGATTGGTTCGAAATTATTTCTGAAAATTTCATGATTGATGGCGGCCGCCCGCTGCGCATTCTCGACGAAATTCTCGAGCAGTACAAAGTCGTGCAGCATGGCGTCTCTATGTATTTCGGTTCAGCGCAACGCGCGGATCGCGAACACCTTCGCCGCCTCAAAACGCTGGTGCAACGCACCAGGACTCCCTGGCTCTCCGATCATCTCTGCTGGGGCAGCGTGGATGGCCGCTACACTCACGATCTGCTGCCCATGCCCTACACCTTCGAAGCCGCGAAAATCACCGCGCAGAAGGTTCGCGAAGTCCGCGATTTCCTGGAAATTCCGATTGCCGTCGAAAACGTCAGCAGCTACGCCGAATTTCATGTTTCCGAAATGACCGAATGGGAATTTCTGAACGAAGTGGTCGAACGCGCCGACTGTGGCATTCTGCTCGACGTAAACAACATTTACGTCTCCTCGCAAAATCATAGCTTCGATCCGTTTACGTACGTGAACAGTATTCCGGCCGAACGCGTCGCCCAGATTCACATCGCCGGCCATTCCAAATACCGCAAATACATTCTGGATACGCACGATCATCCGGTGATCGATCCGGTATGGAAACTCTACGCCCTCGCCATCGAACGCGTCGGCCACACCGCCACGCTTCTCGAGTGGGACGACAGCATCCCGGCCTTCGACGAAGTGCATGACGAAGCGCTCAAAGCCAACAAATTCCTCGCCAGCGCATCCTTGGCCACCGCCGTATGAACCTGTTAGCGATCCAGCGCCAGATGGCTCGCGCGGTCATGACTCCTCTCACGCCTTCCAAACGCATGCGCCGCGTCGCGCCCGATGGCCGTTCTTTGCGCGCCGTAGCCAATAAAATTATCAAGCCCAACGATCGCCTAACTTCCTTCGAGCGCATGGAAATCTACAACCGGCAATATTGGTTCCGGGTGTTATCCGGTTTCGCCGAGGATTTTCCCGGCTTGCGCGCCGTCCTGGGCACCCGCGCCTTCGACCAACTGGCCCAGGCTTATCTGAAAGATTGCCCCTCGCAATCATTCACCATGCGCAATATCGGCTCGCAGCTCGAACCGTGGCTCCGAAAACATCCGAAGTTCGCCGGGCCAAAACAGCACCTTGCCCTGGACATGGCGCGGATCGAGTGGGCGGACATAAATGCGTTCGATGGAGCGCGAGAAACGCCGCTAAAACCCGCGGACCTGGCCGAGGCTAATCCCGCGAAACTGCGCCTGCGTTTGCAACCGCACCTCACCCTGCTCGATCTCAAATACCCGGCAGACGATCTGCTGCTCGAAGTAAGAAAACATTCCGAAGAAGCCAGCGTCGCCAGCAACGCCTTCAGCGAACGCCACAAAACCAAACGCGTCAAAGCCGTCGCGCGCATGAAACCCAGCCCCATTTTTCTTGCTGTGCATCGCATGGATGAGGAGGTTTATTTCCGTCGCCTGCAACGCGAAGAATTCGCGATTCTTTCTCATCTGCGGGCCGGTAAATCTCTGAACGCCGCCATCGAGGCGGGCTTGCGCAAAAGCGCCACCCCAGCTGATGCGCGGCCACTGCTCATCCAGAAATGGTTCCAGACTTGGTCCACACTCGGATGGTTTTGTCCCTGGGCGAAAAGTTCGAGCAAGTCGTAGCGTCCAAATTCATTTCTACAAAGTGAGAATAATTGATGAGCAATCTCCGAAATCAAATCGAACGCCTGTATGATTTGTTCCTCAGGATCATGTCCAGACTGCAGTCGCCTTTTTTGCTCCTCGTGCGTGTGTACTGGGGCTGGCAACTTTCCCAAAATGGCTGGGCAAAATTGCACAACCTCCCGCATGTCACCGAATTTTTTCAGAGCCTCGGGATTCCCGCGCCAGGACCCACCGCCACTTTCGTCTCATCCTTCGAATTCGTCTGTGGAATTCTATTGGCGCTGGGTTTGCTTACGCGCATCGCGGCGCTGGGCCTGACCATTGATATGCTTACCGCCTATTGGACCGCCGATCATGAAGCGTTGCGCTCCTTCATCTCCGATCCCGACAAATTCCAGAACGCCGCTTCCTTCATTTACCTGTTCGTGGCCCTGCTGATCTTGATTTTCGGCCCCGGAAAATTCGCGCTGGATACACTGCTCAAGCGCTCGATGCGCAAAAATGCAGTCGCGGCATAATCATTTCGCATCATAGCTATGTTCGTTCCGCAGGTGGCGGGTTTCGATGTATGGCAACCAGCACTCTCTTCCATTTCGAAATAGATCGCGATCCTTCATCCTCCTGTGCCTGCTCGTTCCATTCTTCGTGGCCTGCGCCTTCCCGGCCGATACCGTGACCTCCACCGTAATCATCGGAAACTCCCGAATTGACGTCACCACTGAAGAAGGCGCCCTCCACGCGCCCAAGGAAGACGTCATAAAATGGGTGCAATGGTCCGCCGAAGCTGTCGCCGGTTACTACGGCCGCTTCCCCGTCCCGCACACCTCGCTTCGCATCATCCCCACCAGCGGCGCTGGAGTTCGCGGAGGCCGCACCTGGGGCGATCGCGGCAGTCACATCTCCATTCACGTCGGTGCCGACACCACCTGGTCCGATTTCGCCGACGACTGGATGCTCACTCACGAAATGATTCATCTCGCCTTTCCCGACGTTGACGACCAACATCACTGGATCGAAGAAGGCATCTCGGTTTACGTCGAGCCTTTCGCCCGCGTCCGCGCCCGCCACATGGATGCAAATTTGATGTGGTTCGAAGTCGTGCGCGACATGCCCAAAGGCCTGCCCGGCCCCGGCGACCAAGGCCTCGACCACACTCACACCTGGGGACGCACCTACTGGGGCGGCGCGCTTTTCTGCCTGCTCGCCGACATCGAAATTCATCAGAAGACCGATAACAAGAAGGGCCTGCAAGACGCCCTGCGCGGCATCCTCGACGCCGGCGGAAACATTTCGCAGGATTGGGATTTGCAGAAAGCTCTGGAAGTGGGAGACCAAACCACTGGCGTTGCCGTGTTGAAACCGCTATACGAAAAAACGAAGGACCAGCCCTATCCCGTGGATTTACCCGCGATTTGGACCCAACTCGGAATCGAACGCGAAGGCAACACCGTACGCTTCGTGGATTCCGCGCCACTCGCAAAAACCCGCGAAGCCATCACCTGGGGCGCGCCGGCAACGCAAGCCGGGCCGAAAGCATCCTCAGCCCTCGAAAATCTAACAATCTTCGCCGGCCGCACCACCCGCTAACGCGCCCCAGGCAATTACCTCACGGCAACCAACTACCGTCATCCTGAGCACAGCGAAGGATCCGCTTTTTGCGATGAGACTGCACGATCACCCGCGAAGAAAATCCCAACAATCACGCCTCTCAAGGCTTTCGTCAGGGCACGGCTTCAGGTGCCAAAAAAATCAGCGCGAAGCACTTTCGTCTCGAGGCGGGTGCCCATGCCTCGTTCTCAGAAGGGTGGGAGGTTTTGTAGAATTTGCTAGCAGACGACCGGCGAGCCGCAACGGTGATTTTCCGTTTTCAAACGCGCGAACGACCCGCTCTCGCCGTAGCCGCAGCTCTCGGTTCCATGTCATCCCGAAGCGCAGCGAGGGACCTGCTTCAAACGCCGTGCGCAGCGAATCGCTCTCCGAGCAAATACCCACTCAGGTCGAAACTCAAAACCTCCGCGGCGTAAATCAGTTCCGACATAAACATCACAGTGCGCAGCGCCTTCCGCTCGCGGCGCACCTCCCGCGAGCCTTTGACTTCAGCAGCCCCCGCCCCACAATCGCCACGCAAGCAAGATCATGCAAATGACCACATGCGACCCAGGCCTACTCCTCCACCATCGCTCGAGCCCCATTCTGGAATCTTTCCAGCGCCTCCAAAATCTGCGGCCCGTACAATTCCGTCTTCCGCTCGCCAAATCCGGAAACGCGCCGAATCTCTGCGAGCGACTTTGGCCGCACCCGGCAAATCTCATTCAACGATGAATCGTGCATGATAATGAACGCCGCTGTCTTCATTTCCTTCGATGTAACTCTCCTCCACTCGCGCAAGTATTCACGAAGTTCCGGGTCCACATCGTCAGCGCCCGGCTCGCCCAAACCTCTGCCGAATCGCGACAACTCGTCAAAATTCCCTGCCAATTGTTCCGTAGAGTCGCCGCCCGTTTTTTTCGACGAGCCCCACCATCGTCCACTGCTTTCACCCGTCAACTGGTTTCCGTCGCCACTCGACCCCGATGAACCGGACGAACCCATAGACGACGCGCCGGCCGCCGCTGAAGCCGCCCAACTTTTATCCGCTGCAGATCGCGATCCCCGCGTAAACGAATATCCCGCCGCAATCGTCGTCGCGCCTCCGCGCTTCTTGCGCCGCGCGGGTTTCGCCAGCGGCGCGCGTGAAGTCAGCCACTCCATCGAAATGCCGCAAACATCGCAAGCCCCGCACGTCTTCCACTTTGGATTTTCGCCAAAATGCTGGCAGATCTGCCGGTGCCGGCAATTCGCCGACTCCACAAAATGTTTGATCGTGTTGTAACGATCCCAGGCGCGATTCACTTCCCGCTGATCGCTAAGCTGTCCGATGAAATGCGCCAGCAATCCCACATCGCGTTTACGCCACAACAAAACGCAGTCCGCGGACAACCCGTCGCGCCCCGCGCGCCCGGCCTCCTGATAAAACTGTTCGATGGACTTCGGCAGCGCCAGATGAATCACCGCGCGCACCGCCGCTTTGTTAATCCCCAATCCAAATGCCAGCGTACCCACCAGCACCGGAATTTCGTCGGACATCCATCGTTCCTGATTCCGCGTGCGCATTTCCGTCGTCATCTTGCCGTGATACCCAATCGCTTTGATTCCCTGTTCCTTGAGAAACTCGACCGTTTCTTCCACGCGGTTCGTCGTCGGCGAATACACAATCACGTTGCTGCCGCGATAGGTTTTCAGCGCGCGCGCCAGTAATTCCGGCTGCTCGGTCCCATTGCATTCCCTGACCAGGTAGCGAAGATTTGGCCGGTGGAAGCTCGCGATATAGCGGTCCGGCTGGCGCAGCGCCAGTTGGTTCATGATGTCGTGCCGCACCTGCTGAGTCGCACTGGCGGTGAACGCCGCAATCGGCCGTTCCGGAAAATTTTTCCGCAGCGCGCTCATCTGCCGGTAGTCGGGACGAAACTCGTGCCCCCATTCCGAAATGCAGTGGGCCTCGTCAATCGCAAAAAATGAAATGGGCACGCGCTTCAACCACGAGATCGTGTCCTCGCGTGCCAGTCGTTCCGGCGAAAGATAAAGCAGACGGTACTTTCCCGCCACGGCATCGTGTTGAATGGTCCTCTGCTCACCCGCGGGAATCGTGCTGTTCAGCAACGCTGCCGAAATCCCCATCTGAGTCAACTGCGCCACCTGATCCTGCATCAATGCAATCAGCGGCGAGATGACAATCACCGTCTGGTCGGCCAGCAGCGCGGCTGGCAGCTGGTAGCACAAAGATTTCCCGCCGCCCGTCGGCATCACCACGCACGTGTCGTGCCCCGCCAGCAGACTGCGTACAATTTTTTCCTGCAGCGGACGAAACGAATCGTAGCCCCAGTACTTTTGCAGCGCCGCCGCGATTTCACTTTCGGAATGCATCGTGCCATTATACGAGCCGTCGAGGGTTCCGTGCGGGGGTGAATTGTCGGCTAAAGGCAAATTGGTCGTTAGCTTTGTCGCACTCGCTACGTTGGTAGGGGTCGCCGCCCTCGGCTCCATCTTCTACGGCAGGCTCACTCCTCGCGTCGTCGTACCTGTAGCTGGATTCGTCATGGCAATCGTAGTGTGCGAATTCGCGGCCCGTTTTAACACTGTTGCAGCCCCATCAGATGAGGAACGGACACGACCGGCCGAATCTGAGAATGCCGGCGATGCTGGAATCAAATTGCTTCAAATTTTGATGATTGCGCTTGGCTTTATCTTTGTCCTCAACGTTGTCACGTTCGTGGTAGAGGCCTGGAAGGGCGTTCTAGATCCTGACGACTTGCGCCGGTTTGTTCCTAAAGCCCTATTTGCTTTTGCTCTAATCGGCTATATTCTTAAAAAAATCGGATCGAAAACATGATTTTAGAGGTGTGGAGTCACTCGATCGAAGGCTCTGTCGTAGGGAGTCGTGCCACCTTGATGACAAAGGAATTCTCATGCCAAGCGCTTCCGAACAGTCGTTGCCCAATTCGAACCGGCACATGCTGCGGCACGCCCTCGCGACCCTCGCCTACCGCGGCGGCAAAACCATTCGCGGCGCGCCGGAAAGCTTCGCCCACTTCCAGGCCACTGAGACTTGCCGCACACCCGGCCAGCTTCTCGCGCACCTGGGCGACCTTCTGGATTGGTCGCTATCGCAAGCACGGGGCAATTCGGAATGGCGCCAGGCGCCGCCGCTCCCGTGGGAGCAGGAAAAGAAGCGGTTTTACGCTTCGCTGCAAGCCCTCGACGACTTTCTCGCGTCCGATGCCCCGCTTGAATTTTCCCCCGAGAAGTTACTGCAAGGCCCCATCGCCGACGCACTTACCCACGTCGGTCAGATCGCATTGCTTCGCCGCATCGCGGGAATCCCCATCAAAGCCGAAAACTTCGTGAAAGCCGAAATCGTCACCGGACGTGTCGGCGAAGACCAAGCTCCGCCGCGTCGGGAATTTTAGGTTGGACGACCAGAAAAGATCCCAGGTCAGTGAAGCAGACGAAACGTTAGATCCTCGCGCAGAGTGACCCTCGATAAGAACGAAGGCGCTCGATCAACCAATCCATTCCGCCCCGAACGCCGCTCTCACCGTCCGACACCAAAAAAAGAGGACACCCGCGCAGCGAAGCGACGATGGAAGGCTAAAGAGAGTGGACAACGTCCATCAAGACTTAATATCCCGGACGTAGCGTACCATGGGGCCCTCAGACTCATCGAACAGACCGCGAAGAGTAAAGCCGGCCTTTTCAGCAAGCTTGAGCGATGCACTGTTCGCTGGCGCAATTCTGAGGACAATCTGGCGGGCTTCTGTTGCCGTTCGCAAATATTCATCCATGAGGTGTATGGCCCGTAAGGCCAAGCCTTGGCGTCGCCATTGGCGGAACACTCCATAAGAAACATTTACTTGACCTGGCTCAACAAGAAGCGTCAAGTTCACTTCAATAAAGCCGACCAATCGATTGGTCACACAATCGAATACGCCAAAAGTCCGGCGTGGGCCGCCGCTTCGCCAGTTCTCCTGGCTGTTTCGGATGAATGCTTCCACGGTGGCCGGCGTGCCCCGCCCGCCGCTTACCCACTTCGCCATCTCTTCATCTTCACCGGCGAGGTGGTCGGCTGCATCCTCCGCGGTCAAGGGTCGGAGGAAAATTACTCCATCGGTCAATTTTGGGGTGTGAAACGAATTCATCCTCAACTAACCCTCTCACTGCAGTGCCCAAATCGCAAATCAAACCCAATCACTGGGGCGCAGCTACACCCCGTGTGATGTCTCGGCGGGGTTGGCTGGCCTGCCGGTCTCCTGGGCGGATGACGGGCTACCGGAAGTTGAGACCGATGGACGTGGTAGAGCTACAATGATCTTGTCGGCGAAACGGAAGCACGCCCTGCGGGGACATAACCGTGCCGAGGATAGCCTGGTGGGCTCATCGATGCCTTGAGAATCCCCGCCCGAAGGGCGGAATACTCACTAACGGAAAGCGCCCTCTCTCCATTTCAGGCTGAACCTACACAGATCTCCTCTTCTCGCCACCGAACTAAAATACCAGGACGGGTGCCCCATCCTTCGCTTCTCAGAAGGATGGGAGGTTTTGTCGAAGCTCGACCGAATAATCCGCGCAGCGCCGAAAGCGCGTTCCGATCGTCCGTAAAAAAAAATGCGGCGGCCGAAGCCGCCGCATTTCCTCCAACAAAAACTAATCCCCCAAAGCCGCAGCCGAAGCCGCCCCGTAAAAACTGAACCAGGGCTTCGCCGCCTTCAGTCGCGAATTCACATTGTTAATATTCTTCACGCCTTCGTCATTCATCCAATCTTCCAGCGCCTTGGGGCCCTGCTTCGCGTAAATTGGAATTCCTTCCTTCCAGGTCGCCCGTCCGCACAACACGCCGGAAAATTCCACGCCGGATTCCGCGGCCAATTCGAGCGTTTCCAGAAACACATCGTTGTTCACGCCCGCGGACAAATAAATAAACGGCTTCTTCGCCGACTGCGCCGCCTTGCGGAAATATTCCTTGGCCTGATCGCGCGTGTACGCCGAATCGCCCTTGCAGGCCTTCGATCCCGCGACGAACGCCATGTTCACCGGAACCTCCACCTTCAGCACATCCACGCCATATTGCGGCTTGGAAAATTCCTCCATGCTTTTTGCCACGATTTCCGGTTTCTGCTTCGCGTATTCGATTCCCTTCTCGTCGCCATTTTCCACGTAGCCCACAAATTCCAAAAAGAAAGGTATGTCCGACGCCACGCATTCCGCGCCGATACGCTCGACCCACGCATGCTTGATATCATTCAGTTCCGGCGGATCGAACGGCGTGTAGTACAGCAAAATTTTGATGCAGTCCGCGCCCACTTTCTTCAATCGCAGGACCGACCAAATATCCAGCAGGTCCGGCAGCCGGCCCGGCCGCGTATTGTCGTAACCGCTGTTTTCGTACGCCAGCAGCAGCCCGGCGTTCTTCGAACGCGCCTTCGCCGCGGGCAGGCCATATTCCGGGTCCAGCAAAATCGCGCTGGCGTGCGGAGTCAGCACTTTGGTGACGATGGTCTTGAACTCTTCGAGCATCTCCGCCGGCACATCCTTCTTGTCCACGCCTTTTTCTTTGGCGATCGCGCTCTTCAGCGAGCCGCGCTGGTCCATGGCCGCCGCGGCGATCACGCCGCGCGCGTCGGAAACCGCCGTCATGCCCTTCTTTTTGCCAGGAGTGATCTTCATTTGTTGCCTCCCCAGGAGTAGCAGCTGCTTTTAGACGGGTCGCATTTTAGCATGGGAAACGGCCCAATCAGGCGCGGTCCATGGTGGAAAATGAGGGAGTTCGCGAGCCTAAAGCGTGACGACGTGGTGCTGGTTCGCACAGGCCGCCACGAATTCGTCAACCGGGTTCGGCTCATCCGGACCCATCGCCGCCAAAGAGGTATTGTCGTTCGATTCGGACACCAGCGCATCCGCGATCGGCGAAATATGCGCGAGCCCATCCAGAAATTCCACGCCGTACGAAGCCAGCCAAGGTAACGCGGAAAGCGTGCGCTCCTGTAATTCATGATGGGGATAAATCGCTTCGAAGATCATTTTTTCTTTGCGATCCAGCACGTCGCTGCGCAGGCTTTCGGCGCGCCCGGCTTTGGCTTTCAACGTCGCAAATTGATGCAGGATTTTTTGCTCCGCCAAATCCAACGAACCCGCCAGGCTGGCATCGAGTTTCTGGATCGGCTCGCGGTATCCGGCCAGAAGCTGCTTCAAAGTATTTTCGTCCGCCTCGAATTTCTCACCGAGCGCCGCGGGCAGGAATTTCTCCTCCATCCGCGCGCACACATGCTGCCGCCCGCGCAGCACGTCGCGGAACGTCAGACCGAACTTCTTCAGAATGCGATCCATCGAAGCTTCGATCACCGTAAAACTGGCGCGCGGCAATATCGCCGGCATGCGCCCCAGCAACTTCTTGTAGACCACTTCGGTTTGCGCCATGTACGCAACTTCCGCCGGGCCTCCGACGTACGCCGCGGTAGGCAGCAACGTATCCTGCACGATGGGTCGCAGCAGCACATTCGGCGTAACCGCGTCGGGGGTTGCCGCAATTGCCTTGCTCAATTCGTCCATCGAAAAACTCGCGTGGCCCGCATGGAATTTTTCGCCGCGAATTCGCAGCGGATGGCGTACTCCATCCACATTGTAAAAAAGCAATGTGGATTCCGCCGCCACCTTCACCTGCGCGTGGAATCCCGTGTCTTCCAGTTCCTTCGACCGCGCCATCAACGCCTCGCGCAGCGCATCGGATTCGCCAAGCGCTCGTTCGTATAACGGTGCGGATAGTCGATGCAGTCGCTCATCGAGCGGATCAATAAATACAATCCCCCGCCCCCCGAGCAGCCGCGCCAGCAATTTTCCGAACGCCGAGCCATACGATTCGCCCGGCGCATACGATTCGCGCAGCGCATTCGCAATTCGTTCCGCGTCCGGACCTTCGAGCTTCGCCGCGGCCTCGGCCACCAGCGCCGTAACACCCTCGCCCAAAATAATTTCGCCGACTCGTCGCCCTTCGCTCGCTTCATCTCCGTGCAATTGGAACTGAGCCAGCCCGTCGCGTGTGTTCCACGCCGCGTGATTGATTTCCGCCAGGTCGTGATCTTCGGTCGCCAGCCAAAAAATCGGTATGGCCTCCACGCCGCGCCGCGTTAACTCCGCCGCGTAACCGGCGGCCGTAATCGCCTTGTACAAACTGTAAGCAGGTCCGCCAAAGAGCCCCACCTGCTGCCCGGTAACGATAGCCACCGCGCCATTCGCCAGCCGCTCCAGATTCTTTTCGGTCTGCACTTCGATCGCGCCGCCCGGGGCAAATCTTCGGTTTTGTTCGCGCAGCACTTCAACCACACCCTTCCGTACACCTGCGTCGAGCTGTACATTGCAGGCCGCAGCCAGGACGCCTTCGATGTCCGGCGGATACGCAAAATATTTGGCTACGTTCTCGAAATCATCCAGGAAGGTCGCAAAAATCTTGGTGGTATCGGGTATTTCGCGGAAGGAAATGCAGTGCGGCTCCATAGGTAGGCTCACGATGCGCACGCCTCACGGCTCTCGCAACAGTTCCGGCGCAAACCCGACGCCCGACAATTCATCCGCCCGCCATGCTTTTCAATCACGAAACCCTCTTGCCGTGCTCGTCCATCGCATTTTGACCCGGACGTAATCCATTTGACGCCACACGCGCACCCACGTCTCACCGTTTGTCGTCATTTTTGGGGATTTGCCGGCCAAACCATCCTCTATTACAGATGCGCCGGCTCGTACGCGAGATTCGCCAGCATGGCGTCGATTTCGTGCTTCGCGGCTTCTTTCAAGGGCAGGAGCGGAAGGCGCGCTGGGCCGCCATAATATCCTCGCCGGTCCAACGCGTATTTCAGACCCGAAATTCCGTATTGCAAACCGAACATCTTCGCCGGCGCCAGGAGTTTCTGCGCCAGATCACGAGCCTTCTCTCGTTCCCCTGCCCGCGACAAATCAAAAATCTCCACACACAACTCCGGAAACGCATCCGCCAACGCCAGAATCGCCCCTACCGCCCCCAGTTCCAGCGATTCAAATAGCGTGGTTGGCGAGCCTACCAGCGTCCGAAAAGCCTTCGGTGCCGCCGCGATAATTTTACGCGCCCCTTCCACATCGCCGGAACTATCCTTCATCCCCGCAATATTCGGATGCTGCGCCACCCGCGCCACCAGCGAGGCCTCGATCGTCACGTGCGTGAAAACCGGAACGGAATACAGCAGCACCGGAATGTGCGCCGCGTCCGCCACCCGCAAATAATGCTCGGCCAGCAGTTCATCATTGATTGCGGGCTTGTAGAAACTCGGCGTGCGCACCAGCGCCGCCGCATATCCCAGCGACGCCGCGCGATTCGTGTGCTCGATCGTCTCCGCCGTTGACTCCGCGCCACTTCCGGCAATCAGTATTTTTTCAGGCGTCGCCGCGGCCTTGACCGTTTCCCAGATTTTGTAAACTTCTTCCCAGCGCAACAGCACCGACTCGCTGGTTGAGCCATTAGGAACGTAGCCGGCCAGTCCGGTCTTGTTGTAGCGCGCCACATTTTCGCGCAAGCGGATGTGGTCCACATTGCCGTCAGCGGCAAATGGTGTGGTGATCGGTGCAAATATTCCGTGGAGTTTCACCTGGGCATTTTACCTCAAACCGCACCGCGCGGGCACCCGGCTCCATGCGGCCTACTCAGCAAAGTCTTGTCGCGTATCCGCTTCCGAGCCTCTTGGCAGACGCGAGCGCCTCGCCTTATTATTTCATCCCCGTGCCGCGGACAAGGAGTTTGCGATGGACCCAGTACCGACCCTGAATCTCACGAATATCAAACATCGCATCGAAGCCACCAACGCTGACCTGACCGGCTCGACATTCACGGATGTGCGGCTTTCCGGCGCGAAATTCCACGACGTAAATCTAGCGGAGGGAGTAATCAGCAATGCCAATCTTTCCGGCTTGCGCATCAGCAACGCGAATCTAGCCGGCGCCTCGATCGTTGACAGCGCCACCAACGGCATGACCATCAACGGGATCGCGGTCTCGGACTTGTTAGCCGCTTACCGACTCGCGGACCATTAAAAATGGTCCGCCAAATTGCAGTAGCACCTCAGCTTCGCTCCGCCGAAGCGTTGGCCTTCCGCTGGTGTAAATCCTGCAGCGCGGCTACCTCGACCTTGTGTCCCGCCATCGCCCGAATTCCGCGCGCCGCCGCGCTCGCCGCCGATAGCGTCGTAATGCACGGAATGTTGTAACGCACCGCTGCGCGCCGGATTGATCTCTCGTCGTAAAAAGATTCGCGGCCCAGCGGCGTGTTAATCACCAGATCCACTTTCGCCGTCTTGATTAGATCCACGATGTTCGGCCGCCCTTCATTCACCTTATAAACTGATTCGACCTCGATTCCCGCGTTGGCCAGCGCCGCCGCCGTCCCGCGTGTCGCCACCACCTTCAATCCCGCGGCCAACAGATCCTGCACCACAAACGCCACGTGCCGCTTGTCGCGATCGTTCACGCTCAGAAACACGGTACCCCGCTGCGGCAAGCGTTGTCCCGCCGCCTGTTGCGCCTTCGCGAAAGCCAGTCCAAACGTCGAGGAAATTCCCATCACTTCGCCGGTCGAGCGCATTTCCGGACCGAGGATCGTATCCACCCCACGAAACTTGTTGAACGGAAATACCGGCGACTTCACCGCGAAGAAATTGGGCATCACCAATTCCTTGATTCCGTTCGTTTGGGTGTACGGCAAATGCAAGTCGCGCAATTTCCGCCCGGTCATCAAGCGCGCCGCAACCTTCGCCAGCGGCACCCCGGTCGCTTTGCTCACGTACGGAATCGTGCGCGACGCCCGCGGATTCACTTCCAGCACGTACACCGTATCGCGCTGAATCGCGTACTGCACGTTCATCAGGCCTACTACCTTCAACGCGCGCGCCAGCCGCGTGGTGTAATCCCGAATCCGTTCCAGCACCGAAGGCTTCAGCGTCACTGACGGCAGCACGCACGAAGAATCTCCGGAATGGATCCCGGCCTCTTCGATGTGTTCCATGATTCCGGCGATCACCACGTCTTCGCCGTCCGCCAGCGCGTCCACATCCACTTCGGTCGCGTCTTCCAAAAATTGGTCAATCAGAATCGGCCGCTTCGCATCCGAAAGTCCGCCGATCAGCGTCGCCTGCGTCACATATTCTTCCACCGTCTTCAAATCGTAAGCGATCACCATCGCGCGCCCGCCCAGCACATAACTCGGCCGCACCAGCACCGGCAAACCAATTTCATTCGCCAGCGCCACTGCTTCCGCCGGCACGAAAGCGCTGCCGTTGCGCGGCGTCGGAATTTTCAATTCGTCCAGCAGCGCGCCAAATCGCCGCCGATCTTCCGCCAGATCAATGGACTCCGGCGCCGTCCCAATAATTTGCGCGCCATTTTTCTTCAGCTCCAGCGCCAGATTCAGCGGCGTCTGCCCGCCGAACTGCACGATGACGCCCTGCGGCTTTTCGCAATCCAGAATCGCCAGCACGTCTTCCAGTGTCAGTGGCTCAAAATACAAACGATCCGAAGTGTCGTAATCCGTGGAAACCGTTTCCGGATTGCAATTCACCATGATCGTTTCGTATCCGTCTTCTTTCAGCGCAAACGAAGCGTGGCAGCAGCAATAATCAAACTCAATCCCCTGCCCGATGCGGTTCGGCCCGCTGCCCAGAATCACCACCTTCGGACGATCCACCGGCCCCGCTTCATCCTCTTCTTCGTACGTCGAATACAGATAAGGAGTGAACGATTCGAACTCCGCCGCGCAGGTATCCACCCGCTTGAACACCGGCCGCACGCCCAATTCTTTGCGCCGCGCGCGCACGCTCGCCGCTTTCACGCTCCACAGTTTCGCGATTTCCTCATCGCTCGCGCCGGACCGCTTTGCTTCCAGCAATAATTCCGGCGAACACTTGGACAGCGTCGTCGCCGCCACCCGTTTATCCAGCTTGACCATTTCATGAAGCTGCTCAATAAACCACGGATCAATTTTTGTCAGGTCGCAAACTTCCTCGCTGGACATTCCGCGTTCCAGCGCCTCAAACAGCCAGTGCAGCCGGTCTGGTCCCGGCACATGCAGTTTTTCCCGCAGCAGCACGGTAGTCACTTCCGCGGGTGGTCGCCACGCCGAACTGGGCTCCAGCGAGCGGATCGCCTTGCACAGTGATTCCTGAAATGTCCGCCCAATCGCCATCACTTCGCCCACCGATTTCATCTGGGTCGAAAGCGTAGTGTCGCTGCCCGGAAACTTTTCGAACTGCCATTTCGGAATTTTGGTCACCACGTAATCAATGGTGGGTTCGAACGAACATGGCGTTTTCTTGGTGATGTCGTTGGGAATTTCGTCCAGGGTCATGCCCACGGCCAGTTTCGCCGCGATTTTCGCGATCGGAAATCCGGTGGCCTTGCTGGCCAGCGCCGAGCTGCGCGAAACGCGCGGATTCATTTCGATCACCGTCATCCGCCCGGTTTCCGGATCAACCGCAAACTGAATGTTCGATCCTCCGGTTTCAACGCCCACTTCGCGGATGATCGCCGCCGCCGCGTCTCGCATCCGCTGGTATTCCTTGTCCGTCAACGTCTGCGCCGGAGCCACGGTAATCGAATCGCCGGTATGGATCCCCATCGGGTCGAAATTTTCAATCGTGCAGATCACCACGAAGTTGTCGCGATGATCGCGCATCACTTCCAGCTCGTATTCTTTCCAACCCAATACCGATTCTTCGATCAACGCCTGATGCACCGGGCTCGCATCCAGCGCCCGCGCAATCAGATCCGCGAATTCTTCGCGGTTGTACGCAATGGATCCACCGGTTCCGCCCAACGTAAACGACGGACGAATCACTACTGGATATCCAAGTTGGTCCGCGAGCCGCACCGCATCCGGCACGGTCGTCACCACCTCCGACGCCGGAACTTCCAACCCCAATCGCCGGCACACATCCTTAAACAACAGCCGGTCCTCCGCGATCTTGATTGCGCTCAATGACGCGCCAATCAGCTTCACACCATACTTTTCGAGAATCCCCGCCTCGGCCAAATCCACCGCCAGATTCAAACCGGTCTGTCCGCCTACCGTAGGCAGCAGCGCATCCGGCCGCTCCACCGCGATAATTGCCTCCAGATATTCCTTCGACAGCGGCTCGATATAAGTCCGATCCGCCGTGTCCGGGTCGGTCATCACCGTCGCCGGATTCGAATTCACCAGCACAACTTCATACCCTTCCGACCGCAGCGCCTTGCACGCCTGCGTCCCGGAATAATCAAACTCACAAGCCTGCCCGATAATGATCGGCCCAGAGCCAATGATCAGTATCTTCTTGATGTCAGTTCGTTTCGGCATCCGCCCTCAAAGTCTCCAAGCAACTCGCATTCATTGTCTCTTCGTACTCACTGTCTATTCACTCCCCACGATCACACCAAATTTTGGTCTGGGCAGGCTCCAAACAACTCGTCTCACTCCATGCCCCGCCACGATCCTCGCCTTTTGCCTTTCGTCGAGGCAGGCCTTTAACTAATCCTGCCCAAGCACAGCAACTGTCATCCCGAACCTGCCTTATGGGTGAGGGATCTGCTTTTTACTCGGATACGGCTCAAACCAAGCCTCAGCGAGATCAGCCCAAGTAGGGTTTCTCTCTTCAATCAAAGCCACTTTCCGCTCTCTCCGCCAACCCTTGATTTCCTTCTCTCGATTAATCGCCGCACCAGCATCTCGATACGTCTCGAAGTACACGAGCCTGTGAATCCTGTACCGCGTCGCAAAACCAGGATTTCTGCCCTCGCGGTGCTCCCGAATTCGCTTCTTCAAACTGCGCGTAACACCGATGTAAACCGTCCTCGATCGACTGGCGACAATGTAAAACGAGGTACCTCGTTCCACTTCCGATCCTCATTTGTCGCCCGTCTTGCTAAACAGCAGATCCCTCGCCACGCTCGGGATGACAATCCCTTTTTGTTTTCAACGTAAATGTCTACTTCCCCCCATCCATCATTTCCACAAACTGCCCAAACAAATACCGCGCATCATGCGGCCCCGGCGACGCCTCCGGATGATATTGCACGCTGAACAGCGGCAAAGTCCGGTGCCGCATCCCCTCATTCGTGTGATCGTTCAAATTTACGTGGGTGATTTCCACTTCGCTCGATGGCAACGAATCCGGGTCCACGCAAAATCCATGATTTTGCGAAGTAATTTCCACTTTTCGAGTCAGCAAATTCTGCACCGGATGATTCGCGCCGTGATGTCCAAACTTCAACTTAAAAGTCTTTCCGCCCAGCGCCAGCCCGCACAATTGATGCCCCAGGCAAATGCCGAAAATCGGCACGCGGCCCAAAAGTTTCCGAATATTCGAAACCGCGTAATGAATCGGCTCCGGATCTCCCGGCCCATTCGATAAAAACACGCCATCCGGCTTCAACCCCAGCACATCTTCCGCGGAGGTCTGTGCCGGAACCACCGTCACCTCGCAACCGTGATCCACCAGCAACCGCAAAATATTCTGCTTAATCCCAAAATCGTAGGCGACCACTCGATGCTTCTTTCGTCCCGCGCCCGACTCTTCCGCCAGCGCATCAGAAAGAATCGGCGAAGCAATCCCAATCGAGCCATCCTTCCAGTCGTATCTCGCGGGAGAGCTCACCCGGCTCGCCAGTTCCTGCCCCGCCATCGTCGGCAACGCCTGCGCTTCGGCGATCAGCGCTTCCGCCGCCGTATCGTCCGTCGCCACCACACCGCGCAGCGCGCCGAACTGCCGTAAATGCCGCACCAAAGCGCGCGTATCCAGATCCCAAATCACCGGAACGCCGTGCCGCTCCAAATATTTCTGCGCCGTCTCCGTCGAACGCCAGTTCGAAGCTAGCGACGAAAATTCGCGCACCACCAGAGCCTCGATGTACGGCTTGGGAGATTCCTCGTCGTCGAAATTTGCGCCTACGTTTCCAATGTGCGGGTAAGTCAGGCAGACGATCTGGCCGGAATAGCTGGGGTCGGTGAAAACTTCCTGGTAACCGGTGAGGCTGGTATTAAAAACAACTTCTCCGCCGCGGCGCGTGCGTGCGCCGGCCGCGCGGCCTTTAAATACTCTTCCGTCTTCCAGCGCGAGTATCGCGCGCCCTGCGAGCTGCTGCGTCAGTGTGTCCTCCGAGGTTCGTCATCGCGACGCCGCGTTTACGGTATACGAAGATGTCAGCGAACCGAAATGATCCGCCGGCCAATACGCAAAAACTGCTTTGCCATAAATATACGGGCGTCCCACCGGACCAAAAACCCGCGAATCATTCGAACTGTCGCGGTGATCGCCCATCACAAAATAATTTCCCACCGGAATCTGTACCGGCCCGTAATTTGAACCATCCAAATACATCGCCGGCACGTATGGTTCGCCCAATTCCTTGGCATTTACGTAAAGGCGCCCGCCGCGAATCTCAATCGTTTCGCCCGGCAATCCAATCACGCGCTTGATAAACGATTTCGAACGGTCGAGAGGATACCAGAAAACCACCACGTCGCCGCGTTCAATCGGCTCAAACCGGTACACAAATTTGTTGATAAAAATTCGTTCCTGATCGGTCAGCAGCGGCGCCATGCTGGTGCCTTCCACTTTTACCGGCTGGTACAGAAACACAATGATGACCAGCGCCAGCCCCAGCGCCACGGCTAAATCGCGCGTCCAACTACGCAGTTCACGCCGCAATTGTGGCAATGACGAATTTTCGTTCTGGGGAATTGGTTCAGTCTGGGGAGTTTCTGACATTCTCTGCTCGAATATTTATAACACGGTCAGCGCGGGCCGCCAATAGCCAGCGTTCCAATCGTCCGAAATCTCACCCAATGCGTTGTCATCCCGAACCTGCCTTATCGGTGAGGGATCTGCTTGTTACGATCGCGCGGCAAAAAACCAGCCCATTCGAACCGTCAGCAATCCAACGTTTCTCGCGCGTCACTCTCCGAGCGCGAAATTCACAATCGCCAGCGCCGACAAAACCGCCGTCTCAGTCCGCAATATCAACTGTCCCAGCGAAGCCTCGCTGAAACCTGCTACCCGTGCAGCATCCAATTCCGCGTCCGTCCACCCGCCTTCCGGACCAATCGCCAGCGCTACGAAATTAGACGATTTCCCGCCCAAAACGTTTCGTATCGAGGGCGCGTCAGCATTTTCCGAAAGAAGTATCTTCAAGTCCGCTCGCTCGCCCGCAAACGCCGCGTCCGCTTTCAGCGCCGTTTCAAGTTTCGGTGGCCGTACTCTCCGCGACTGCTGCGCGGACTCCAGCAAAATTTTTTCCCAACGCGCGTGCCGCTTTTCCGCCGCCCCAACCAGCGCCTTATCGCTGCGCGCCGCAACAATCGGCACAATGTTCCGCACGCCCAATTCCGTGGCCTTCTCCAGGCACCACTCGAAGCGATCGAATTTCACCAGCGCGATCAGCAAATCCACCTGCAACGCCGACTCACGCACCGCAACCGCCTCAACCAGCGAAAATTCAATCCGATTTTCTCCTCGTTTCAGCAGCCCGACGCTTTCCACCCGCCCCAACCATACCCGCTGGCCGTCGCTCAATTCATAAAGCTGCCCGGGCTCCGCGCGCAGCACGCGACCCAAATGCTCAGCCGCATCCCCACGCAAAGTCGCGCTCGCACCGTCAAATTGTTCAACGAAAAATCGCCGCCGCATGGAAGGATTGTAGTCGCGAGAGAGTGCTGCACATCCGAAAATCTTTTAGCTCAGAAACGGTTTCCTGGGCATTTGGGTTAAGCGGGATTCTGCGACCCATCAGGAAAAGAGGGCCGTAGACCCGCCGCCACCGCCACCGCGAAAACCACTTCTACCCAAAAATATCCTTTACCTTATCGAAGAACGTCGAATTCCGTTCCGCCGGCTTATTCTCCACTCGCATGGTCTGCCCCAATTGCTCGAGCACTTTGCGCTGCTCCCGCGAAACTTTCGCCGGCACCACCACCCGAATGCTGATGTACATGTCGCCGCGTCCGCCATGCGGATTCGGCAAACCTTTCGCCTTCTTCCGGAAAATCTGCCCGGATTGCGTGCCTTCCGGAATGTCCAACTCCTCGTCGCCTTTCAACGTCGGCACTTTAATCTTCGCTCCCAGCGCGGCTTGCACGAAACTAATCGGAATCTCGCAAATTAAATCCGATCCGCGTCGCTCGAAGAACGCATGTTCCTTCACTTCCAAAAATATATAAAGGTCGCCCGCCGGCCCGCCATTCGTTCCCGGCTCGCCTTGCCCCGTCATCCGCAAACGCGTCCCCGAATCCACGCCGGCCGGCACGCCCACCTCCAGAATTCGTTCCCGTTCGACGCGCCCCTGCCCCCGGCACCCCGTGCACGCATCCTTAATCACTTGTCCCGCGCCCTGGCACGCCGGGCAGGTCCGCGTGATCGAGAAAAATCCCTGCGAGTACGCCATCTGTCCGCGACCTCCGCACGTCCGGCAAGTTGTCGTACCGGTGCCGGGTTTCGATCCCGTGCCTTTGCACAATTCGCAAAGTTCGTGCCGCGCCAGCGAAATTTTGCTGGTCACGCCGGCCGCCGCTTCTTCGAACGTTAACGTCATGTCGTAACGCAGGTCCGCGCCGCGCTGCCCGCGCGTTCCGCCACGTCCAGTCCGGCGACGTCCGCCGCCCAGCACATCGTCAAATCCAAAAAGGTCGCCGAGAATATCCTGAAACTCCTCGAAGATCGTCGCATTGATACCCGAATCAAAACCGCGTCCGCCCAGACCAGCAGCGCCATAGCGATCGTAAATCGGCCGCTTCTGCGGATCGGACAGCACCGCGTACGCCTCCGCCGCCAGCCGGAAATTATGCTCAGCCTCATCCTTATTGGTCGGATTGCGATCCGGATGCCACTGCAATGCCGCCTTACGGTATGCCGACTTGATCTGCTCCGCCGAAGCGTCGCGCTCCACGCCGAGCACTGCGTAAAAATCCTGTGAGTTCGCTGCCATGGTTCCTATTTTCTCTTTGAAGTGGATTAGGTGGCATAACTCCGCCACCGGAAACTGCTATGAAATTTCAAATGTCGAGAGGATTCCGTCTAAAACCCCATTCAGCCCGCAACTAACAAGATGCGCTGACCGGTTCGAACGACTCTAGTTGCTCCGCTCCGCCGCCACCCGCACCATCGCCGGCCGCAACACGCGTCCCTGAAAACGGTAGCCCGGCTGCATCTCTCCGACCACCGTGCCTTCGCCATGTTCCGTATTCGGCACGCTCTCGATCGCATGATGCACGTTCGGATCGAATTCCTGGCCCGCTGTATCAATCCGTTCCAGTCCTTGCTTCGCCAGCGAGTTCCACAATTGCCCGCGAATCATTTCGAAACCTTTTCGATAATCCGCATTTTCCGCCGATACCGGCCCGGCCAGCGCGCGATCGAAAGCGTCCAGCACCGGCAGCATCTGCTCGATCACGATTTCCACTCCGCGGCTGCGGTCCTGCTGCTTTTCTTTTTCCACGCGCTTCTTGAAGTTTTCGAAGTCCGCCTGCCGCCGAACCAGGGTATTCATCATTTCCTGTTTTTCAGCCTGCAGCTTGATGATTTGATCCGCCACCGAATCACCGCCAGTTGCCGAGGAATCCGGAGTGAAAATTCCCTCCGGGTTGGTATCCGGCGTCACTTCTTTCGCCGCTGCGGCCGCCGCTTCCTTTTCTTTTTGAGGACTCTGTTTATGAGATGCCACGGACTCAACTCCCTTGTCGTTCTTCCGAAAATATTTGGGCCATGAATGCCACCGCCGTAATCACTCGGTCGTAGTGCATGCGCATCGGCGCCAGTATGCCCAGGGTTCCCTGCGCCTGATCTTTAGATGAATACGAAGCCGAAACGATGGCCAGGTGTTTTCCTTCGTTGGAAATCTTGTCCAGACCCAATTCCACGTGAACTGGTTCCGGCGACTCGATACAGCCACTCAGCAGCGCAATCAGCCGATCTTTTTCGTCAATCGCTTCCAGCAGTTCGCGCAACTGCTCTGGATTTGTAAAATCCGGCGACGACGCAATCTGCGCCGCGCCATCCACGTAAATCTTTCGTTCGCCGACGTCTCCCAAAATGCTCGGATCGCACAGCAGCAGCGCGTCATTCGCCAGTTGCCCGTAACGTTCGCGATCCATTTCCAATTGTTTCCGCAGATCCGCGCGCATCGCCTCCAGCGTCCAGCCTACGTAATGTCGGTTCAAATAATCGGCGGTACGATCCAGATCTTCCTGGCGGAACGCGCGTTCCGGTCGAATCAATTTATCTCGCGTCGAATTCCCCGCCGAAATCAACACCACCAGCACGCGCCCGTCCGGCAGCAGCAGAAACCGCAGATGCTCCACCACCGCGCTCGACAGCGGTGGAGAAATGAAAATTCCCAGCCCGCGCGACACCGCCGCCAGCACTTGGCTCGCCCGTTCCATCACCGCTTCCGGCGTCTGCGCCGCTTCCAACTCGCGCCGAATCCACATGCGGTCTTCCGGGCTGGCCGTGGCCTGCGCCGTCACCTGCTCCACAAAAAAACGATACGCTGCGGCAGTCGGCACCCGCCCAGCCGAAGTATGCGGCTGGTACAAAAGCCCTTCGTCCTCCAGGTCCGCCATTACGTTGCGAATCGTGGCCGAACTTAGCGCTTCCACATGCCGCCGCGCTACGCTGCGCGACGAAACGGGTTCCCCGGTTTCAATGTACACGCGCACCAGTTCCGTCAAAATCTGCTGATTTCGTTTTAACTGCAGAACCGTAGGGCTCATAAGGTCGCGACAAATGCGCCGTGGACTCACATCAACTGCGCTACCCGCACCAACCGTAATCTTAGTTTAGTCGTTGCCAGCAAGCCCGTCAACGCAACGCTAACCAGCGAGTGAGTCTCCAGTTACAGCAGTAATCGTCCGAGTGCGCCGCCGCTTCGCCTCGATTGCTTCCTCGCACGCGGTTTCGGAACAACTTCCACGGACCCAACCGTACGCTCTCGATCAGCACACTCCGGCTTGCTGCCTCTTAGTTGGCGGGTCCGGCGAACAACAGCAGATTCCCATCGGGGTCTTTGACAATGAAATTCCTGGCGCCCCAGGGCTGCTTTTTCAGCTTCTGCTGAAAGGCAACACCTCTGGACTGAAACTCGAGAAACAGCAGCTTGATCTCGTCCGCCGTAGCGACGGTCATAGACGCCGACAACAATTCCTCGCGATCGCGAACCGCAGGCTCGATTACCGGTCGCTCCACGCACCTTAGGTTGAGGCGCGCCGCGTCGCGCCCCACCTGCGCATAGTAGGGCGGTTTGCCGTAGCTGAATACCAGCCTAAAGCCCAGTTTCTCGCGGAAAAATTCGCATGACCTGGCGATGTCGGTGACCAGCAGTTGCGGCTCGGCGCCAACAATCGTTGCCCTTGGTGTGAGTGTAGCCGCCGATGATTTCTTCACTTTCAGCGGCGTGGTCGAAAGTCCAGCCTTCAGCGCTTGCCAACTATCGAATCCTTGCTGCCTTGCCACCAGCTCTTGCGCATCGCCGAGTTTAAAGCTCGCCGCCAGAATCTCGGAGTCACGCATATTCAGGAAACGAGGCAAATGCTCACGGATTTGCGCGGCGACCGGATAGTGGCGTTCGCGATGCCACCGCAGTATGAGCTTCGCTTGCTTTTTGAGGTTCTCGAGATTGGGCATGTAGGCCTCCACGATGGGATCGTAGGTGGGCATTGCCCTTCGGCGTCAGCCGTTGCTTCCTACATGCGCAGTGCGCAGTATCTGCGACCGCATCAACAGTGTCAACAACCGTCGCGACCAGCCACTGCCCCGCTTTACGCCGTCATCCAGAGCGAAGCGAAGGCCCTCTCTTCGATTGCGCCGAACAGAAAACTCGCTCCGCTTAATGCTCAGAATCATTCTCGATCTCAAAGGAAACTTGCGCACCCCTCCCCCCGTATCATATTGTGTTGCCGCTCCGACTTGGCGAATCCGTTAAAATTGGCCCGAGCACCTGAGAATCTGGAGGAAGCATGCGACTGAGTTCACTCTTAATTGCTGCCGCGGGCTGCACCCTTTTCTGCGCGCCGGTATTTTCGCAGGCTCCCCCAGGACCGCTCGTCGCCAATCGCCCTCCCGCTGCCGCTCCTACCAGCGAGAAAACACTTTCCGTCCGCGTCGTGGCCTACACCATAGACGCCAAACTCGACGCCACAAAACACACCATTGACGCCACCGAAACTCTGACTTACAAAAATCTCACCGGAAAACCGCAGCAAACATTTCCCTTCCATATGTATTTGAACGCGTTTCAACCGCAATCCACTTTCATGACAGAGGTGCGCCGCTCCGGCACTCGCGGCAATGGCCCAGATACGGCCTGGGATCCCAAACATTTCGGCTCGATTACCATTGATAAACTCGAAGCCGACGGCAGCGGCGACCTCACTTCAAAAATGCAATTCATTCATCCTGATGACGACAACGCCGCCGACCGCACCGTCTTCCAGGTTTCGCTCGCCAGCCCTGTTGCGCCGGGCGCCTCGGTAACGTTCCACATCACGTTTCGTGACCAGCTCCCTGAAGTTGTCGAACGTACCGGTTACAAACGCGACTTCGACATGGTCGGCCAGTGGTTTCCTAAAGTGGGCGTGTGGTGGAAGGACGCCTGGAATTGCCACCAGTTTCACGCAAATTCCGAATTTTTCGCGGACTTTGGAACTTTCGATGTGAAAGTCACCGTCCCGCAAAACGAACTCGTCGGCGCCGCCGGCGATCTGCTCTCCACCGTGAAAAATTCCGACGGCACTCAGACCCTCACCTACCACTCCGAAGACGTTCACGATTTTTCCTGGGGCGCCAGCCCGAGCTTCACCCTGGTCAACGACGTTTGGAACGGACCGCAAGGCCCGGTGCAGATTCATGTGCTGATGTCGCCGGGAAATATGCCGTCGGCTCCTCGTTACATCGCCGCGCTGAAAGGCTCGCTGCGTCTCTTCGACCAGTGGTATGGGCCATATCCCTACGATCGCATCACGGTCATTGATCCTCCGCACGGAGGCTCGGACGCTGGCGGCATGGAATATCCCACGCTGATTACCGCCGACACCAGTTGGAACATGCCCAAGGGCGCTTTGGCGCCGGAAATCGTCACCGAGCACGAATTCGGACATCAATATTGGTACGGCATGGTGGCCACCAACGAATTCGAAGAAGCCTGGCTCGACGAAGGCATCAACAGCTACACCGAAGCGAAAGTGATGAATGAGCTGTACGGCAAAGACACGTCAGCGTTGAATTTTCCGTTCCTCCAGTCCGGCGAGAATGGCGTCTTGCGGCTGGAATATCTGGGCAGCATTGATAGCGACCCGATCGCCACTTATGCCTGGAAATTCCGCGACAGCAATTCCTATGGCTCGGTTACTTACGGGAAAACCGCCACCGTGCTGCTGACGCTCGAAAAAATAATCGGCGAAGATACCATGCGTCAGGCGCTGCACACCTATTTCATGCGCTATCGCTTCACTCATCCGACCGGTGAAGATTTTCTGAAAACCATCGAGGAAGTTTCTGGAAAGGATTTGCGCTGGTATTTCGATCAGGGAATTTACGGCACGAATGTTTTTGATTACCGGGTTGAAGACGCGCATTCCGATCCCCTGCAGTGGTGGGATATTTCCCACGCTCATCCCAAACCGGCGGACGGCATGTATCGCACCTACGTCACCGTGCGCCGCAAGGGCGATTTCATTTGCCCCGTGGACCTCGAAGTGAAATTCGACGATGGCTCGACCGCCACCGAACATTGGGACGGCAAGGATCGCTGGATCCGCTATCAATACGATCGCAAGGCCGAAATCGCTTCCGCGCGCATTGATTCGCAGGATCAACTTTGGCTCGATCGCAATTTCGTCAACAACAGTTACAACGAGCAGGCCGACGAGCGCGCCACTCACAAATTTCGCAACCTTTGGGTTTTTGCCAGCGAATTATTTTCGCAACTGCTTGCCTGGCTGACGTAATCGCAGCGGAGGAACAACGCAAATGGATCGAACCGAAGGCGGAACATTTTTTCGCGGCGCTGGCCTGGTCTGGAAGTGGCAGCGCTTGCTTTGGTGGATTTTCGCGATGAGTCTAATTTTCGCCCACTTGGCCACCCAAGGCATGGTTGAACGCCTGGGCCAGGCGCTCAATCACAGCGACGCATCGCAATTTTTTGTCCACGGCTTCAACGTCGCTCAGCTCGGTGCGCTGGCTGCGCAGCCCGATTCTCCGCTGACCTCGGACATGCCGGCCGCCGCGCACTATTCCGTGGTGTTTATGATTTTCATGCTTTTTCTTACCGGTGGAATCCTCGCCACCTATATTCGTGACGAGCGCCTGCGCACCGGCGCTTTTTTCGAAGCGTGCGGCTACCATTTCTGGCGATTTTTTCGCTTGCTGATTTACATGCTGATCGTTTTTCTGCCGCTTGCCGGTCTTGGAATGGGCGCGGGCGCGATGTACAACCGCATTGACGAGCGCTCCATTTCGCCCTTCCCCGCCGTCCATTTTTTCGAAGCTTCCGCCATCGTGCTTTTATTTTTGCTGGTCGTAATTCGCATTTGGTTTGACATGGCGCAAGTGATTGCCGTCGCCGACGACGAAAAGCGCATGCACAAAGCTCTGCGTCGCGCTTTCGGTTTGCTCTGGCATAATTTTTTCTCGCTGCTTTGGCTCTATATTCGCGTCAGCATCATCGCTTGGATATTTATCGGCCTGGGTCTGGCGCTTTGGATGCTCGGCCTCAAACCAGAATCGAACATCGCCGCATTTTTGCTCAGCCAGTTGATTATTCTGATCTGGATCGCCACGCGTTTGTGGCAGCGCGCCAGCGAGTCCCTCTGGTACCGCCGGCATGCCGCATCGTCAGTGCCCGAGCCGGTGTGGACGCCCGCGCCAGTCATGGCGCCTGTTGCAGTCGCTGAGCCCTACGTCCCTCCAACAACCTAGCTGCGTCCAAGTCAAATTATCGGCTCATTTGAGTGCGGCGGTTCTGTCGCCGCCTTTCCGGAGCCAGAAACAAAGTGTCTCTCTTCCATGTTCCATGGCACATCTCGAAACATGAACCCGCGACTCCTGCATGACTTCCCTCCGCCAGTAGTAAACTAAACGCCGACCACGGAGGAACGGATTGCCTGATCCACGCGCGGAATATTCCAAACGCCTCGAAGCTCACCTTAAAATCGTCGAAGCCAAGGAACTGAATCACCGCCGGTTTGGCAACTTCAAGCTCGCGGTGATCGCGTTGGGCATCGTCGTCGCCTGGCTGGCGTTACACTCAGGACTCTTCTCCGCCTACTGGATCGCCGCGCCGGTCGCGCTGTACGTCGTGCTGACCATCCTTCACGGTTTTACGCTACGCGCCCAGAAACGCGCGGAATCCGCCGCCGCCTTTTATCAGCGCGGCATCGCCCGCATCGAAGATCGCTGGACCGGCCACGGCTCTGCGGGCGATCGCTTCCGCGATGCCAAACATGTCTACTCCGAAGATCTCGACATCTTCGGCACCGGCTGCCTGTTCGAATTGCTCTCCACCGCGCGGCTGCCGATGGGCGAAGAATTCCTGGCGCGGTGGCTCAAATCCGGCTCGCCAGTTCCGGATATTCTCGAACGCCAAAATGTAGTCGCGGATTTGCGCGAGAAACTCGACCTGCGCGAACAGCTCGCCATGCTCGGCGAGGATTTGCGCGTGCGCCTCGACCCTTCTTCCTTGTGCGCTTGGGCCGAAGACACGAACCTGCTTCCCACCGGACCGTGGCGTGTGGTCGCGGCATTTCTCGCTGCGGCGTTTGGTGTCGCGCTGCTCTACTACTTATTTACCGCAAAGATTGCGGCGGTATTAATCGTCGTACTCTTCGAAGCGGCGATATACCGCTGGCTGAAACCGCGCGCCGCGCGAGTGTGCGACGGCATCGGCACGAATGGCGAAGGACTGATTCTCTTCGCCGACATATTGCAGCGTTTGGAAGATGAGAAGTTTTCGTCGCCGCGCCTGCAAGCATTTGCCGCGCGATTGAAACGCGATGGCGCGCCCGCATCGCAAGCGATTCGCCAGCTTGCGCGCATCGGCTACTGGATTGACGCACGCGGGGGACTCATCGCCAAGATGCTGGAGCTGCCCGCGCTTTACACGGTGCAAGTAGGGCTCGCTGCGGAATCGTGGAGACGCAACTACGGCCGCAGCTTGCGCACCTGGGTTGAAATCACCGGCGAGATGGAAGCGCTGATTTCGCTCTCGGCGTATTCCTACGAGCATCCGGCTGATCCGTTTCCGGTATTTGTGGAAGCGAGTGACGCGCGCACGGCGCAGCCCGTTTTCGATGGAGACGAGCTGGGCCATCCGCTGATTCCCACGGCGAAGTGCGTGCGCAATTCGGCTCGGCTGAATTCGGAAACGCGCGTGATGCTGGTGAGCGGCTCGAACATGTCCGGCAAAAGCACGTTCCTGCGCACGGCCGGAATCAACGCGGTGCTGGCCATGGCCGGAGCGCCAGTGCGCGCCAAGTCACTGCGCCTGACTCCAGTGAATCTGGGATCGAGTATTCGCCGCGTGGATTCGCTGCAGGAAAATCGTTCGAGTTTCTACACTGAGATTTTGCGGATTCGCGATGTGTTCGAACTGACCGAAGGAAGCGCGCCGGTATTTTTTCTTTTCGACGAACTGATGGAAGGCACAAATTCGAACGACCGCAAAATCGGGGCGGAAGGATTATTTCGCGCGCTGCTCGAACGCCGCGCAATCGGCATCGTCACCACGCACGATTTGGCGCTGACCGAAATTACCGGCGCGCTTTCCAGCGTGGTGCGCAACGTCCATTTTCAGGATTACGTCGAAGACGGAAAAATGCGCTTCGACCACAAATTGCGCGACGGCGTCGTGGCTAAAAGCAACGCGCTGGAATTGATGCGGCTGATCGGCCTGAAAGTCTAGGCCGCGCGCGCCGCGCAATTCCCTGCACCGCAAAAACACAATTCAAAAACTCAAAACCAAAAGCTCGGCGCGGGCGCTTCGCGACGAATCCGCGCCGTCGGTACGCCTTCGGCGACGATTCGTATCAACTGCAAATCAACAACGAGCGCTGCTGGATCGGTACTGCTTCGGCGACGATTCGTTCTCAACTACAAAGCAACAACGAGCTCCGCCGACTCGGCAACATTTCGGCGATCCGTATCAACTACAAATCAAGAACCGGTTCGCCGCTCGCTTCGAGTCGCCGCGGGCTTTTCGAAGTCCGCGGCGCTCACCGGTACAGCGAAGAGAGATCCTTCGTCGCTGCGCCGCTCCCGCTACAAGCGTTTGGAAGCAGATCCCTCGTCGGGCCAACTGCTGGCCCTCTGTCGGGATGACAGCCGAAACCGAATTCCAAAAAGAAAAAACAAATTCAAAAGAAAAACACAAAATGCGAATCGCCACTCGCTTCGACTCGCCGCGGGCTTTTCGAAGTCCGCGGCGTTCTCCGGCAACAGCGAAGAGAGATCCTTCGTCGCTGCGCTGCTCCCGCTGAATGCGTTTGGAAGCAGTTTCCTCGTCGCCGCGAGAAAAGCGCTCGCGGCTCTGTCGGGATGACGACGTAAAACAAATTCAAAGCGAAACAAAAACAGATTCAAAACACGTGGATCCCCAAGCGTTTTCAATACTACTAAATCAAGCCCAAAACATTTCTCTCTGCAAGCGTTTACAGGCTTAATCCGCGTTGTCTATTTGCGCGCGCTGCAGACGGTCGCTGTAGTCAATGTAGACCGTCTTCCATTCCGAATAAAAATCCAGCGCGGCTTCGCCGGATTCGCGGTGGCCGTTGCCGGTATTTTTGATTCCGCCAAAGGGCAGATGCGTTTCGGCGCCGATAGTCGGCGCGTTGACGTAGACGATTCCGGTTTGCAGATCGCGTTGCGCGCGAAATGCATTATTGATGTTGCGCGTGTAAATCGAAGCGGACAAACCGTAGTTCACGCCATTCGCGATTTGCAGCGCCTCATCGAAACTGTCGAACGGAATCACCGAAACCACCGGCCCGAAAATTTCTTCCTGGGCGATGCGCATATTCGGCGAGCAATCGGTGAACACGGTCGGCTCATGGAACCAGCCATTCTTCCACTTGCCGCTATCCAGGCGATGGCCGCCGGTGGCCAGCTTGGCGTTTTCGTCTTTGCCGATTTGTACGTATTTCATGACCGTGTTGAGTTGCTGCTCGTTGATGCACGGACCCATCTGCGTCGAAGGATCGAGCCCGTCGCCGACTTTCAGGGCCGAAACCTGCGCCACAAATTTCTCGACGAACTGCGCGTACACTTTGCGGTGCACCGCGACGCGCGACGCCGCCGTGCAACGCTGCCCGGTAGTTCCGAATCCGCCCCACACCGCGCCATCCACCGCCAAATCCAGATTCGCGTCGTCCATCACGATGATGATGTTCTTGCCGCCCATTTCGAGGTGGCATTTCTTGAAGCTGGGCGCGCAGGCCACGCTGACCAGGCGTCCTACTTCGGTGGAACCGGTAAAGCTGATCAGGCCCACGTCCTGGTGCGCCAGCAGCGGAGCGCCGGCGTCCGGCCCATCGCCGAACACCACGTTCATCACGCCGCGCGGCAGCCCGGCTTCATTCAGCGCGTGCATCAGGTTGAAGGTGGATAGCGGCGTATCTTCCGCCGGCTTGATGACCACCGTGTTTCCGGTGACCAGCGCCGGAATCGCTTTCCATGACGGGATCGCCATGGGGAAATTCCAGGGGCAGATCAGCCCGGCGACGCCCACCGGCGTGCGCACCGACATGGCGAACTTGTTGGGCAGCTCGGAGGGTGTGGTCTGGCCAAACTGGCGGCGGCCTTCGCCGGCCATCAGGTAAGTCATGTCAATGGCTTCCTGCACGTCGCCGCGGGTTTCGGCCAGCACTTTGCCCATCTCGCGGGTCATGTCCTGGGAGTAGTCTTCCTTGCGCTCGACCAGGATCTCGGCGGCGCGGAACAGGATTTCGGCGCGCTTGGGTGCGGGAGTCAGGCGCCAGCCGTCGTAGGCGTCTTTGGCGGCGGCCACGGCGGTGTTTACGTCGTCCGCGTTGGAAGCCGGGAACATGCCGATCAATTCGGTGGTGTTGGCCGGATTGCGATTCTCGATCACTTTGCCGGAGCGGGGCTCGACCCACTCTCCGTTGATGAAGTTCTTAAATGCTCTGGGTGCCGCGGATGTAGCCATGCAAATTCCTCCGGTGGTGCGGGCTGCGAATTCGGCCTTGAAGTGCTGTGTTTTGGCTGAGTTGATTCGATGCCGGAGCAATTTCCGGCGATTCAGAGTAGCAGCCGGAGGCGAAATTCGAAACTCGAATTTTGGGGCGTCGTTTTGGAAGCAGCGTGGATTCGGCTTCGAGCAAGATTGCGCAGAAGCGTTCAAATGTTCGTAGTAGAAAATGGTTATGTCTTGTGGAGTCATATATTTAAGCAAAATTCTACTCTTGGATGTGTTCGGAGTAGAAATTGGACGGCGGGCCAGGCGAGATCCTGAAAAATTTCGGGGCGCGAAAATCGGTGCGCGAAAAATCGGTGACCGCGACGCAAAAGTTGCCCGATTGTGACGATTAGAATTGGGTGCGGCCGTTTGTTTTGTGGGAGTTGCGGACGTTTCTAATCGCGTAAGGACAAGGAATTGCCGATTAGAATCGCAAGCGAGGGTCGCGCGTCGCAAGATTGAATCTCGCCGCGTCGCCTCGCGCCCATTCGCCAGTGTTCCCTGCTGCATATCGCGTCCTTATCGAGGCTGAAAAGTGCCCCGACTCACGCTAACACAGTTCGGATATGTTTACTATTCGTAGAACTACGGACTCATGATAAATGAACGCGCGTCCTAACACATGTGTCGCACCTACGGCGCTTGGAGGCTTCTGGCTTTCCCGTTTTCCCGGCCCTTACGGACCGGGCTAACCTCTGTCGCGCCTACGGCGCTTGAAATCTGAGGTGGGGGATGACGAAATCGGGCGGCGCATTTCTACATATGCCTCTCTGGCTCCCGTTTCCGGCCCCTACGGACTGCATCAACAGCTGTCGAGCTTAAGGCGATTGAACGCTTCGCGGTGACGTGGGTTGTGACTGCGGCACTTTTGGGCGCGGATTACAGTGCGGTGTAGCGGGCTTGCTTGGAATATTCCTCGTAGTCTTCGAGCTTGGGCGGGAAAATTCGTTTAACGAAGATGGATCCGAAAAAAATCGCAGCGAGCGAGGTAATAACGCAGGTCAGCCACAAGATTGCAAACGCGTGCCACACGCCAGCATCGGTTCTGGGCGCGGAAAGCCAATACCTATAGGTGGCTGCGGCCGCGACGGCGGCTCCCAGAATCCTACAAAAGAGCAAGAAACGCTTATGATATGGCTCAGCCGCCATGAGTTGACGGCCGCACGCGGGGCACGGGAAGGGCTTGTCGCACCTGATACGCAAGAATTCAATGTTGGCGCCGCAGGCCGGACATTTCGGAATCTTCGCTGCGGCATTTGAGTTCACGGATGATCACCCTCGCGATGCATCGCGGGATGGTAACACCGCGATGCGGTCAAAGGAATTTCGTTGCGAGGTGTTCCGGAGCGCCGTAGGTGCGACAGAGGTTAGCCCGGTCCGTGAGGGCCGGGGACGTGGTATACATGTGGCCACGTATTTATGCAGTTAGCGCCGTAGGTGCGACACATGTCCCACACATACGTACAGAACGTCCTACACGTGGTGTTCAGCACGAAAAATCGCGGCGATGTGATCCCTGAGGATTTTCGACGAAAATTATGGACGTACGTCGGCGGGATTTGCCGCAAGCAGGGGATTTTTTGCCACGCGATCGGCGGGATGGGCGATCACCTGCATCTGTTGATTCAGGTTCCGGCGGATTTGACGGTTGGAAAGACGGTCAATTTAATCAAATCGAATTCGTCGAAATGGATGAAGGAACGTGTCGCGGATTTCGCGTGGCAGGAAGGATATGCGGCGTTCAGCGTGAGCGCGTCATTGGCGCCGGCGGCGGTGCGGTATATCGAGCAACAGGACGCGCATCATCGGCGAATGGATTTCGGCGCGGAACTGATCGCGCTGTTGAAAAAACACGGCGTGGAATACGATCCAAGATTTGTGTTCGGGTAGAGCGGGCGATGGCGGACAGGATTCCCTGTCCGTCATGGGCGAGCCTGTGTCGCACCTACGGCGCTCATGGATATTTTTCCTGTTCTGTTTTCCCTTTTCCCGGCCCTTACGGACCGGGCTAACCTCTGTCGCACCTACGGCGCTTAAACCCCTACGGTTGCTTTGCAGGATTCGCGCACTTACTTACGTTCGGCGCAGTCGAACGTCAGGACGAATTGTGACGCGGAAAAAATCGAAGAGAGACCTTCGCTTCGCTCAGGATGACGACTAACGGCGAGGTTTCGTTAGCGGAGGATTTCGCGGAGGCGCCAGAACAGGACTGAGGCGGCGAACCAGGCTGCTGCGGCGGCGAGGAGGACTGCGGGGGCGTGGTGATGCGGCAGGACGCGCCAGACTACGACCGCGAAAGCCAGCAGGCCGATGGTGCCGATGGCGGTGCCGCGGGCTTCGATGGCGGCCGCGTCGCGTCCGCGGAACGCGCCGTTGAGGCCGGCGCGGCGCTTTTGTTCCTTTTCGTGAGTGGCGATCAGCGTGGCGGTGGCCGGGAAAATCGCGGGGAAAGCGAGGAAGAGTCCGCCGACTCCGGGGCCGAATTTTCGGGCGATCAGGCCGGTGGCGACGGTGACCACGCCGCCGAAGAGGAAACGGATGGCGTACTGCTGCCAGGTGCTTTGCTTCAGGGCCGCGAGATTTATTTTTATGCGCATGAGTTTATAGGCGTGACGTCTATGAAACGAACCGGCAGGACTGCAGCCGGGCCTGACGAAAGGCGCTCCGTCTCTTGCGTATTCTTCGCTAGTGAACGCGCGTTCCCATCGTAAACAGCAGATTCCTCGCTGCGCTCGGAATGACAGCTTAAGACAAAGAAGCGATGACAACGTGAAATGGAGGAGCGCATCAGGCGACTCCCTTGAGCAGGAAGAACCACAAAGTCATAGCGACAGCGAGCCAGACGAGCAGGAGCGCGGAGGTGACGATGGTGGTAGGCGGCTTGTAACGGTGGAGGAGGAACATGGAGAGCCAGGCGTAGACGAAGAAAGCGGCGGCGCCGGCGAGCATGCTGTGCGCTTCGGTGGCGGCGTAGACGCGGCCGTCGTCTTTGATGGTGAGCGCGAGGGTGGCGAGCGCGACGGAGGGCGCGGCGCCGAAAAGGCCGGCGAAACTTTTGGGGCGGAAAATGGTGCCGAGGAGGGCGAAGCCGGAAACGAAGAGTCCGCCGACGAGGAATCGGAAGAGGAGTTGAGTGAGCATCGCGGTTCAGGATACGACGAAGACCGCGAAACGCGAGGCGAGATCCTGCAACAATTGGCCCACCTGAAGGTGGCCGCTACGAAGTTCAACGGCGAACGCCAAAGCGATTGAAGCAGGTCCCTCGTCGCGCCACGCGCTCGCTCGGGATGACAACGAAAACCAAAGGCAAAACGCGAGGCGAGATTCTGCACAACTGGCCCACCTGAAGGTGGCCGCTACGAAGTTCGACGGCGGGGAGGAGGGCCAAGACCTGCGGTGCTTACTTCTTCCTTACTTCTTGACGAGGGGCGGCTTGGCGGTTGGGGCGGGGATGGCTTCGTCGGCTTTGGGGACTGGCGGAGCTTCCCAGAAGCCGGGCGTGGGCATGATGAACTCGATGGCGATTTGGGTTTTGCCCATGAAGCTGGGGCCGACGTTGGCGACGCGGCAGAGCAGCTCCTTACCGGTGATCAGATTTTCGATGTGAATGACCTGCTGAATTTTGGTGGTGGCGGCGAGCAGCAACAATGCGCCGTGATCGTTGATGATCACGGTGTGGGTGTTTTCCGCGACGGAGCGCTTGCTGGAGTCCTGCAGGCGGACCCGTACCGGGATCCGCGCGCGCACGCGTTTGCTGCGGCGGCGATTTTGCGGGAGCAGGTTCGCCGGGGCCACAATGGTCATGGGACAACGTTACAATTTTTGTGGAAAATTCTCAAAAATGAAGAGGCGGATGTGCCTTGCGAGATATCGCACACACGGGCAAGGGTTTCGGGGCCGGTAAATGGCCTGCGGGAGTGCGCTAGCTAGGCTTGCTGGTACTAGCCGGATGGAAACCCGGGGCCGTAAATCCTGGCAATTTCCACTTCGCGGCGGTCATCGGATGTAGACTCCGAGCATACGGCCATTTGAATCTTGCGGAGCATCTGGCGTTTTTTTTTGCGAGCCAGCCAAGCGCGGAATTCGTGTTTTGCGGAGTTCAAATTTTGGAGTTCACATTTAATGAGCAACCTTAAAAAGTTTGCGCAGATTTTGCCGCTGCTGTCGCTGCTCGGATTGGCCGGATGCATCGGTTCGCTCTTGAACAACCTGATGATCAACTCCGTGCACTTGACGCCGGCGAATCCCACGATAGCGGTCGGGGCGACGCAAGCTTTCGTGCTGAGCGCAAACCTTCTGGACGGCATGACCGATCATGAGCCGGCAAAGGACGTGACCTGGTCTTCGGACAATACGGCGGTGGCAACGATTGCCAAGACCGGCGTGGCAACGGCGGTGGCGGTGGGAACCGCGCATATCGCGGGCAATTTCCACGGAAACAATACAACCACGCTATTGACTGTAACCGCGGTGGCGAACGTGGCGACCGTCGTGGCCGGCGATTCGCGCTCGTTGCAGGTGACGAACTTGCGTACCGGGCAGGAAATGAGTTTTGCGGCGGATGGCTTGCGGGATGTAATCATGATTTCGCGGGGCGGCGCCGCCAGCAGCATGGCCGGCAATACAGCAAACGGCGTGGGCGCGAGCGCTGATACTAGCGAAACGTCCGTGCTGCCGGAACATGGCCTGGCGTGGATCGCGGTGGATTCGGCTGGAAAATATATTTACGTGGTGAATCGCACGTCGGAAAGCGTTTCGGCGTTTGAGATTGACTGGAAAGGCGGGACGCTCGAGGCGGTTCGCTTTTCTCCATTTTCGGCGGGCGCGAAACCTTGGACCGTCGAAGTAGATCCGGATGGCGCCAGCGTTTCGGTGACCCACTTCCAAAGCACCGAAGTTTCGCGGTTTCGGATTGATCCGGCGACCGGCGCGTTAAAACCATTCGGCGAAAACTGAAGGGGGTCCTTCTTTTTCGCATTCGGCTTTCGGCCCTGCCGGATTTCCGGGACGCTAATTAGAATTTCCGCTCGATGGACCTTTGAGAATTTCCACTCCTTGGACGCGATTGATCTTTGGGTCACAATCAATCGAAAGCAAAATTCAGGTCACTAGTCAAAATCGTACCTAATATGATACTTCTCTTTCGCCTGAGCGCCCCGCGAGGAGAAATTCATGTCCCAGCCAAAGGCGGTAGTGTGGATTGTTACGCTGCTTCTGCTGCCGTTGGGGCAGTTGCGCGCGCAGCAACCGGTGGCACCGACGCAAACCGTCACGGGGAGTATTTCAAAAGCCGATCGTGAACGCGCCATGGGAATTCTCGACAACGTGGCGAAGGGCATTCGCGACAATTATTACGATGCAAATCTAAACGGCGTGGATTGGGATGCGGTGATCGCCGGCGCGCGCCTGAAAATTGCACAGTCCAATTCCTTGAATGCGGCGCTGGCGCAGATCGCCGCCGCCGTGAATCGTTTGAACGATTCACACACGATATTTCAACCGCCGTACCATCCCGTCAAACTTGATTACGGTCTGGAGTATCAGGTGATCTGGAGCCGTTGCTTTGTGACGCGAGTCCGGCCCGGATCGGACGCGGCGGCAAAAGGATTGAAACCGGGCGCCGAGATTCTGAGCATTGACGGAATCGCGCCCAAACGTCAAAACCTCTGGAATCTGGCTTACCTGATTTACGACTTGGATCCCCGGGAGGAAATGGCGCTGGAGGTGCAGTTACCATCGGGAGAAAAACAGAGCCTGCAGATCAAGGCGAAAATCACCCAATCATCCGACGTAGTGGCTCGGTGGGGCGGCGGAGTGCGCAATGACTTAATTCGCGAGAGCGAGAATGAAAGACACCGCATGCGAATGCAGTTGGAACAGTTCGGCGACGTGGGCGTCCTGAAGATTCCGGAATTCTTCTACGGTGCCGACACGGTTTACAACCTGGGAGGAAAAATTCGGAACGACAAAGCGCTGATCGTTGACTTGCGGGGCAATCCCGGAGGTTCGGTGGATACGCTGAAATATCTTCTGGGAATGTTTTTTGATAAAGACGTGAAAATGTGCGACCGCGTGGAGCGCAAGAAAACTTCCGCCGAGATCATCAAGCATGAACACCATATATATTTTCCGGGAAAGCTGATCGTTTTGGTAGACAGCGCGTCGGCTTCGGCCTCGGAGATTTTTGCCAGAGTGATCCAGCTGGAAAAGCGAGGCACGGTACTCGGAGATCTCAGTTCGGGCTACGTGATGGAAGCCGAGGGTTTCAGTTTCTTTAGTTCCGGCGTGGACTACGGCGCGGAAATCACGGTGGCCAATCCGATCATGACCGATGGCAAGAGCCTGGAACACCATGGAGTCAAACCCGACGAAATGTTGGTTCCCCAGCCCACCGACCTGGAATCCGGCCGCGACCCCGTCTTATCCCATGCGGCGGAAGAACTGGGAGTTGCCATCACACCCGAAGTGGCCGGAAAGCTATTTCCCTACGAGTGGCCAAAATGACCAGCGGAGTTGTCGCAGAGACCACGAAAGGTCTCTTATACAGGATTTGATGGTGGAATTGACGTGGGGGTGGCGGGCGAGTAAGCTGACGGCAGGTTTAACTCCTCAGCAATTGCGATGAGGCTTCCGGCGGAACGTGCGGGTTCCGCAACGGGCGGCGCATGATAGTGAGCCGGATGATGAGCTTCGCTGGACTTGGATGGTCGAGGGCTGCGCGCCTGCGCGGCTGGTGCCTTTGCATTTGCTGCTTTTTCTTCTTGCCGGTCGCGGCGCTGGCCCAAGATGCGCCGGCGCAGAGTCAGCCGCCTCCGGCTGCCACAAATCCCACGCCCCCGCCGGCTAAGACCGATCCTCCGCCGGCGAATCCCGCACCTGACAATTACCGGCCTTCGCTGCTGAAAAAACCGAGCCAGACAACTCCGCCGCCCGCGCAGAGTGGGCCCCCTGCTGGCGCGTCCCAGGGCGCTGCGGCGGCGCCAAGCGCGCCGAATCCTGGGGCAACACAAGGAAATTCCTCGCCGCCGAATGCGACAAATTCTCCGGACGCCGCAGCGCAACCGCCGGCCGGTCCGAGCCCTACGAATTCGCCCGCGACAACGGCACCAGCGCCAAACGCGAGCGCTGGCAGCGCAGCAGCGACCAGCAACGCCTCGGCAACGGGTCCGCCCAAATCGTTGGACGGGAGCGCAACGGGTGCGAGTGGGGCGGCTGTGACTCCGGTGCCAGCCGACGCGACGGCGACGACAAATTCAGCAGCACCACCGGCAGCATCGGCGGCGCCAACGCCATCCGGATCCACGCCCTCACCGGGTGCCGCGACGCCCGCCAGCGTCCAGCCGGCACCCCTGCCTGAAATGACCATGCACACGACTCAGGTGCCTTTGGAATCGCACGTGAATTTGGTGCCAGTACGCGTGGTGGTCCACGACGCCAAGGGAAATGCGGTCGCGGATTTGCGCCAAGAAGATTTCCAGATTAAACAAGATGGCAAGGTGCAAGTCATTTCGCATTTTTCGGTGGAAACACCGGCATCGCTGGCGGCGCAGGTGGTGCGCGCGACGGCTTCGGACAAACTGCTGGATGCCGCGGCGTATTCGATGACGCCTCCGGCGAGTGACGCCGCTGCGCCGGCCGATACCAAGGGCTCGCTGATGTTGCCGTCGCGTTTTGTGGCGCTGGTGGTGGATGACGCGCATTTGGAGGTTGGCGACCTGACGCGGATGCGCATTGCGGCGATGCGCTACGTGAATCAAGCAGTGAAGCCGAACGAGCGCGTGGCGCTATTCACGGTTTCGGGGCAGTCGCAGGTGGATTTCACGGATGACAAGTCAAAAATCGAAAGCCAATTGAAAGTGCTGATTCCGCGCCCGGTGAACGCGTTCGATCCGGCGACGTCCACGGATTGCCTGAAAATCACGTACTATCAGGCGGACCTGATCGAAAATAAAAGCGACCCGCAAGCGATACAGGTCGCGACCGCGGACGCGATGGCCTGCGGAGCTAGCACCCAGGCCCAAGCGGCCGCCCTGGTTTCGTCCATTGGCATGCAAGTTTTGCAGGCCGGAAATGTGAATGTCGAGTACAGCATCCGGCGGCTGGATGAAATCGTGCGGCGAATTTCGGCGATGCCGGGGCAACGCAGCATGGTGCTGATTTCTTCGGGATTCCTGACTTCGACTTACGAGTACGAAGTGTCGCAAGTGATTGACCGGGCGACGCGGCAAAATGTTTTCATCAATACGCTGGATGCGCGCGGGCTGTACACGGTGGATCCGATTGGAGACATTACGCAGGACGCACCGGTGCGCGCCAACGTCGCGACCTCCGCGCTGAATCTGCAGTACCGCGTGGAGGAGCAACAGGCAAATTCCGACGTGCTTTCGAATCTGGCGGCCAGCACCGGCGGATTCTATTTTCACAATAACAACGACCTGGACGCGGGATTGCTGCAGACTGCTTCGGAGCCGTCGGTTTCGTATCTGCTGGCGTTCGTTCCTTCCGGCCTGAAAAACGACGGAAAATTTCACAGCATCAGCGTAAAGCTGCTGACCAAGGACCACTACGCGATTCAGGCGCGCCGCGGATTTTTTGCGCCGAAGCACGGCAAGACGCCCGAAGAACTGGTGAAACAGGATATAGAAGATGCGGTGTTTTCGCAGGAAGAACAGCAAGGGATTCCGGTCCAGCTGCACCTGCAATATTTCAAAGTGGACGAAGGCAACGCGAAGCTATCGGTGCTGACCCACGTGGATATTACGCAGGTAAAATTCGATCACAATGACGGACGCAACTGGGACGATCTGACGGTGGTCGCGGCGCTATTCGATCGCAACGGAAATTTCATCAGCGCGAAAGAGGAAACGCTGGAAATGCGTTTGAAAGATGCGACCTTGGAGAAATTGAACCACAGCGGAGTAACACTGAAATCGAATTTCGACGTGAAGCCGGGCGGGTATCTGGTGCGGCTGGTGGTGCGCGACTCCAAGGCATCACAACTGGCGGCGCGCAACGGCGTGGTGGAGATTCCGTAGGCGATCGGCGGGGACAGAATCGCAAGTTGCAAGGAAGGTGGCTGATGAAGATTCGACGCATCGCGATATTCGTGGCAGTGCTGGTGACTTTCTGCGCGGCCGGAGGATTCGGCTGGCACGCGCTGACTTCGCTGACGACCGTACGAGCGCAACAAAGCGCGACGACGCCCGCGCCACCTTCCCTGGGCGCAGCGGCGCAAGCACCCACGCAGGCGATCAAGACGGAAACCCGCGAGGTTCGCGTGGATGTGGTGGTGACCGACAAGAAGGGCGACTACGTCACCGACCTGACCCAAAAAGATTTCAAGGTTTACGAGGACAACAAAGAGCAGTCCATCATTAATTTTTCGTTTGGCGCCGACCCGGCGGGGCCGGTGCGGAATCAGCGGCACTATCTGGTTCTGTTTTTTGACAACACTTCGATGGACCTAAGCGATCAGCCGCGGGCGCGCGCCGCGGCGGGGAAATTCATTGATGCCCACGCCGGGCCGGATCAAGTGATGTCGGTGATGAATTTTGGCGGAACGCTGCAAATCGTGCAAAATTTCACGACGGATTCGGACAAACTGAAACAAGCGGTCTCGGGTGTTTCGGTGGCGAATGTCTCCACGACGGCCAATGCTTCCACCGGCCTTGATGCGTTGCAATATCCGGGAATCGGGAATTTTGGATCGGCGGAAAGTTCCTATGCGGCGTCTACCCTGCTGCTCTCGGTTCGGGACCTGGCGAAAAATCTTTCGGCGATTCCGGGAAGGAAGAGTTTGATTCTGTTCACGGCGGGATTCGCGCTAGATCCCGAACGGATGAGCGAGTTGACCGCGACGATCGACACCTGCAACAAGGCGAACGTCGCGGTGTATCCGTTGGATGTGCGTGGACTGGTGGTGCCGACGTCTCTATTGCAGCGGAATTTCGCGCCGGAGGTGACGCCGGAGGTATACGAGCCTACCTACGCAATTTTCCCGGACAACACGAATGCGTCTCCGGCGACAGCGGCGGCCAATGCGGTTGGGGCTTCACCTGAGACGATGCCGAGCATTCAACTTGCGTCGTTCCATCCTTCTGCGGTGATCATGCCTGCGGCATTTCAACATGGTGGCGGCGGAGGGGGTGGCCACGGAGGAGGTGGCGGAACTGGCGGTGGCGGAACTGGAGGAACCGGCGGAGGAGGAGCTGGAGGCACCGGTGGCGGCGGGAAGGGCGGCACTGGTGGAACTGGAGGAACGGGTGGCACGGGCGGGACCGGAGGCAAAGGTGGCACCGGTGGAACCGGAGGCACCGGCACGCGCGGCGGTATGCCCTTCAACTCGACAAATTACAATCAAGCACGGAATATCATTCCGCCATTTCCTCCCTCAGCTAGCACCAATCAGCAGGTCATGTATCAACTGGCGAGCGGCACGGGCGGCTTCCCCATTCTCAATACCAACGACTTGAGCTCCGGGCTGGAGAAAATCGCGCGCGAACAGAACGCCTATTATTTGCTGGGCTATGCGCCGGCGGATTCAAAGGAAGGCAGCTGCCACACGTTGAAGGTTAAGGTGGAGCGCGGCGGAACGAACGTGCGGGCGCGCAGCGGTTTCTGCAACGCCACACCGACCGATCCGCTGGTGGGCAAACCGATTGAAAAGGAGTTGGAAGCGCGCGCGGCGGCGGTTTCGGGAGCGGCATCGGCAAACGGGAGCGGCGCGACGGGGAGTGCAGCAGGAGCGGCGAGTGCTGGCTCATCTTCGGGTTCCCTGGAAGCGCCCTTTTTCTACACCGCGCCGAATGAAGCGCAGGTCCACGTGGCCATGGAAATTCCGCCGAGCACGATAAATTTCGAAAAGGTGAAAGGCAAATATCACGCCGACGTAAATGTGTTGGGCATCGCGTACCGGCCTGATGGCACGGTGGCGTCGCGATTCAGCGACGAACTGACGCTGGATTTGGAAAAGCCGGAATGGGAACAATTCATGAAGACGCCGATGAAGTATGAGAACCAGTTCGCGATCGCTCCGGGCAACTACCGATTGAGCGTGGCGCTGGGCGGAGGGGGCGATAAATTCGGCGCTTGCCAGACGCCGCTGGCGATCGATCCCTACGATGGAAAGAAACTGAGCGTGAGCAGCGTATTTCTGAGTGATCAGTTTCATCCGGTTTCAGACGAAAGCGCGGACATCGAGGCGACACTGCTGGCGGACCGCACGCCATTTATAGTGCAAAAAATGCAGTTAACGCCATCCGGAACGAACGTCTTTAAGAAAACGGAGAAGCTGGCGCTGTACGCGCAGATTTACGCGCCGCAACTCGCCGACGCAAATCCTCCGGGGATCAGGGTCGCCTTCGTGGTGCTGGATCCCAAGACCAACAAGCCAGTGGCTGGTGCGGCCAAGATAGATGCAACGAATTTCGTACAGAAGGGCAGTCCGATGGTGCCCGTTGCGCTGAAGATTCCCATGGATAACATTCAGCCGGGAGAGTACAAGCTGCAATTTCAAGCGGCCACGGACGGCGGGGCGTTCTCGCAAATCCGTTCGCTGTCATTCGTGGTGCAATAGATTTTTCGCGGAAGGAATCGTGCGCCGGCCGAGAAGCGGCATCAGCGTGCGCGGCAAAAATAAAATCCGCCGCAGCGACCAGCCTTGGGGGCAATGCCGCTGCGGCAGATTATCCCGGGAGGGGATGTCGTAAATAAGTTACGCGCGTGCCGCTTTCGCTTTCGCGGTGCGCGTTGTAGGTTCGTTTTCTTCCTCTTCAGCGCCGCCCACGACCTGTATCTGGTCCGCCAAGTCGGAGAGCTTTACGTCCGTATCTTTTTCTTCCTGCAGAGTTTGGCTCAGAAGCTGTACGGCCTTATCCTCGCCAAGTTTTTCGGCCATGGCTCGCACCGTGCCGTAGGCCGCGATTTCATAGTGTTCGACGCGCTGGGCCGCGCCGATCAGCGCCGCGTCTTTGGCATCGTCAACATAATCTTCTCCGGCCGCTTCCCCGCCTTCTTTGATCAGTCCTTGCATGCCCATGCACTTTTTGCCGGTGGGCTTTTCGGAAAGCGCTTGGAAAATTTGTTCGAGCCGGCTGACGTGACCCTTGGTCTGTTCCAGATGCTCTTCGAATCCGCTGCGTAGTTCATCGGAGGCAGCGGCCTTAGCCATCTTCGGAAGGGCTTTCACCAACTGTGTTTCTGCGCTGTAAATATCCTTGAGTTCGTCCACATAAAGTTCCTTTAGATCCGATTGCTGCACGGCAACACCTCCGGAGATTTTTTGCTGCTGGAAGGACTGTAGCGGCGAGAGGTGGGTGGAGATATCCGGCGAATCTAGTAATTCAGGCGCCGGACGAGTGGTACTTTTCAATTTTCGCGCGTGAAACGAAAATTCGTTGCGACGATCTCAGGGGAATACAAAAGCTTTCGCTGATTTTTAAGGAGTTATCACGCTGTTAGGAAACGGGGGTGGATTGTCTCGCGGCATCGGCTTCCTGCAGGATGCGGACAACATCGCGCCAATTGTTGGCGCGCAACTGTGCGGGGCGATTCACGTTGTGGGGCGCGGTAAATAAAATTCCGGTGCCGCGAAAACTCTTGAACTGGCGCGGACGGTCGTCTACCAGGAAATCAGCGTCGAGAATTCCTTTATCGCCGCAGAAAACATAATGGCTGGCGGGAATGAACGGAAAATTTTGCAGCAGCCATTGGTATTTGGCGTCGAAGGACGAGGGAACGTCCATCGCGGCGCTGGCGATAAAAATCTCGAAGTCCTGCGAAAGATCGCGCAGGGCCTGCTGGCTGCCTTCGACCAGTTCGAGATCGGCAAAGAAGCTGCGATCGTTGGGCAGATTGTCGAGCGCGGCCTTCAATTCCGGGGTGAAAAATTCCGGAGCAAGCATGACTTCGATTCCTTCGCGGGCGATTTGTTCCTTGGTTATCGCGCGTCCGGTGCGTTCGTTGTAAGCGCGCAGCATTTTGCCGAAGGCGTCGGCAATGACTTCGTCCATATCCACGGCGACGCGCAATTTGCGGTGAGGATTGGAAGATTTTGTCAGTTGTGTTTCGCCGGCGGCGCCGAGATCGCGTGGCAGGTAACGCGCGGAAATCGGTTCTGATTTAGGCGCGGGTTCGGCGGACACTCCAGCAGTCGGCGAAGCAGAACTGGCGATTTGGCTGGCGATTCTGCGGTCGGGATGCGTGGCTTTCATGACGATGGCGATGACGACCAGCGTGGCCGTGGCGCTATTGGCCCAGATGATCGCGGCGGCGTGCAGGAACAAGCCATATGCGAGCCAGAGCAGACAGCCGGAAAGATAAATGAAGAGCATCGGGAAGGATAAATCCTTGCCGCCCTGCTTTTTGATTTTGAAAATTTGCGGAACGAAGGAAAATGTAGTGCAGGCCGCAGCCAGCGAGCCAATCCATTCTGCAAAACCCATGCGCACCCCTTGCTAAAATATCAGCGATTAGAGCATTCAGTGTATAACGCGCGCCTAGGAAATTTGCGAGGATTGGAGGGTGACATGGGACATGACTGCGCGCGAGCCAGAAATTCGCGGGTTCAGCTGAGAGGTTCGGCGAAAAATGTAGAAATAAAGGCTTTGGTTTTTCGCGCTGTTTTCGGGCTTACATGGGGCAGGAACGTTGCAGTTAGGGCGCAAAGCCACGATAAAGCGGAACTTGGGCAGGCGCGAACCTGTACAATGTATTGAAAGGATTTAGCGCAACTTTTTCAGTGGCTGCGGGTTCAATCCCGTGGCACCAGCCAGCACGCTGCAACTCGCCGTTGGGCAGTGAAATCCCGGAGGTTCTATTGTTGGGCGAAGATCGAATGGAGCGACGGGCACCGATATTATGCAGCAATTTATCTAGCATCAGGCGTTTCCTTCCGCGCGCGCTGGTCTCAAGCGTCTTTCTTCTTTTATTCGCCTTCTTATTTTCACCGGGTGTTTCGGCAGACGCGGGGGTGGTGCTGAACGAATCGCTCGATACCAGCGTGGCGCGGATTACCGGCTCGGGACACAGCGCGATTTATCTTTCGCGGATATGTCCGGATGACTCGCCGACGAAAATGCGATTGTGCCGGCCCGGCGAACAGGGGTCGGTGCTCAGCAATTACACCACCCTGGGAGAAGATCAACCGTACGAGTGGAACATTGTGCCGCTCAGTATTTATTTATACGGAGTAGAAGATCCGCGCAACCGGCCACTGGTAAGTTCTAAGGAAATCAAGGCGGCGCTCGAAGAGCGCTATCGCCAGAAATATCTGGCGGCGATCTGCACGACCAAGAATTGCCTGACCGGCAACAGCGCGGAGTGGCGAGAGATGGTGGGCGCCACGCTGGAACGCAGCCTGTATATGTTCGTAGTGAAAACTTCGGTGGAGCAGGATCAGGCGCTGATCGCAGAATTTAATGCCGCGCCAAATGTGAATCACTTCAACGGCTTGACGCGCAATTGCGCGGACTTTACGCGGCGGGTGATGAATTCGTATTTTCCCCACTCCGTGAGGCCGGACTACGTGAATGATTTTCTGATGACCACGCCGAAGGCCGCGGCACATTCGCTGACCCGCTACGCCGCCGAGCATCCGGAACTCGATATGCGGGTGCTGCATTTCACGCAGGTTCCCGGGACGATCAAACGCAGTTACGAATGCCGCAGCGGGACCGAAGAAATTTATCGCTCGAAAAAGTTCGTAATTCCACTCGCAGTGTTCGCCTGGCAGGGCGTGCCGGCGGCTTTTTCCACCTACATACTGACCGGGCGATTCAATCCCGAGCATCAATTTGAGGCGCACGCTTCGATTGACGCGGGGGGGCCGGATGAAAATTCGGACGACACGACCGACGGAATATCACCGGAAGAAGTGCAACGGATAACCGGGCGGACCGAAACCATTTCAGCGACGACAGGCGACGACGCGAATTCTTCCGGCGACGATACTTTGCAGACCGCTTCGATGTTTCCTCCGGAAGCGATGGTTCGAACTGGGTATACGGTCAGCGTGCAGCAACTGATGGCGGAACAGAAGAACGAGCAGCGCGAAATTGTGGGGACCAAAGACCAGTGGACGGAGTATCAGAAACAATTTCCGGCGATCGTGGCCGAAGCGATTCGCGAAGAAATTATTCCGGACCACGAATATTTGAAGCGAGTCTTTAAGCGTCTGGGACAGGCTGGGACGGTGACGGCGGATGCGGATGGTTCGCTGTGGATGTCACTGCCGAACGCCGAAATGAACGAGAAAGTTGGAATCAGCGCGAGCAATATTTTCGCGGAGGATTCGCACAGCCAATTTGCGTACCAGATTATTCTGGCGCGCATGGAATACGAATTGAAAAGCCCGAAGCATAGCCGGGAAACGATGCTGGAATTCCAACGCGACTGGAAAATGCTGACAGATGCTCACGCCAAGGGACGCGCTTACGCCGCGGTACGGCATCCGACCGCTGCGCGTTTGGCCGCCGCAACGAAAGCGCCTAGGACTCCTGTCGCAATAGAATCGTCTGCGCTGAACTAACCCTCTAGCTTGGCCCTCACTACTTCCTCTGCAGTGATCGAAGAAAAATCTCTCCTTCCCTTCCTTCGTCAGACCAATCAACACCATTGCAACCAAGCTGACCAGCGGGCGACAGCGCGGTGCTAGAATGGCGGCGCGTGACGCGTGGAGGCGGGGTTGACGAATTTTCTTCATTCACTACTGATGCAAATTCCGGACGACCTGAAACCGTGGGCAGCGTTGGGGCTGGGCGCGATTGTCTTGGTGTGTCTGGCGCTGTTCCACGGATCGGGGGTTCATGCGGTTTTAGTCTTTCACAAGCGCAACGAGCGGCGGCTGTGGTCGGGACGACCGCATCATAGCGAAGCAACATTGTTATTCGGCACCTCGGTGTTTCTGTTGCTGTCGCTGCACATTATCGGCGTGCTGATTTGGGCCTTTGTGCTGGCACATTGCGGATTGATTTTGAAAGCGAATGACGCGATTTATTTCTGCGCGAACGCGTACACCACGCTGGGTTACGGGATAGTGGACCTGGATCCGCAGTGGCGGAATATCAGCCCGATCATCGGGATTTCCGGGCTGTTTACGTTTGCCTGGACCACGAGCGCGCTGGTGGGCGTGGTGACCGGACACAACCGGCTACTGGAACAGCTGGAAATCGAAAGAGAAAAACAACTCGAACTGCGCGCGGCGGCACGCAACGCGATAGGAGCGGTGCGTGGGCAGGAGAGCGAAGCTGAACGCGCATCACGCCTAAAGAACGCGAAGGATCACGAAGCGCGAGGCGTCCGCGAACGATTTGAGAATTGGCGCGACGAAGACAAGGAGATCGAAACGATGCGCGAAGCAGAGCGCGCAAAAATCGCGGAAATCAGAAAAAAAGAAAACGAGGATGAGGATAAGTTAGGGCCGGGAATGCCCCCTGATTCCTAGCAGCACTTCGACGTTCTCGAACTCCGACTGACTAACTCGGTTGTTGAGGCTTTGCCGCCGGTTTCGATTGCGGTGCCGGCTTGGATTGCGGCGCCGGTTTGGATTGGGTCTGCGGGCGCTGCTGCCTCGGCTGGGTCTGGGTCTGAGGCTTGGGCTGCGCCGGCTTGGGTTGTGGTTGCGGCTTAGGTTGCGCAGGTTTTGGCTGCGAGGTGTTATCGGGCTGCGGCCGTGGCGCTGGGCGTGATGTGCCAGGATTCGGCGCGGGCTGAGTCGTCGGGTTGCCTGGTTTAGGCTGCGAGGGTTTCGGTTGAGATTTATCCGGCTGCGGCCGTGGCGCTGGACGGGTGCCAGGCTTGGTGGTGCCGGGATTCGGCGCCGGCTGAGTTGTCGGGTTGCCCGGTTTCGGCTGCGCAGGTTTGGTATCCGGCTGCGGGCGTGGGTTGGTCGGCCGAGTACCGGGCTTCGGTTGTGGCTGCGTCGTGGGCGTTCCCGGCTTCGGCTGCGCCGGCTTTCCGGTTGTTGGTCTCGGTTGCGGCTTGTTCCCCGGATTTGGATTGGGCCGATTTCCGTTGCCTGGTTTCGCTGGCCGGTTGTTGCCACCGCCATTTCCGGGTTGCGAAGGCCGGTAACCGGTGGGGCGATTATTTGGACTCCACGGCTTGCGATTGGGTGGACGGTTCACCGGGTAGTAAGTCGGCGGGCGATAGTTGGGTGGACGATAACGCCAATTGCCTCCATAGCCCGGACGGCTGGCCCACCTGACGGGTCGCGGACGATACCAGTAATTCGGCGGACGATAGGGATTTCCCCAGCCTCCCCAGACTGCGCGGTTGTAATAGACCCGATGCGATCCCCAGTTCCATCCCCAGCCTCCCCATCCCCACGGGCGGTTATCTACAAGCAGCGCACCGATGGCGATGCCCGCTCCGAAAGCGAGCAGCGGCACCGGACCGCCGGGAGCCGGAGCGACGTAAACCACAGTGGGATCGTACTGCGGAACGTAGACAACTTGCGGACTGGCCGGCTGAATTACGTACACGGTCTGGTTGGGGGCGGGTTGCTGTACTTCAACTTGCATCTGCGAATTGCTTTGCAGCGCGCCTGAAGCATAGGCCTGAGCACGCAAGCGCTGCACGGAAGCGCTGACCGAGGCTTGATCCGCCGTGAACGCTTGTCCAATCGCCGCGTAGTCGTCCACGTTCTCCGCCATCATATGAATGATCTGCGGAAAATTAACCAGCGCGATGAACGCGGGATCGAAACCCTGCGCTTGAGCGGCATCGGTGAGAGCTGTTCCGGTCAAATCCGGATTGGCCTGCAACCAGTTGTCCACGTCCAGAATTTCCTGCGGGTCGGTGCAGGCGGTGGTGATCTGGGCGAGCAAAGTGTCGGGATACAAGGCGACCGGAGCCAACAACTGATCGAGTTGATCGGGAGTGGGAAGCGGAGCGTCCTGCGCGCGAAGAGAGGGTTCAAAAGCCTGCGCGAACATCACGACAAATAAAAAAACAAACGCTCGAAGAACGTGCCTTGGTTGCATGAAAGGCCTCCGGTCTGCCACAGGCTTCAATGAAACAGGAGTATAGCACCATGTTGGCGTTCAGTTTTACAGGGGAAGAATTGTAGTTCGATGGGAAAGCGTGTTGACTACGATTAACGCTGCGGTGGCTTGGAGGATGAGGTAGAGGCTGCGGCGGGTGCGGGGATGGCGGTCGAAGCGGAATTGGTATTGTTCGCGGATGCAGATCGCGAGGCGGCGCTGGTTGTGGAGTTGGGATCCGGTTTCCTAATCGGTTTGGGAGCGTCCACCCCGGCGGTGCTGGAGCCGAGTCCGAGTTTTTGAAGCGTCGTGGCGTCAATCCTGCCGCTGGAATTCAGGCCGTTGGCTGACTGAAATTTCTGCATGGCCGAGATGGTGTTGGAATCCCATTTGCCGTTGGGCTGGCCTTCGAAATAACCGCCGCGGGACAGCGCTGTCTGGATTTCGGAAATACGATCGGGCGTCGGAGCTTTCTGGAATGGTTCGCGCCGGGAACTATGCCGGTGGCTCGATTTTTTCTTTTTGCTGGTGGTGGCGGTAGATGATTTGTGCGTCGCGCTCGATGTGGAGGGGGCGCCCGCAGAGGACTTTCCGGTGGCCTGCGCAGCGCTTGAAGGCGCTGGAATAGCAGCGGCGATCAGAAGTCCCAGCAGTCCGGCGATGGCAAATTTGCGCATTTTCGAGTGGGGCAGTTCCCTGCCGGTCGTCAGTCGCAGCTTTGCCGTTGCGTTTCCTGAGTAGCTGGCGGCTGCTGACCCCATTATGGACATTTTTGATTTGGGCTCAAGGTGTGACGTTGAATTTGGGGCGTATCGGGCACCTGTCCTAGAGGCCGCCTGATTAGGATGCGGGTTCCGGCTTTTGTGGTTAGTTTGACTCCCACGCAACGTAAATACACTTGCAAACCACGAGCGCTTACTGCCCCGAGGGAACCGCGCCCGCCAAGAACAAGGTTAGGACGCGACCGCCATCGCCGGCCCGGGCTACTTTGAACAGGACGTCCTGGCCGGGTTTCAGTTTGGCCATTTCGTTTTTGTAGTCTGCGATGTTGTTGATCGTGGCGCGATTAATTTCGGTGATGACGTCGCCGCGAGTGAATTCAATGTCCTCGGCAAAGCTGGCTGGATCAACTTCGAGCACGACCACACCGGTAACTTTGCTCATGCCAATTTTGTGAGCGATGTCCGGAGTAAGTTCTTCGACGTGCAGCCCAAATTGGCCGGGAGTCTCCGCATCTTCCGGCTGGTCTTCGGAATTCTGGGCAGTCTGCGGGAAAAGCTTGGAACGATCCGCGACAACCAGCGAAGCTTCTTTGGCCTGCTTGTTGTGAACGTAATGCACGCGGACGGAATCGCCGATGGCGGTCTGGGCGATAGGATTGACGAGGTCCGCTCCGGAGTGCACCGGTTGGCCATTGATTTCGGTGATGACGTCGCCGGCCTGCAGGCCGGATTTGTCAGCGGGGCTGCCGGGCGTCACGTCTTCGACCACGATGCCATAGGGCGCGCCGAGTTCCTTCATCAGCACGGGATTATTGCTGCGATCTTCCTGGAAAGTGATGCCGATGGAACCGCGCGTGACTTTTCCATTGGTGATGAGTTGGTTGTACACGCCGACGATAGTGGTGGAAGGAAGCGCGAAGCCGACGCCTTCGAAGCCACGGCTGCCGGTATAAATTGCGGTGTTGATACCGATGATTTCGCCGGACATGTTGACCAGCGGGCCGCCGGAATTGCCGGGGTTGATGGCGGCGTCGGTCTGAATGAAACGCTGAAACTGGTGGCCGACGTTGGAACGATCTTTCGCGCTGATAATTCCGGCGGTGACCGTGGAATTCAGGCCGAAGGGGCTGCCGAAAGCGAGGACCCAATCGCCGACTTGCGCGCCATCGGAATTGCCGAGCTTGGCGACGGGAAGTTCGTGATCGGCTTCAATCTTGATGACAGCGAGGTCGGTGTCTTTGTCGAATCCGACGACGCGGCCGCTATATTTGGTGGAATCGCCATCGAGAGCGACTTGGATTTTGGTGGCCTGGTCAATGACGTGATCGTTGGTGAGAATGAAACCTTTCTTGTCAACGATTACGCCGGAGCCCAGGCTGCGCTCGGCGTCAGGAGTATCGTCGGGAGCTTGCGAGAAGCGATCGAAAAAATCCTGAAGCGGATCGCTGCCGGAGCCGTGCGGCCTTTTGCCGCCCTTGGGTTTTTCGACGATTTGAGTGGTGGAAATGTTGACGACCGCAGGACCGATTTTCTTCGAGATGGCGGAAAAAGAATTGGAAAGGATAACGGGATCCGGCAGCGATAATAGCGTTGCGCCGGTGGCGTTCTGGTCATGAGTGGCCTGGGCGTGGCCGGAAATCATGGTGCCGAGAATGATGCCGATGCCGAGAGTAATTGTGAGGAGCAGGGTGGCGAAAATTTTGCGGCGACGCATCCAAAAATAAAGTTCCTGAAATTCGATACCCATTGGAGCTCCTTTACGATTGCAGGCCCAAGGCAATGTTCGGAGGGCGCCGCGTACTTAAGGCGCGCAGGGAGTAAACGCCGCCTGAGTAGTATAGCACCGTACCGAACCCGGAATTAGCGAGATGGTTGTGGATACCTGGGGCTTATTGCGGTTCTGGGCACACCGGGCGACCCGGTGAGTACAGTGAAACCTTCTCCGGGACATAAAAAAAGACACCGGTGCGCGGGGTGGAACGAGTTGGATTCCGCGTCGCCGGTGTCGTGATTGAATAGGGTTGTTTATTAGTGCTCGCGAGACCTTACATTATTAAGACTGGGTCTCGGCTTCCTGGGCCAGGGCTCGGTCGAACTCTTCGAGGTCGAGACGGGCGCGTTCGGCGAGCTCTTCCGGGCTGCCGACGCCTTCATCCCACGCGATTCCGTCATTGCCGATTTCACTGCCGGGCTCGCCTTTCTTCTGCAGGCGCTTTTCCGCCTTGGAACGCGCTTTGTCCTGGCGCTTCATTTCCTTCTGCCGTTTCTTAAAAGTTGTAGTCATCAGATCTCTCTCCTGGGGTAGAGGTGGGAAATCAAAGTGCGACGCCCGTGGAAAAAATCAGGAGCGCTTTTTATTTACCAGCGAGGTTCGCGTGGCTGACGCGCGACATCGCTATAGTCCTCGTTCGAAAAACGTCCTTTCCCGCCGCTGCCTTTGTTGCCGCCACTCTTGCCACGGGGGCCGCTGTTGCCCCCTTTATCTCCGCCGTAACCGCCGCCACTGTTACCACCACCGCTGCGGGGACCGCGCGGACCGCCGCCGGCTTCCTTGGGACGGGCTTCGTTTACTTTTATGTTTCTGCCGCCCATGTCTTTGCCGTCGAGAGCAGCGATGGCGGCCGCTGCTTCCGCGTCGTTGACCATTTCGACGAAGCCGAAACCGCGGGCCCGGCCGGTCTCGCGGTCCATAGCCACATGAACGCGAGCCAACTGGCCGAAGGGTTCGAACAGGGCTTTCAGATCAGCAGAGGTGGTCTGGAAACTCATGTTGCCGACAAAGAGGTTCTTCATGCTGTCTCCCTGAACGAGAAACGCGGGCAAAGCGTTTCAATCCACGAGCGAACACCGTCGCATAAAACAAAATGACCAGACAAAGCCGAGCACGCTGGAAGCGCGGGCTGGGCAATAGTGGCCTGCGAACGGAAACCTAATTGTAACACGGTTGTAAACGGAAGTCTCCGGGGGTGTGCGGGCAGAACCGACGGAAAGGGCAAGCCGACTTTGGATTTAAGGCCAAAACGCTTTTGGGTTTGCCGCGTCCAACCCGGCACACGAAGTATTTCAATAAAAGCAAATTGGTGTATAGTTCTGGCAATTTAGGGTGTGAAATTTGGGGTGGCTTCCTGGGGGGTGTTTGTGGGCCTGCTACGAGGGTTGTTCCTTTCCGTTATTTTCCTGAGCCTGGGGTTTGCGCTGAATCGTGTTGCGTTCGCGCAGGACGCGACCGGCCGGGTAATCGGTACGGTCTACGATCAACAGGGCGGAGTGGTGCCGGACGCAAAGGTGACAGTCACTAATACCGCGACGCACATCGCCCACGCGACGGTGAGCGGGAAGGATGGATACTTCGAAGCCCTGGACTTGCCGATCGGAAGCTATCGAGTGACGGTGGAACACGAAGGGTTCACCAAGGCGGTGACCCAGGAACAAAAGCTTTTGATCAATCAGTCGCTGCGGTTCGACATCACCCTGGCGGTGGGTACCAGCAACCAGACGGTGACGGTGGAAGCACAAGTTTCGGGAGTCGAGACCGAGAATCCGACGCTGGGGCAATCAGTGACCAGCCGCGAGTTGATCAATCTTCCGCTGAACGGTCGCGACGTGCTGGATTTGGCTTTGCTGCAGCCCGGAGTAACGGAGGCGGATCCTGATTTCGTCGGAGCCGGTAAATTCAGCGTGGCCGGCGGACGTCCAGATTCGATTACATTCCTGCTGGATGGGGGCGGCAACAACAACCTGCTGGACAACAGCGTGGTTCTCGATCCGAACCCGGACACCATAGCGGAATTCCGCATTTTGACCAGCAACTACACGGCGGAATACGGGCGCAATGCAGCGGGCATCATCAGCGTGGTGACGAAATCCGGAACGAATGAATTCCACGGCAGCGGATTTGATTTCGCGCGCGACGGCGTATTCAACGCCAATTCGTACTTCACCAAACAGGCTGGATTGCCACGGGACAATCTCGAACGGAACCAATATGGCGGAACGCTTGGGGGACCCATCAAGAAGGATCGGGCGTTTTTCTTCGTAGGCTATCAGGGCCAGTTACTGTCCCAGACCCTGACGCAATCTAACACCACGACATTTACGCCGGCCGAGCTGGCGGGCAATTTTTCGCAGGCGATCCCCAACGGGGCTTCGACCACACTGGTTGATGGCACGACGTTTACGTGTAACGTGGCGCCGGCCTGCCCGGATCCCGGGGTCGCGGCATTCCTGCAGCAGAATCCTTTCTTTGCGACACCGAATGGCAACGCGGCTCAGGCCATCATCGATCCCACAAAGATTAATGGTATTTCCGCACAGTACATCGCGCTGGGATTGATTCCCACATCGCCAACGGGAATTATCAGCACTTCGGGCCCACACCAGGACAATGACAACGAGCTCACCGGAAAAATCGACGTTAACCTGAGCAGTAAGGACAAGTTGTCGGTGACGCTGGGAGGATTCCGGGAAGGCACGGTGGATCCGTTCCAGGGGGCTGTGGATCAATTCGCCACGGTTTCGGGATTTCCGACCACGTCGCAAAATCATAATTATTTCGGAAATGTTTCCTATACGCGGGTGGTTTCTCCGACTTTTCTGAATGAACTGCGGTTCACGGCGCAACGTAACTTCGTTCTTTCGCAAGAGGTGAATAGAAAGCTGCCCAGCGCGGCCGATTTGGGGATTGCGATCACACCAGACTTGCCCACCGGACCGCCGAATATTCTCTTCGACAACGGGCTGGCGTTGGGATTCAGCGAGCAGGGACCCACGACGCTGGCGAACAACACTTACGGGATTTCCGACACGGTTACCTGGGTACGGGGGCGGAACACTTGGAAATTTGGCGCGGGAGTTTCAGCGTATCAGAACAACACGGTATTCGATTTCGTGGGCAATGGCGAGTTTGATTTCAACGGCGGAGCAGACACCAACGGAACGGGCAACAGTCTCGCAGATTTCGATCTGGGCATCGCCAACGAGTACTTTCAGAATGCGAACGCGGCATCGAACATTCGCAGCAAAGCTGTTTACGGATTCCTGCAAGATGAATGGCGCGTGCGCAAAAATCTGACACTGACGCTGGGCGTCCGGTACGAATACAGTTCTCCGAAACTGGACACTCAAGGGCGAAGTTTCTCGGTAATTCCGGGCCTGCAATCCAACGTGTTTCCGAACGCGCCCCTGGGCATGGTTTTCCCCGGCGACAAAGGCGCACCCAACGGCGTCAATTTCCCGGACAAAAAGAATTTCGGTCCACGCTTCGGATTTGCCTGGGATCCGTGGGGCAACGGGAAGACCAGCATTCGCGGCGGCGCGGGAATTTTTTACGACATCCTGAAGGGCGAAGACAATCTGCAGTTCAATGGGCAACCGCCGTTCTTCGGCTCGGCGGGACTGTTCTTCAATAACGTCGGCCCGGGTCAAGTGGGCGACGTGCCTATTTTCGCGGACCCATTCGGTTCGCTGGGAGCAACGAACCCGTTTCCCTCCACGCCGCCGCCTTCCAACATTGATTTTGTGAATTCCGGTTTTCTGCCGATCAACAGCAGCGGCGCGGTTTTCCTGGTTAATCCGCACCTGCACACGCCATACATCTATCAGTACAACTTGAGCATCGAGCACGAGCTGGCCAAGAATTTGATCCTGGAAGTCAATTATGTAGGCAACAGCTCCAAGGGTCTGACCGCACTGAAGGACGTGAATCCATTCGTGCTGGGAACGGACACGCGGACGCTCAATTTGACAACGCAACCGAACCCGGAAATCGCGGCGTTTTGCGCGGGTGATCTGGGCGAATGTCCCTACGCGACTCTGCCGGAATTCCAGAATGTGGGATTCGCAAATTACAACAGCCTGGAAGCGTCGTTGACCAAGCAGGTGGGCGACAACCGGCTGGGGACCCAATATTTCACGCTGGCCTACACCTACGGCAAGAGCATTGACACGTCCTCAGGTTTTCAGAACCGGAACGACCAAGTTCCCTTCTACAACATCCAGCAATTCCGGGCAGTGTCCGATTCGGACGTGAAGCACCGGATCACTTTTAGCGGTGGATGGGATTTGCCCTTCGATCGCGAATGGACCTCGGGGCCAAAGCGTTTGACTAAGGGCTGGAGTCTCTATCCTATTCTTAGCTGGCGTACAGGATTTCCTCTCGACATTCCGGCGCGTTTCCCGAATCGGTTCGACCCCACGGACCCGGGACCGTCGGGAGCCGGCGATCCGTATCTGGCGAACGCGCTCTTTGCACCGGGTTTCACCAAGGTTCAATTCCTAAATCCAAAACACAACGATCCCAACAACCCGGGCAATTTTTATTTCAATCCGGCCGGCTTCGACAACAACGAGGGCGATTACGCAACCGCGCCGGCCAATGTGGCGTTGTATGGATTGCCACGAAACTTCTTCCGTGGGCCGGGACGCACCAACCTGGATTTGGCGCTGGCCAAGACCACGCCGATCACGGAACGCGTGGCAGCCGAGCTTCGTCTTGAAGCGTTCAACATTTTCAATCACACGGAATTCCTGAATCCAGATACGAATCCCAACAGCGGCACGTTTGGGCAGGAAACGACCACGGCTGATCCGCGAATTCTGCAGCTCGCGCTCCGGATCACTTTCTAGAACCTCTGCAAACTGTGGCATGAAGCGTGTAGGAAGGAGGAGGCTCGCCGCTCCTCTTTCCTACCTCCAGATTACGCTCCCCCGCCAGTGCTGTTACCTTCGTACCCAAATAGCTCACGTACACGTCTTATCAACAGGGAGGAACAATATGAGAATCCTTCTTGTGGTGTTCGCGCTGGCGATAAGCGCTTCGGCGGTAATGGCTCAAGACCCGGCTGCGCAGGCCGCTCAGCAGCAGATGATTTTGCAGACGCAACTCGACATGCAGACGGCACAGCAAAATGCTCAGCAAGCCATGCAACAGGCCCAACAGACCGGATACGCGTTCCAGCAAGCAACGCAGAGCGGCCCAAACTATTTTCCTGTTTGTTGTGCGATTGCCGCCAAGCCAAAATTCTCGGTAAAATCTGGAACCTACGATTCCCCGCAAAAAGTGAAAATAACGGACTCAGCGCGCGGCGCGATAATTTATTACACCACCGACGGATGGACGCCCACGGCCGCATCGAACCGGTACATTGGGCCGATTACAGTGAGTTCGAGCACGCTTTTGCAGGCCGTGGCGATTGCACCCTACTATGCTTATTACGGGCGAAGTCTGGTGGTCTCCGCGCAGTACAACATTTCCGCGGCAGCTGGCGCAGCGAGTACCCCGGAGACAAACTCGGCGGAGGCGTCCGCCCTCACCGCTCCCGTTTCCGCTGATGGAAAACTGACGTTGGCCCAAGGCACTCCGGTGCCGTTTATTTTCGCGGCGGACGTGAGTTCCAGTACAGCTTCAGTGGGCGATCAAATCCCTTTGGTGCTCGCAACCGATTTGAAGGTGGGAAATGTGGTCGTCGCGCCGAAAGGTTCGGCCGCGGTAGCTCTGGTGATTCAGGTGGATAAAACCGGGCTTGCTGGCGCGCCGGGAGACATCACGTTCCAAGTGAGCTCGCTCGCCACCAAGGACGGCGTGATTCAGCTGAGCGGATCGGCAACGCGAGAGGGCCAGGCCAAGCCGCCGAACGCTGTTGTGTTGATCCCGTTCTTCGGGCCGCTCACGGCGGCCCTCAAGCATGGCAAAGATGCGGAGATTCTGAGCGGCACGCCGTTCACTGCGTTCGTGGATAAAGACACATCGCTCGCGTCACTGCGGTAAGGCGACCAGGAAACTCACGACGGAACGTCGAGAAGGCCGGCGAGGCAGTTTCGTTGATTCCTGGGCCGTGATTCGACTATGATGCACGGCAATGACACACGAACCTTTTCGGGTAATCGAGCAGCCGAGCACCAAAGCAGATCAGACAATTTTGACGCTGAAAGGCGCGATGACCTCGGCATCGGCTGCGGCGTTCGTCGAAGCGATTGCGGGGGTTTCCTCGTCGCGATTGATTCTCGACATGACGGAGGTACCCTTCGTGGATTCGATGGCGGTTGGCTCACTGGTGCGTGCCTTTGTGTCTTGCCACAAAACTGGACGTAAGCTGGCGTTGGTTGGGCTGGGACATCGAGTGCAGAACGTGATGCACCTGACCGGCATCGGACCGCTTTTCGACGTTTACGCGACGGTGCAGGAAGCGGAAGCCGCACTCGCGTAGTGCGTAGACGTGCACGTAAATTCCCTCACTTGGTTTCTTCCTAGAATTCCAGTCAGCTGAACAAAATGATTTGATATCGTCCGTGGATTTCACGGTATCCTTTCGGTCTTGATTGGCTATGGCCCTGGTATCTCGACCGGAATTCTTCGAAGGAAACTCATATGAAAAGCATCGTTTTGATTGGTTCGACGGGAATGATTGGGCAAAGAATTCTGGCGGAAGCATTGTCGCGCGGGCACAACGTTACGGCGATGGCGCGCGAAACTTCGCGGACCGGCGAGCATCGCGCGAATTTGAATTATCGCACCGGAGATATTTTCAATCCCGATACGGTCGCGGCCGCGGCGGTGGATCACGACGTGGTGGTAAGCGCCTATGGACCGAGCACCGGTGACCCCAACTTGATCGTCAAGGCGGCTCATTCCCTGATTGAAGCGTTGACGCGAGTGGAACCGATTCGATTGATCGCGGTGAGTGGAGCGGGAAGCCTGGAAGTGAAGCCGGGATTGCAGCTGGTGGATACGCCGGACTTCCCTGCCGCATGGAAACCTGCGGCGCTGGCACATCGCGAAGCGATTGAGGTGTATCGCAAGGCCGGATTCGCGGAATTTGATTGGACGGCAGTAAGTCCCTCGGCGGTGATCGAGCCGGGGACGCGCACGGGACATTACCGCACTGCGACCGACCAATTGCTGGTGGACTCGCAAGGCAACAGCCGGATCTCCGCCGAGGATTTTGCAGTAGCCATCGTGGATGAAATCGAAAAGCCCAAGTTTGTCGAACAGCGATTTACCGTCGGATACTGATGGCGCAGGGCCGCGTCTTTCTTTCGGCGGAATGGCGAAATTTAGTGATGTTGAATTACCGGGTGGACCCGGCGATCTTGAAAAAAATTGTTCCGCGCGGGACCGAACTGGATTCCTTCCAGGGCGCGACATACGTCAGCATTGTTGGTTTCCAATTTCTGCACACACGGATTTTCGGCGTTGTCCCCATCCCCTTCCACGTGAATTTTGATGAAGTAAACCTCCGTTTTTACGTTCGGCGCCGCGAGGGCCGCGAAGTACGTCGAGGCGTGGTATTCGTAAAGGAAATGGTGCCGCGCCGGGCGATCGCGCAGGTGGCACGCTGGTCTTACGGCGAAAAATATTTCGCGTGTCCGATGCGTCACACAATTTCGCGAACCGAATTCCCTTCCGCCGAGTATGAATGGAAATTCCGGGGTGAATGGTGCGCGGTGAGCGCCGCAGCATCCAGCGCGGCCTTTCTTCCCGCCGCAGGCAGCCCGGAACAGTTCATCACCGAACATTATTGGGGGTATTCGACGAAGCGCGACGGGCCGTACGCCGAGTACCGGGTCTCCCATGTGCCGTGGCGGGTGTGGACAGCGTCGCAGGCGCATTTCAAAGGGGATGGGGATGCGCTGTACGGCGCCGGGTTTGGCGACTATCTGAGCCGTCCGCCGAATTCTGCGTTCATCGCCGAAGGCTCCGAAATTCAGGTTCATATGCCGTTAACGCTGCCGGCGTAGAGGGGCCCTACAGTGAATCCTGTATTTTGCAACTTTCAGCAGCCCCAAGGGTTTGTTGAGCGTATTGTGGGTGTGGCGAATCAGGGGTCGTGCGGGTGGAAGTTCGAAGGGGTTTCCCCGGCACCTTCGAGCCGATAGCAAGGTCGAGAAAACTGGCAGGCGAGTGAAAAACGAGCGCTCAGCAATCCGCCACATGCGTTCGTGATTTGGTTCTCTTGCTTCCAGCAACCCGCTGCGCGCCCTGACTAGCTCGCGTCCATTTCCCAGCCAAGACCGGCGCGGCCATTTTCGAAAATTCAGCTGCTGTGAATTTTTCGAAACTTTCCGCCCGGATTCAACCAGAAGGGGAAAATGAACATGCATTTTCTACCTGAACAATTTACCGAGTATCTCGGATCCAGCGATCGCCGAGATCGTGTACGGCGAAACCCGCCCGCGCTGGCTTACCTGGAAGTAGGCGAAGGAAATGGTGGAATCGTATTAAACGTCAGCGAAACGGGGCTGGCGGTGGCGGTAGCGCAATCGTTCAACGAAAACGAAATTCCGCTGCTGAGCTTCCGGCTGCCGGAACTCGACCGGACTTTTCAGGCCAGTGGCGAAATTGTGTGGCGCAGCGAATCGCAGAAGAGCGCGGGAATCCGATTTGTGAATCTAGCGGAATCAGACCGGATGCAGATCCGAAACTGGATTCGAGCGGAGATCGTCGCGGCCGAATTGCAAACACCGGAAGAACGTGGCCGAGCGCGGGATGCGGTGAAATCCGTACTGATAATGCCTTCGCCGCGAAAAGTGGCGCGACAGGCGGAATTGGAGGCGGTGGACGATGAACAGCGAGCCGCGGAGTTCGACCGGATGTTTCCGTCAGAGGCTTCGCTGAACGCGACGGAGCCGGCCATCGAAAACAAACCGAACTCAGAAATCGCCCATGCAGCAAAAGCCGAAAACGCGGCGAAGACCGTCCTGGCGCAAGAAGAGCACACCCAGAAAGAGCAGGAACCCGAAGCGAGACCGAAAATCGCCGAGGAGAGCCTTGAGGCGTCCGTCGCACCACCGCCGGTCGTGGAGCCTGCGGCAGATGATGAGGTATCGACGGCAATAGATTGGCGTGAGCAATGGGAACAGTTTCATCGCCGGCGAGACAACTTGCAAAAAGAGCGAACGGTCGAAGCAATTGAGCCGGTGATAATGCGATCCATTTTCGGCGGGTCAGTGGTGGAAGGTGTGGGCGCAGGTGAATCGACGGCAGCCGTACCGACGGGATATCCCCATTCGAAAATACCTGGCTGGCTGGCGGAAAAACCGGCACCGACGATTTTCGACCATGGCGGCGTCGTTGAAGGTCCAGTAATGCCTGCCGGCGAACTTCCGCAGGTACGCCGGAAAAGTCCAGTGGGCATCGCGACGCTGAGCATCGTGCTTATCGTGATGTGCTTCATCCTGGGCTACGCGATTCAGCCCGGCGCGTTTCAGTTTGTGAGCGCGAAACTTGCTGATGCGGGCAAGGTGGCTTCCGCGCCGGCTGTGGAGGGCAACGTGGCGCAGCCCGCTACGACAGCGCCAGCACCCCCTCCAGTGCAGGATACAAACGATTCGGCTACAGCGACCGACGAGGCGGCAGCTGCGGCGCGAAATGAGTCCAAGGAAAAGACAGCGCCGAGTGCCACCGAAAATTCTGGCGCATCGGACAATTCCGCGGACCTACATTCGACGCAACGGCCAGCGGTTGAGCCCGCTCCGATCCAGCCTGCGAGGAAAACTGCGCCCACGTTCACGCCACCGACTGCGGCTCCAGCCCCGCCGGCGAGCGCTGTGGCCGAGCCTCCGAAATCTACGCCCAGTGCAGCTGCGCCGACCACGCAGGTTGCGCAGCCCTCCTCGAATGCTGCGAACGCGAATCCCGCGACGTACGACCCGGCGCTCGCTCCAGTTCCAGTTTCATTCTTTCCAGTGACCGCTCCATCGGGCGGAAGCCCTCCGAAACTGATGCAACTGCCGGAAGAAACCGTCTCCGAAACGCCGGCCTTTGTGATTCGTTCACACCAATTTCTTTTTGTGCCGCCGCAGCCCGGGCCGGAATCCACGCATGCACTGGAGCGGGTGCATATCGGCGATCGCGTGACCAAAGTGAATCCCACTTTTCCGCCGCAGGGAGTGGGAAACGCGCAGAGCGCGATGCTACATTTGCGCACGACCATCGGAACCGATGGCGCGGTCTCGGACGTGCAAGCGATCAGCGGGCCGACCGCGTTGATCCCGGCGGCAACCGCCGCGCTGCGGCAATGGCGATACAAGCCAACCGACATTGACGGGACGCCGATTGTGGTGCGAGAAGACGTGATTATCGAATTTCGGCCGGGTCGCTAGGGAAAAATCAGGCGAGTGGTACAGCGCTTACGGTAGGGCGGCGACGCGGCGAATATAGAAGAATCGGTGCCGGAGGAAAATAAAATGAAAATGACGAAGATCGGTTGGTTGCTGGGAATCGTCTGCTTAGTGATGGCGAGTGTCGCGGGACCGGCCGCGCGCGCCGATGGTCCGGCGCAACAGGCGACGGTCACAATTCAATCGCCCGAACAGGTTCCCGGCTCCGTGCTGCCGGCCGGAACGTATACCTTCAGGAAGACCGGAGCCCAGTCTGGATGGGTAATCGTCCAAGTTTATAGCAAAGATGGTTCCGCGCTGGTGACCACGATTCTGGCGTACCCGAATGCCAAGGTCGCGTCGAACGGACAAAACTTCGTGGTATATCCCGCGAATGGCTCGGGAAGCATCCCGGTGATGGAAGGAATCGTGTTCACCGGAGACTCGACCGTGGAACAGTTCGCCTACCCGAAGGCGGCAGCCGATCAGATTGGCGCGGCGAATCACATCCGCATCCCGACCACCGGCACGGATGATGCCTATCCCAGCGCGCTGCCGGATGCGGCGAGTTCGTGGTCCGCGCCGGTGACCAGCGGCTCGGATCCGGATGCGGCGATGATTGCGCGGGACACGCCAAACAACGCACCGAATAACGCACCGAATAACGCGCCGAGTAACGAAATGATGCGCCAGGAAAAGCTGCCGCAAACGGCGAGTCCGCTGCCGATGATAGCGCTGATCGGGTTGTTCTCGGTGGCCGGAATTGTGATTTTGCGCAAGATGCGACGCGGTTCAGCGTCGTAGCCGCTAGAAACGAAGATCTTTCGCGAAAGTTATTAGGCCGTGCGTGCCGGCGTAACTTTCGCTCGTTGGATTCGCGGGCGTAACATTTGCGTTGATGAAATTAATGCTGCGAGTGACTAAACAACTCGGACGCAGGGCGATTCTTTGGCTACGTCAGCCGGTGGTTATTTCCGCGTCTGCGCGACATTTTCGAAACCGGGTGGGCGCAGCGCGTTTTGCCAGGATTTTGCGATGCGCGGAAATGTTCCTTTGGATTGTGGCGGCCGCTTCGATCGGGTATTGCTCGGTCGCGTACGCGGGTGCGGCCATTCACCAACACCGCCAGAGGGCTCTTCTGAACGCTAGCCGAATGGAAAACGGTTTGAGCCCGACGACGGCGGTTGCGTCGGGAGGTGCCGCAGTTCCCTCCCTGACCTCGTCTGCAGCTTCCGACACCTTAGGTTACGGCGTGTTGGGAACGCTCGAAATTCCGCGCCTGGACATTTCTTCCATCGTAGAGGAAGGCGTGGATTCCTCAACGTTGTGGGAAGCCGTGGGTCATATACCTGACACCGCGCTGCCGGGACACAATGGAAATTCGGTGCTGGCCTCCCACCGTGACACTTATTTTCGCGGGCTGGCGGACGTGCAAGTCGGCGACTTGATTGTTTTTAAATCGCCGACCGCAAATTTTCGCTACCGGGTGGAATCCACGCGAATCGTGGATGCCAATGCGACCGACGCTCTTCCCGACTCCACTGCTCCGGTTCTAAGCCTCGTAACTTGCTATCCCTTCCACTATATTGGCCCAGCGCCGCAAAGATTCATTGTGACCGCCCGCGCCGAAACGCCCACATCGCCACCTTCGGGCGATTAATTCCCCGCACCAGCGCCCGACATTGGCGCAAGATGGCGGAATTGTTACAATGAGGTGTGCCGGCATTGTTTCGGCGCGTACCCCGCAAATCGGGAATATTCCCGCAGGCAGGAAAACAACGAATGGCTGGACGCACGCTTTACGACAAAATTTGGGAAGCCCACATCGTCCGCGAAGAACCCGGGCAGCCGACGCTGATTTACATCGACCGGCACCTGATTCATGAAGGCACCTCGCCGCAGGCTTTTTCGGGGCTGAGAACCGCCGGGCGCAAGGTGCGCCGGCCGGAACTGACCTTCGCGGTGATGGATCACTCGGTTTCGACCAAGGACCGGCTGCTACCGGTGGTGGATGCGGACGCGCGCGGCCAGTTCGAAGCGCTGGAACGCAACTGCGCGGAATCGGGCGTGCATTTGTTCGACATGCACAGTAAGAACCAGGGCATCGTGCATATCATCGGCCCGGAACTGGGAATCACGCAGCCGGGACAAACGATCGTGTGCGGCGACAGCCATACTTCGACGCACGGCGCCTTTGGCGCGCTGGCGTTCGGCATCGGCACCAGCGAAATCGAGCACGTGCTGGCCACGCAGTGCCTGACGCAATTTGGCTCGAAGACGATGAAAGTGGATTTTCAAGGCAAGCGTCCGCGCGGCGTGACCGCCAAGGACATGATTCTCGCGGTCATCGGCAAAATCGGAATCGCGGGCGGCAACGGCTACGTTTTCGAATATACCGGCGAAGCAGTGCGCGGACTTTCCATGGAAGGCCGCATGACCATGTGCAATATGTCCATCGAAGGCGGAGCGCGCGCAGGAATGGTGGCGCCCGACGAGACGACCTATGCGTACCTGGAAGGGCGGCCATTTGTGCCGCGGGGTAAGGATTTCGAAGCGGCGGTGAATCAGTGGAAGACCCTGCCGACGGACGCGGATGCAAAATACGACACGACTTTAACGATACATGCGCACGAACTGGCGCCGATGGTTACCTGGGGAACGAATCCTGGAATGGTGACGCAGGTTTCGGAGCGCGTGCCGGACCCGACTTCCTTCAGCGATCCGGTGGATCGCGAAGCGGCGTCGCGCGCCCTTGTTTACATGGATTTGAAACCCGGCACGTTGATCGAAGATATTCCGCTGGATCGAGTGTTCATTGGATCGTGCACCAATGCGCGGCTGGAAGATTTGCGGCTGGCGGCGAAAGTTGTGGCCGGAAAACATGTTTCGAAATCGCTGAAGCAGGCACTGGTGGTGCCGGGTTCGCGGGTGGTGAAAGCCGAGGCGGAAGCGGAAGGGCTCGATAGGATTTTTCGTGACGCGGGATTCGAGTGGCGCGACGCGGGTTGCAGCATGTGCATCGGCATGAATGACGATGTGCTGCTCAGCGGCGAGCGTTCGGCGAGCACGTCGAATCGGAATTTCGAAGGGCGCCAGGGAAAAGGATCGCGCACCCATCTGGTGAGCCCGATGATGGCCGCTGCGGCGGCGATTGAAGGGCACTTTGTGGATATACGGAAGTGGAGCGCAGCGGAGGGAGCCGAATAATGGAACCCTTCATCAAGCATACCGGAATGGTGGCGCCGGTCGATCGCGTGAACGTGGATACGGATCAGATGGTGCCGAAACAATTTCTGAAATTTCTGACGCGCGAAGGATATGGGCGCGTTTTGTTCTACGACTGGCGCTACCTGCCGGGCGAAAAACCAAATCCGGAATTCGTCTTGAATCAGCCGCGATACAAGGGCGCGTCGGTGTGCCTGGCGCGGGCCAATTTTGGATGCGGATCGAGCCGCGAACACGCGCCGTGGGCGATTCTGGACTATGGGTTTCACGCGATTCTCGCGCCGAGCTATGCCGATATTTTTTATAACAATTGTTTCAAGAACGGGATTTTGCCGGTGACGCTTTCGAACGAACAGATTGATGAACTTTTTGCGCGAACGGCGAAGAATGAAGGTTATCGCGTGACGGTTGACCTGGAAAAGCAGGTGGTCACGGATGACATGGGGTTGAACTATTCCTTCGAGGTTGATCCGTTTCGGCGGGATTGTTTGCTAAAGGGGCTCGACGACATTGGGCTGACCTTGGTGCACGAGCCGAAGATTTCAGCGTTCGAAGAGAAAAATCTGAAACATCCGATGATGTACGACGCCGTGGATGTGAAGCATCACAGCAATAAGCCGCACGAGGCCCAGCACAATTAGGGCGTCGTCAATCGCCGTGTGAGCGAATTTCCGGCTCCGGCGATTCCGGAGCTATGGGCGCGGCGCCTTTCAATTCCGCCAGCAAGATTCCCGCGAAAATCAATCCCGCGCCGAGAAGAATTCGTCCGCCCAAATGTTCGCGCGCGACGATCCATGAAGTGATGGCGGCGAAGACCGGTTCGAGGCTGATCAGAATCGCGGTGTGCGTCGGCGATGTGTATTGCTGCGCCCAGGTCTGCGCGGAAAATCCAAATGCGGTGGAGCCCAGCGCGGTCACCAGGACCGCAGTAATGAGCGTGCTGCTCGAATGCCAGTGGGGCTGCTCGAGGCCCGCGATTGATGCAATCGGAATCGCGATGGCGGCCAGCACTGCCGTGGTGGCGACCTGAATGACGGCAAGCGCGCCGACGGAATGGCGTTCGACGTAACGGCTGATGACGATCATGTGCAGCGCGAAAGAAACGGCACAGCCAAAAACGATGGGGTCGCCGCGATTGAGGCCACCTAGCCCTTCGGGCGGAATCGTCAGAAAATATAAGCCGGCCAGGGCAGCAATCGCTCCGGCCCAAATCCATTGGTTGACGCGGCGTTTGCTGAACAGCGCGAGAAGCAGTGGAACCAGCACCACGCTGGAACCGGTGATGAATGCCGCTTTCGACGGCGAAGTGAATTTCAGGCCGGTGGTCTGAAACGCGTAGCCGGCAAACATGAAAAAACCAATTTGCGCGCCGGCCCAGACAGACGCGAGCGTCAAGCCACGCAGCGAACGCCAGAAAAATATGGCCATGACGGCGGCGGCGAATGCAAAACGCACCGCAAGGTAGACGAAGACCGAAACGTCGGCAAGCGCGTCCTTGACCAGCACGAAGGTCGCGCCCCAAATCAGAGCAGCGAGACCAAGGGCAAGGTCGGCGCGAATTCGTTTGCTGAACATGAGGGCTAGCAGATTACTGCGGTTTCGACGATGAGGTTGGAGGATTTTGGGATTGGTAGACAATGCGGCCGCCAGCGATGGTCATGGTGACTGGGAGCTTGAGCAGTTCGGCGGGCGGGATTTTATTTAGATCTTCTGGAAAAACCACGAAGTCGGCCAACATTCCCGGGGCGATTTTGCCTTTGATTTTTTCCGAATATTCGGCGTAGGCCGAGCCCGCGGTGTAATCGGCGAGACAATCCCGCATTTTTAGTTTTTCCTGAGGCTGCCAGCCGCCGGCTGGGCCGCCCTGCGGCAACTCCCGGGTGACGCAGGCATAAATTCCGCGCAACGGGTTGATGGTCTCGACGGGAAAATCGGTGCCGAAGGCGAGATGCACGCCGTCTTGTTCCATGGTGTGCCAGGCATAGGCGCCGAGCACTCGGTCGGGGCCGATGCGATCCATCGCCCAGCGCTCGTCGTTGAGCAGATGCGACGGTTGCATCGAAGCGATGACGTTCATTTTGGCAAAGCGCGCGAAATCGTCGAGTGCGACGACCTGGGCGTGTTCGACGCGGTCGCGGCGATCGCGCGGGCCGTTCACGGCTAGAACAGCGGCGAAAGTATCGAGCGCCACGCGATTGGTGCGGTCGCCGATGGCATGGAACGCCAGTTGAAAACCGGCGGCGTCGCGTTCGATGGCCATGGACCTAAGTTTTTCTGGCGGGATGCGCAGAATCCCCATTGCTTTGGGATCATCGGAGTACGGCGCGAGCATGGCGGCCGTGCGCGCGCCCAAAGAGCCGTCCACGACTTCTTTTACCGCGCCAGTTTTCAACCAGGGATCGGTGGTGCCGCCGTCTCGGCGCATTTGTTCCAGGCGGGCCAGAGGAACTTCGAACGGCAGCCATTCGGTGATGCGGATATTCAGTTTTCCTTCATCCCGCAATTTCCGGTAGGCCAGAAAGTTGTTCCAGCCATAGTTCGCCGCATCAACATCGGTCAAAACGGAGTTGTCCTGCACGGAGGTGACGCCGAACTGGTTGATGTAGCGGAACAAGGTTTCGAACGCGCTCGCGCGCTTCGCTTCCGAATAATTCGGCACCAATTTGTGGACGAGATCCATGGCGGCGTCTTCGTCTAGCATGCCAGTGGGTTCGCCAGTCTTGGGATCGCGCTCGATGCGTCCCCCCGGGGGATCGGGGGTTTTCGAGGTGATGTTGGCCAGCTTCAGGGCCAGTGAATTCGCGGCGCCAACGTGGCCGTCAATGCGTCCGGCGATGATCGGATTGGCGGTGGATACGGCATCGAGATCGTGGCGCGTGGGGAATTTTTTCTCGGGCCACAGCGTGTGGTCCCAGCCATTGACCACGATCCATTCGCCGGGTTGGTAATCTTTCAGACGATCACGGATGCGCTGCTGAAGTTCGGCGAGCGATTTCGCGCCTTCGGCGTTGACTTCGAGCTGAGCATAGGCCGCACTCGCGAGGTGCAGATGCGCGTCGTTGAATCCGGGCATAACGAACTGACCGTGAAGATCGATGATTTTCGTTTGCGGGCCGGTCCATTTTTGAATTTCTGCGGCGATTGTGCTTTGCTTGGCGGACGAATAGCAGACTCCAGCGACGAATTCTCCGCGAATCGCAACGCTCGTTGCCCATTCGTGGTCACCGTCGTCCATGGTTTCGATGAGACCGTTGGTCAGGATCAAGTCGGCGACGCCTTTGGAATCCGATTCGCAATCCAAGACGACGTAAATAGTGGTCTCAGTAGGTTTCTTTTTTGCATGGATGCTGATGAAGATTCCGACGAAGACGGCGATGATGGCGAGCAAAACGGCAAAAGGACGAAACATCTATGGTTGCAAACCCGCGAGGGTGACGGTGGTGAGGAACAAACGCTTCAATCCCAATTCCCTGCCCGTCGGATCGTACCATTCGTCCAGAGTGTGCGAGCCGTTGGCTTTGCCACCCCCGCCGAGGGAAATCGCGGGGATGCCGAGCGACAACGGAATATTCGCGTCGGTGGAACTGTGCTCGAGACGGGAGCGCATGCCGAGAAAACGGTCAACGCTACGAACGGAATCGAGCAGCGGCGAATTTTCGGGAAGCTTACCGGCGGGGCGGACGCCGAGCGAGCGAGAAGTCAACTGCAACGCCACGCTGGCGTCTCGCGCGCCGGCCATTTCTTCTTTTATGCCGGCCTGCATCGCTTCGCGCAGCGCCGCTTCCATTTTGGCTACTTCGGCCTCGTCCTCGGAGCGCAGATCAACCTTGACGATGGCGCGCGCGGGGATCGAATTCACGGACGTGCCGCCTTCGATGACTCCAAAATTGTAAGAGCTGCGCGGATCTTCCGGAACGCGCAGGGAGGAAAATTTGACGATGCCGCGGGAAAGCGCGGTGATCGGATTCGGCGCACCGAAATCCGACCAACTGTGACCGCCGGGGCCGGTGATCGTAATTTCAAAACGATGCGACGAGATACCCTGGGTGGTGATGTGCTCGGTGGAGGCGCCATCCACCGCGACGACCGCGCCCAGGCGCGAGCCATATTCTTCGACCAGCGCGCGAATGCCGCGCAGATTGCCTTCGCCTTCTTCGCCCACGTCGCCCGCGAAAACGATGGTCTTATTGGTGCGCACACGGCCTTCGGAAAGCGCTCGCGCGACGGCGATGAGAGCTGCGAGACCCGCGCCGTTATCGGCAATGCCCGGGCCGGTGAGACGATTGCCATTTTTTTTCACGCGCACGTCGGTATCAGCGGGAAAAACAGTGTCGAGATGCGCGGCGAGAAGAATGATGCCGTTGGGGTCGGCGCCGGGCCGCTCGCCGATTACGTTTCCGGTCTTGTCGGTGTGAACCTTCAAGCCAAAGGATTCGAAAAGCTTTTGCAGGAACTCGCCGCGCTTGGCTTCGCCAAATTCAGGAGCGGGAATTTCGCTGAGCGCAATTTGCTGGTCGGTGACCCATTTGGTGTTTTTGTCGAGCCAAACGAGAGCTTGCGCGCAGGTAGGTTCGTCCGCGATTTTTTCCACGGAGTCGGTGGCGGCGCGCGCAGAGATGGTGGCCATCACAAGAACGATACCGCAGATGCGAATGAGTTTCACTGGTTTCGTGGGAAGAATTTTAGCGCGAATTGCGGTGCGAATGGGTGAGGGGTTTATGGTATGCGCCGCAGTGAATGCCGCCAAGGAGGTGCCTCGCGAATTTCCGGAGACGGCTTGTTTTCCTTCGGGTGCGCGTAAGAAGCAGGTCCCTCGCTGCGCTCGGGATCACAGGGCACACGTCCTGATGACGGGCCTTACTTTTGTGGCACGGCGGCGGGGTTGACCACGGCGAGAATTTCGGCGTCAGTCATTACGCGTTCGGCTTGCTTGGCCGAAGCGAAGACGCGGTCCACAATGTCGTCGTTGGCGGGAATGCCGCGCTTTTCCAGCCAGTAAATCACGTTGGAGCGTCCGCTGAGCGGGCCGATTTCGATGATTTGCTCCAGGCCAAACAAATGCGAGGGGACGCCGCTGTAAATTGAATTGGCCAGCTCGTGATCGTCTTTTTTGTAAGCCTTGACGATGGCGGCGGCATGAACGCCGGTGGCGGTGCGGAATGCGTCGCGCCCCACCACCGGATAGTTCGGCGGTATCGGAGTGTGCGTCGCCTTCGAGACCGCCTCGGAATATTTTTTGAGCTGCGAGAGATCGTGATTGATCAGGCCCAGTAATTTCAGATTCACCAGCATCAATTCCATCGGCGTGTTGCCGACTCGTTCGCCGAGCGCGAGTGCGGCTGCGTGAACCTGATCGGCGCCCGCTGCGACGGCGGCCAGAGAATTGGCGATGGCCAGGCCGCGGTCATTGTGCCCGTGCCAATCCACCCGAATTTTTTGGCCGGAGGGTTTCACGACTTCATCCACCACAAATTTCACCAGATTGTAGGCGCCGCGCGGCGTGGCGTGGCCCACGGTGTCACACAAGACGACGGCGCGCGCGCCCGCGCGAATCGCGGTGGAATACAGCGTGACCACGGTTCCAGGATCGGTGCGCATGGTGTCTTCGGTGACGTACATCACCGGCAGGCCGGCAGATGCTGCAAATCTTACGGCGTCTTCGGTGGTGCGTTGCAGATGCTCGACGGTCCAATCTTCCACCAGGCGGCGAATCGGACTGGAGCCCAGGAACGTAGCGGCTTCGATCGGCATTCCAACTTTTTCGGAAATTTCGATGATCGGCTGAATATCGTTCTTGTGGGTACGCGCGGCGGCGTTCGGGCGAATCTTCATGCGCGACGAAACGATTTCACGCGCGAGCGCTTCGGTATCGGCATAGGCGCGAGGGCCGGCGCCGGGCAGTCCGATATTTACAGTGTCAATTCCGAGCGATTCCATGAGGTGCAGAATTTCAATTTTTTCGCCGATGCTGGGATCGTGGACCGAGGGATTTTGCAGGCCGTCACGCAGTGTTTCGTCATTGAGCATAATGCGGCGGCCGGCGGGAATTTCGGCGCCGCTGAATATGTTCCAGTCGTGGATCAGTTCGTTCTGCATGTACAAGTTTTATTCTTGCACTTTGTTGGGGTTGAAGTGAACTCGGAAATTTGTAGGGCGCGTGGTTAAAGGGTCGCTGAGGATGGTCGGGACTTCGCCGGGGCGTAAAAAGCAGATCCCTCGCTGGGCTCGGGATGACGACACGCGCGCCTTTGCGACTAGATGCGGTTGCGGCGGAATATGACGCCGCGCGCGCCATTTTTTCGCATCAATGCGGAGACGCGTTGCGACCAGGTCGGAGCGAACAGCGATTCCACAAATGCGCCGGCGGATGCGGCCAGCTCCGCGGTGTAGCCGAACCACCAGGATTTCGGAACGCGCGGCAACCGGTCCTGATCCACGTATTTCACTTGAACCATTTCGAGCAGCCCAAGGCGCGAGTGGCTGCGGCCCCAACCGCTATCCGCGTGGCCGCCGTGCGGGGCTTCGGCGATTCCGTAATAGCTGGCGACGTCGTTGATCATCACCGAGCCGGCGTTCAAGTGCGAAGCAAGTTGCCTGCCGCGGTGCTTGTTGCTGGTCCAAACGCTGGCGCTCAACGCGAAACGCGAATCGTTTGCGAGGGCCACAGCTTCTTCCTCGCCTTTCACCATTTGAATGGCGATCACCGGGCCGAAAGTTTCATCACGCATGAGATCCATGGAGTGATTTACCTGGGTCACGACGGCTGGCTCCAGAAAATTCGGACCGAGATCGGGACGGCGATTCCCTCCGGTAAGGATGTGTGCGCCGCGTGCTGCCGCCTCTTTCAGTTGCTGTTCGATTTTTTCAAGCTGGCTCAGGCGGATCATTGGCCCGATTTCCGCGTCCGGGTCGGAAGGCGGCCCGAGACGCAGTTGTTTTGTTTTCTCGACGCACAGTTTCGTGAATTCGTCGGCGACCGGCGCTTCGACGTAAATGCGCTCGACCGAAATGCAAGTTTCACCACAATTCATGAAACCGCCCCAGACGGCGGCGCTCGAAGCAATGTTCAGGTCGGCGTCGGCGAGGACAATCATGGGGTCTTTGCCGCCGAGTTCGAGGGATGAGGGAATCAGTTTTCGCGCGCAGGCTTCGGCGATGCGCTGGCCGGTAGCCACGCTGCCAGTAAAAAACACTTTGGCGGGACCAGATTCAATGATCGCGGCGCCCAGATTGCGGCGCCCCTGCAGAACCTGGACGATGTTCTGGGGAAATTTCGCGTCGGCGACGAGTTCGCCAATGACCGCGCCGGTCCACGGCGTCAGCTCCGATGGCTTCAGGAGGATGGCGTTGCCCGCGGCAAGTGCCGGAATGACCTGAGCCATGGGAATCGAAAATGGATAATTCCATGGAGAAATGATCGCGACGACTCCATGTGGGCTAAATTCCAGCCAGCCGGCCTTCGCTTTCATGGCTAGATTGTGATGCGGAACTTTTTCGGGTTTGAGCCATCGAGGCGCGCGCTTCGCCAGAAAATCGGCGGTATCGAGAGCGAGCAGAACCTCAGCGAAGATGGCTTCGACGCGCGGCTTCCCGGTTTCGCGGGAGATTACGTCGGCGGTGTGGTCACGGCGGGCGAAAATTGCGTCGCGAAGTCTGCGGAGCATGGAGCAGCGGTCGCGCAGCGGTTGGGCGGCCCATTCCTTCTGGGCGCGGCGAGCGTTTTCGAAAATTGCCGGAAGCTGCGCGAGTTGCGTCGCTTCAAAACGCGCGTTGATTTCCTGGGTGGCGGGATTGATTGATTCGATGGTTTGGGTCTCGACTATGGGCCGAGCTGCGAGATGGGATGGAACCGGCATTCTTTGGTGATTGTAGCTGAAATTTGGGTGGGGCGGCGGAAGGTGGCGTTGCGGGGAAAGACAACGGCAAAAGATTTAACACAGAGAAAAGCGAGAAATGCCGGAGGACACGGAGACATCGCGATTGATAATTCGGTCAACGAAAGCGCGAATTCTGGAAGAAAACCGCGATTCTCTTTAAGTTCTGGCGCGGCGACGTTGTTCGGTGTTGGCCAGCGAATCGGCGGGATCGGGATATTCGATCCCCATCAGATATAGCCCTTCGGGCGGGACGGTCGGGCCGGAGCGGGAACGATCCTTGGCCTCGAACAACTTGGGGATGTCGCCGGGCGCGAGGTTACCTCTACCTACCTCAATCAGGGTGCCGACCATTTTGCGCACCATGTACCGCAGGAACGATTTGCCGCGCACGATGTATTCGATTTCATTGCGGCCAATTTCACGGCGAAATTCGGAGGAGTGGATGACGCGAACCATGTCGCGTTCCTGATCGTCTTCTTCGGAACCCGACGACGCGGCGAAAGTCGTGAAATCATGCTCGCCGGTGAATTCGGCAGCGGCGGCGTCCATGGCCGGTTCGTCGAGCGACCAGGGATAGTAGAAGACATGGCGGTAATCGAAGGGCAGCAACACCGGCCCGCGCGCGATGCGATAGCGGTAGGTTTTTGCCTGCGCCAGCCAGCGTGAATGAAAAGTCTGGCTGACCTCTTCGGCCGAGACAATGCGGATGGAATGCGGAAGCTTGGCGTTCATGCCGCTTTGAATTTCCGCGGCCTCCAGATTCGAATGGGTTTTGAAATGCGCGACCTGCCCCAGCGCATGAACTCCGGCGTCGGTGCGGCTGGCCCCGTGAACCGTGATTCGTTCCTGGGTGATTTGCTGCAGCGCGTCCTGCACGGCGCCCTGAATCGTGGGAATTTCCGGCTGGAATTGCCAGCCGTGAAACTCGGAGCCGTCGTAGGCGATGATGAGTTTAATGTTCTGCATTTGCCGCGGGAAATTATCTCATGCGCCAGAAATCTCAGACAGCAGAGATGAATGCGGAAAGACGAAAGGGCGAAGGAGATCCCCGCGAACAAGCATCGCGGGGATCGCAGCACACGGAGAGGCTTATCCGCAGCGCACCTCGAAGACCTTTAGGAAGATACCAGTTCCGCCAAGCGATCGTAGCTGGCCGCCACTCCGTTCTCCATGCCGGACTTGAGGACGCCGTCGCGGGCCTCTTTCGACACGTAGAGAACCGTGCTGGTCAACGTGGTTTTTCCATCCTGCTCGACCAGCGTGGTGGTGAGCAACGCCTCACCCGGATACCAAGCCTCGTCGAACCGCTCGGTGCAAATCACCCGCTCCTGCGGCACGATGTCACGATAGACGCCGCGCACGCCCATTTCTTTCCCGTCGGTATGGCGCCAGACGTAGCGGTAGGAACCGCCTACCTTTAAATCAATTTCGCAGACCGGCATGGACCAGCCCGGAGGTCCGATTAACCAGCGCTTGACGAGTTCGGGTTTGGTCAGGGCATCAAAGACCAACCGGCGCGGAGCGTGGAATGCGCGCGTCATTACGATTTCCCGGTCGCCCTGTGTAGTTAGTTTCAAAACTTCCGTTTGCTTATTCGGTGAGGCTTTTGCGGTTTTTGCGTCCACGTTTTTTCTCCTTACTCTTTATTTCTTCCAATAAACCATCGAGCCGCTGGAAGTTCTGCTCCCAAACACGGCGGTATCTCTCCACCCACGATTCCAGGGCCTTCAGCGGCTCCGGCCGCAAGGCATAAATCCGCCGCTGGGCATCCACCCGAACGGCGACCAGACCGGCAGCATTCAGCACCCGCAAATGTTTGGAGACCTGCGGCTGCTGCAAATGCAGGCGGTCAACCATCTCGCCAACCGGGCGCGGCCCTTGCAGCAGGAGTTCCACGATCTGGAAGCGGTTGGGGTCGGCCAGCGCTTTGAATGTTTCGATCATGAGCCCAATATGCCTCGCCACGTATATTCCTGTCAAGGCATATTCTTACAAACGAATATATAAGTTTGGTCGGCGAACCACGAAATCAGAACTGGGTGAAAATCAGGGTTGGCTGCGGGAAAAACGGGAGCCGGGGCGCGAGGCGGTATCACCGGCGCGGCATTGCGGACATTCGTCGGGCTCGTAGCTGGGCACGTCGAGTTCGAGCAGCGCGCGCGATGGGACGTTCAGTTCCAGGCGCCCGCCGCTGCGATCAATAATTGCGCCGGAAGCCACGGCGAGGCCGCCTTCCTGCTCGACCACGCCAATGGTTTCACGGGTGGAGCCGCCGGTGGTCCACACATCTTCGATGACCAAAGTTTTTTCGCCGGGCTTCAACTCGAAACCGCGGCGCAGAGCCATCTGCCCCGAACGATCGCGCTCGACGAAAATCGCACGCACGCCCAAACCGCGTGCCACTTCGTGTCCGATGATCAAGCCGCCCAAGGCCGGGGAAACAACGCAGGAAACATGGTGCTCTTTAAATAGGCCGCCCAAAGCGCTGCCGAGTTTTTCGGCGTGCTGGGGATGCTGCAGCACCAGAGCGCACTGAATGTAGGTGGCGCTGTGCCGGCCGCTGGAAAGCTCGAAATGGCCGGTACGAATTGCGCCCACACTTTCCAGAAGCTTTACGATTTCGTCGCGTGTCATCCGTCGCCTGTCCAGCTACAAATACTGCCCGCGAATCAACGAGCGGGTAGCAGTGCGCGTAGCGTAAATGGGGACACGGAAAGTGTCAATGGGTGAGGATGACCGGGCGCACTGAAGCGACGCGCGCGGAGTGGGGTGTCTGCAAGAGAAATCAGGCCAAGCACGGAGATTCGATGCCAGGCCAAATTGACACCGCGCCGGTCCAATGTGGGCGGTCATTTTTGTGCGGGATTCTGCTAGCGTGAAAATCCAGGAGAGATGGCCATGACGAAGTTTGCGTCGGTGAAGGCGGCGGGAGGCCAGCTAGAGCTGCGCGACCTAACCTCGCATGATGTTCCAGCGATTGTTGACTACTGGCTGCATAGCCCCAGCGAATTTCTCGACGCGATGGACGCGGATCGCGCGCGGCTCGGCTCACCGGAACAAATTCATGAACGTTTTGCGACGGCGATTCGCACCGGCGATTCCGGCCAGTCGCGCATTGCGTTTGCAATTTGGCTGGACGAAAAATTCACGGGTTACACGCTATTGAATCGTCACTCGGACGAAGTGAACTATGGGCACTGGCATATTATTGATGCGAATCTGCGAGCGAAAGGCCTTTCGACGACGCTGTATCCGTGGCGAATCAAGATGTATTTCGATGTCACGCCCATCTCGCGCTTGATTCATCAAACGCGCACCAGCAACCTCGGCGTCAACCGCATGCTGGACAAGTTTGTCGCCGTGGCAGAATCCGGCTACGTGGAAAGACCTGATGGAGTTGGGATTCCGGGAGAATTTAATCTTCGTTATGTCCGCCGCGAAGATGTTCCGAAAATTTTCACGCGCGCCAGGGATCTCGGAATACTTACCGAAGACGAAATTCCCACGGCCAAACTCGCATAGCAGATTGCGCGGGATGGCGCACCCTGCTGCATTTAGCGCTGTTCGAGGGTGATGTGGCCTACACCGCCGTTAATTGTTATGTAGATGGTCACCGGCGTTTTGCCGACCAGATCGTTGACGTAGTCATCGCCCTCTTCGTGCATGCCATTGGCGCGCACCGAGCCGATTCCTCCGCTGGCGTGCACTCGCGCGCCAAGTTCTTTGGGCAGACGAATCACGCCGGAACCGACCCCGGCTTGTACGTCCACATGGAGATCGGATTTGCGCGGGCCGCTGAGGTCGAGATTCAACTGGCCTGCCCCAAGTTTGATGTTGAGATTGCTGACGTCCATGCCGTTCAGGCGCAGGTCGCCTTTGCCAGCGCCGATATTCACATCCAGATTGAGTGGGACGGCGTCCGCGAAACGCAGTTGCCAGTCATTACCGGAACCGGCCAGATGCGTGTGGCTGGGGCTATCCTGGTTGATGTCGAGCGTGCCCTCGCCGTTGCCAACCGTGTAGTTGACCTGCGGAACGCCATCGCGATCACGGTATTTCAACTTCGCATCAAGCAGCCGCGGGGCTCCCCCGGCTACATCGAGCGTGCCAGAGGGCAAATCCACGCTGGCTGTGACGCTCTTCGCTCCCTGCAATTCGATAGCTTGCGATTGTTCCTGCCGGACGACTTTGCCGCCGTGAAACATGGCCACCAGGACCAGTATGCCGATCACTGCGATCACAGCGGAGCCAGCTCCAACGTTACTGGCGACGCTGCCCTCGGCGCCGTTGTTGCGTATCTGAAAAGCGTCAAAAATTTTGCCGAGGCCGAGGACGATCAGGATGACAGGCCAGTATCGCGACACAATCGGCCACATATCCCAATCCGGATGCAGGCTGAACATCAGGAAAAACACACCGATTGCGATGATGAACAAGCCTCCGGTGATCGAGCTGCCCCTGCTATTCACGCGGTTGCCCATAGTGGCTCCTACCGTATCCTACGCAGGGGCAAATCAAAAGTTTCATTCGATTTGCGAAAGCCTGCCTTGGGGAACGCGATTTGACTTTTGATGATGGACGATCCGACCGGCATGACGGCGGGCTTGCGGGGTGAAAAACTGGGGACGGAGTTTCATACTTAGACAGTCGCAGTGCACGTACCGGAGTTAGGAACGCCGCAACCGCCGAATTCCAGAAGGTCGGTCAAAATTGACAGAAAGTCTTGGGTCGGATATTCTCGATGATTCGAAATAGACCACGAAGGAGTATTGAATGGCACAGGGTGCGGCGGTAAAGCATAAGAAGAAAACAAAATCGGTGCTGAAGAATATCCGGCAGACCGAGCGTCGTGCGGCGGTGAATCGCATGAATCGCACGCATGTGCGTTCGTCGGTGCGCAAGATGCGCGCAGCGCTGACCTCCGGTGACGCAGCGGCCGCGGAAAAGCTGGCGTCAGCGACATTTTCTGATCTGGACAAGGCCATTCGCAAGCGCACGCTTTCCGAGAACACCGCGAACCGCTACAAATCGCGGCTGACGTTGGCGTTGAATGCGCTGAAGGCCAAGAAAAAAGCCTAAGACATTCGTTTTTTCGACAAGGAATTTGAAGAGGCGCCCCGAAAGTCGGGCGCCTTTTTTTGTTACGAGTTCAGAAAATTACTGACGATTTTAGGGGACTTGGCCAGTGAAGAACATGGAGGGCGCTAAAAGTAGATCCCTCGAGCCAAGTGCGTTCTCGGGATGACAACGCGGGGCGTGACTAGCGGGAATTTGCTGCGGCCACCGCCGTGCTGGTGAGACGCGCGATGAGAAATTCCATAGTGGCGCGCTTGTCCGGATTTGAGGATTTGAGCTGGCTGTCGGTTTCCGCGAGTGCGACGAGGCCCGCGAGCAAATTGTCTTTGGACATGCGATGCGCGTTGCGCACCGCCGCTTCGGCAGCGTCGGGCCTCATGCCCAGCGGACGCGCCGCCTGAAATCCTCCCGTGCCGGCGGGAAGGTCTCGTGCTTCGATCAGTTTGCGGTACATCCAGGAAAGCACGCCGACCAGCGCGATGGGCTCTTCGCCTTCGCGCAGCAGATTATCCAGAAATTGCAGCGCGTCGTTGCGACGGCGGGTGGCAATCATGTCCGCTAGTTCCCAAACTGTATTTTTGCGGGCGTTGGGGACCAGAGCTTTTACATCGGCAACCGTTATCCGTCCCTGGCCTTCGGCGTACAGCGCCAGCTTTTGCAATTCCAAACGCATCAGCGAGGGTTCGCGATTGGTGATTTCAGCAAGCAGCGTGGCGGCGGGAGCTTCGATTTCCGCGCCCAGCTCTTTGGCCATTTGTGCGACGAACGCGGCAGCCTGGTCGCCAATGGACAGTTCGACGATGAGCGCCTTCTCATTCAGAATTTTGTAGAGACGCTGGCGCTTATCCAGTTTGGGCACTTCGAAAAGCAAAATGGTGAACGGCGCCGGCGCGTCGAGGTAGGCCGAAAAGGCTTTCAGCGTCTCCTTGCGTGGATCGTCGTTGTCGTCGGAATCTTCGGATTCGCTGGCGTCGTCGCCCTCCTTTTTTTTCACTTCGATGGTTTCGGCGCCATCCACGATGACGACCTGAAGCCGGGCCAGCATGGGCAGAGTTTCGGCTCGTTGAAATACTTCGCCCCAATCTCCACCCTGCACGCTGATGCGAGCCAGCGCCCAATCGCGCACGGCGTCCGGAACATAGGCGTTGATAATTCCGTTGCGGCACATATCGCGCAGATACGGATCGGTGCCCATCAGCACAATCGCGGGAATGGCTTTCCCTTTTTTCAGGTTTTCGATGAGCTGCGTGGGCGAGGATTCAGGCATCAGAATTTTTCAGTGACGTTGGAAACAAGCTGCGCGCTGAAATCGCGCGCCATTCGTTCCAGCGCCGGGTCCTGTTCTTCGAAAAAGCTCTGCACGTCCGAGGAAATCTGGTATTCGTCGCGGAAAACCATATCATCATTTTCGTAAACGGTTTTCTGCGATTGATTATCCACGAGCAGGACTTTGGTATGGACGGTGACGAGCGAAGTTGTCACCTGCCCGGTGGTGGCGTCAAAAATCATCGGCGCGGTTTCGATAGTCAGAATTTCACCATGCAGCACGGCGTCGGCGGACGCCGGGTCCTGCACCACGTGATATTTAGTGCGTTCCAAAAATTGGCGAATGACCGCGGCGGTGAAACGCTGTTCCAGGCGGTAGCGCGTCGTATCGTTCTTAAAGGCGGGAATAGCGATGGTCTTCCATTCGGAGGGAAGATTCGCGGCACGGCCAGCAACATGGTAGCCGCACCCATTGCCGAGAAACACGATAAGGGCCGCCAGGATCATCACCCGCGCCAGCGCACCGCAATTTTTTCTATTGGACCGGCGGTTGGGCAATGAGTTCCTCCGCAATGCGCACGGCATTGGCGGCCGAAAGCCTGAGGTTATCGGCGACGCCCCAGATCCAAACACCATTTCCAACATTCGGATCGGCCTCAAAACGCCCCAGATGAATTTCGCTTTCACCGGCGACGGTGACGTTGGTGGGCGGCGGTTCCCCGGCAGCGGCAATCTTGGCGCCAAGATTCGCAAAAGCAAGCTCGAGCTGCTCAAGCGAAGGATGCGCGGCAAACTCAGCAAAAGCAGAAAATGCATAGCCGTAGAAAACCGGCGCTTGAACCAGTTGGATGGCCGGCGGGTGAGCGCGTTCGCCCGCATAGTGCGCCACGTCGCGCGCGATCGAGCTGCGAACATCTTGAAAGGTCGGCTTCGATTCTTCGCCGTACCCCGCGAGCAGATTGAATGCGACCTGCGCGTCGAAGATGGTCTGTGAGATGGGCCGGAACGAAAGGAGGTTGGTTGTCTGGCTCTCGAGTTCGTCTATGCCGAGCTGATCGCGTTCAGAAACCGGCGGAAAAAGCATGGCGATGGTGCGCTGCGGCGAAAATTTCGCTAGAGCCGCGGCAACGGTACAGCCGATGATCACTCCAGAGCCCGGCGCGGAATATGGGACTGGCAATTTCGAATCACCATGCTTCGCGGGCGCGACTCCAGCCTTGGTTAGGTCCAGGCCGGGGCGGGGCAAAAATACCGTGGCGAGCGAAGGAATCGAGACGGTCGCTTCAGGCGAAGACGCAAGTAACCCGGTAAGGTCAATCACGGTTGCGCCGGCACTCTGTGCCGCTTGCCAGTTCTGCTCGGCATCGCGCTGCGAACCGGTGAAAAACACAAAGTTCGCGCCCTCGAAGCTGGATTCATTGAGAGCGCGAATAAAGGTGGGCTCGCCTCCGGCTTCGGTTAGCGTTCCGGCCAGCACCGGCTCATCAAGAAGAACGATGTCGCCCGCCGGAAAATTCCTCTCTTCCAACACCAGCTTCACTTCCCTGCCGCGAAGTGAGGAAGCCCCCACAATGGCCACGCGACTGGATTTTGCACGGCTGGAGGGCATCGGTTAGGCCGAACGCGACCGCAGGCGAAAGTGCCGGAAGACTTGCATGATGGGTCCGTGGAGGGTGTAGCAGGCGGTGATGATGAAAAGCATCAGGTGCGAAAAATACACGAGGGAGGCGAGCAGCACACCGAGAAAAATGACGGCAAGGGATGGCTGCTTGCGCGTCCACGGAATATCTTTGAAGCTAAAAAAACGCAGGGTGCTGGACATCAGCACACTGAGCGCGACCATCAGGGCCAGCCACAGCAGGGATACTCGGACGTCCTGGACCGGCACACCGTGAAAATAATAGACGGTGGCAGCCAACATTCCAGCAGCCGCCGGCGTCGGCATGCCCACGAAATATTTGTTGCCGCCCGGAGCCATGCCCTGAATATTGAAACGCGCCAAGCGCCAAGCGCAACTGGCTACAAAAATGAATCCGATCAGCCAGCCGAGTTCAGTCAGGTGCAGCGCTTCCGGAGCGTTGGGAGCGGCCAAGGCGCGAATGCCCCAGGCGTATGCGAGTGATGCCGGGGCCAATCCGAAGCTGACGATGTCCGCGAGCGAATCGAATTCGCGGCCGAAATCGCTTTCGGTGCCCATCCAGCGGGCGATGCGGCCGTCCATGGAATCAAAAACATAGGCGAAGCCGATGGCCATGGCGGCGTGCTCAAAATCGGAAATTTTTCCGTCGAGGGTCGCCAGAATCGCGTAGTAACCGCACAACATATTGGCCACGGTAAAAGCGCTAGGAAGGATATAGACGCCACGCCGCAGGCGCGAATTGCGAATGGTGCGGGGAAATTCCTGCTGTTGCTCGTGGCCGATGGGATTCACACCGTTTAATTCCATTTCGCTAATACGCTCTCGCCGCCTTTCACTTTTTGACCACGCTTGACGGCGACTTCCGTATTTAGAGGCAACCAGACATCCACGCGCGAACCGAACCGTATCAGGCCCACTAATTCACCGAGAGCGACGGTTTCGCCCTCTTCTTTCCAGCATATCACGCGGCGCGCGATTGCTCCGGCGATTTGTTTGAAGACAATCGTGCCGCGTGTGGTGTGAAGGTAAATAATATTCTGCTCGTTCTCGAGCGAAGCTGCGGAGCGAAAGGCGGCGTAAAATTTTCCGGGGCGGTAGACCACGTCCGCGATGCGCCCGGCCGCAGGAGCGCGCTGGACGTGCACGTCCCACACCGCGAGAAAGATGGTGATACGGCGGCCCATCACCGAATCAAACATCTCCTCAAGCACTTCGACCACGTGGCCGTCAGCCGGAGAGACGATCAACTGCTGGTCGGTGGGAATATTGCGTTTCGGATTGCGAAAAAAATAAAAAACGAAAAGTCCCAGAAAAATCAGGATCCCGCCCGGCCATTTCCATCCCGGAAGAAAGCACAGCGCGCCCACGATCAGCGGCGGCAACGCAAATTTGTACGCGTCCTTTACCATGAGTTTGAGATTAAATCCTTATGCCACAGAGAGCTGGATTGCCGACAAAAAATCGGTCCGGTGCGCGCAGGTCAAAATCAAATCGGAGACACACTTACATTGTACGACAGAAGCACAGGGGGACGCGGGCCTTACAGGACTTTTCAGTGGTCGCCGAAACCGTGCTGATGGCGAGCGACGATGAGAGCCATCATGTCCTTCAGGTACAGCCTGAAGCGTTTCAGCGCGACTTCTTCGTCCATGTCTTCCACTTTCCAGTAGGATTTTTGGACGAGTTGTTGAAGTTTTGTTTCACAGCGGACGTGTTCTTCGAAGAGATTCCGATATTCCTGGTCTGATTCAATCAGTGTTTGCCGAATGTCCCGTGACGGATCGGGCATCGTTCACCTCCAGGTCGAAAGTACGCCACTTCAGCAGTAGGAGTATCACAGCGCGGCTGTGGAAGCCAAGCGGCAAGATACTGTAAGGGGGGCCGGACCGGAGAGGGCAATTCTCGCCCCCGAAATCCCCAATTAGTCCAATCGCCGGGTCAGGAGCAGGGCGTCGTCGTCCGGCAAACTGTAGTAAGTGCGGCGGCGGCCGCCGATTTGAAATCTGTGGCGCTCGTAGAAACGGAGCGCAGTTTCGTTCGCGCTGCGGACTTCCAGGATGGCTTGCTCGGCGGAGAAGGAAGCTGCCCAGGTCAGCGCGGACTGAAGCAGTTGGTCGCCAATTCCCTTTCGTCTCGCGTCCGCGCGAACTGCAAAATTCAAAATCTCCATTTCGGCGACAACCTGGCGCCCGACCAAAAATCCAAGCAGTTCGCGGCCTTCTTCGAAAACCCATCCGGCCATCTCGCCCTTGGTGACTCGCTCGTAATCCCGGGCGTTCCACTGGGCGATTTCGGGGCATGCCAATTGGATGGTCAAAATTGATGCGATGTCGCGAAGTTCGAGCGCGCGGATCGGCAACGGAATTATTTACCCTTGAGTTGAAGTTCCGCGTCCGAGCGGCGGACATAATTGGCATCGAGCGTGAGCGCGTCGCTGAATTCTCCGCGTTTCGCGCTGGCCATGCCGAGCCTCCCAATCCAAGGAGCGAGGACCCCGGAGACTTGCTGAAGAATAATAGATACAGCGGGAGAGAACGCCGCGGAATTCTCAAATCGAGACAACGCGGCGGAGATAAGTTCAGGTTGCGGCGTCGCGATTACAATTCGATCATTCTCGGCAGCGAGGGCGCGGACCTCGTCGAATAATTCTTCTGGTGACATGACGCGTTGATCGCCCTGCAGCGACAAGCCAGAATCCGTCGGACGGTAAAATGCACAATAAATCTGCCCACGCCGAGCGTCGAGGATGGGGATCACGACGCCAGCACGCGGCGAATTTCCAGGAAATGCCTGCGCCGCCACAGCTTCCAATGCACTTACGCCCACCACCGGCTTGCTGAAAACCTCCGCCCAGCCCTTGGCTGCGGTTAACCCCACACGCAAACCGGTGAACGAGCCGGGCCCGGCAGCCACCGAAAACAAATCGAAGTCGCTGAGTTTCAGGGAAAGATCGTGGAGCAGGAATTCAAGGTGGCGAAACATGCGCGAGGAGTAATTCTCCTCGGAAGTCGTGGAAACGACGCCAAGAAGCGTGCCGTCGCGGAGGATAGCCAGACTGCCAACGAGCGAAGAAGTGTCCAACGAGAGGGTCAGCACTGCCCCAGTATAGGGCAATTTCGTGGCCAAACCCCTTGAAAACATGCGGCTTTCCGGCTTTTCTCGCGGCCCCAAATGGCCCTATTTCCTTGACGTTTTCTTGCCATGTGCCTAAACTTTCAATAGCTTCTCCGGGAGAGGACTTCCACCTATGTCTATGGAATTCAAGCTAGGCGAAAAAGTGGTGTATCCGAACCATGGTGTTGGGGTGATCGAACAGATCAGTTACGGTTCTGTGAATGGACGCTCGGAACGCTTCTACATGTTGAAGATTCTTTCGAGCGGATTGAAAGTGATGGTGCCCCAGACGAACGTGGATTGCGTTGGTCTGCGTCCCATCATTCGTAACACGCAAGCCGGTGCGGTGATTTCGTTTTTGGAAAAAGGCCGGTCGGCTTCCCACCACGATTGGAAACATCGCTTCAAGGAAAATTCGGACCGGATGCGCACGGGATCGCTGATGGAGGTTGCCGCGGTGTTGAAAGGCCTCGTAGCCCTCAGCCGCACCAAACCGCTTTCGTTCCGTGAAAAGAAAATGCTGGAACGCGCCAAGTTTCTGCTGGTCAGTGAGCTCGCCACGGTGCGCAACACGTCGGAATCCACGGTGGAAGCGAATCTGATTCGCGCTCTGGCCAAAGCCAAACTGCAAATGCCGGAAGCCTCTCCAATTCCAGAATAAATTTCAGAATAAAATTCAGTTACGTCCTGGCGGGCACGGTCGCAAAGACCGTGCCCTTTTTTTTGCGGCGCAAACACCTGCTTATTTCTTTTTTGCGGCAACGATGTTTTCGATTTGCTTGATGTGATTCACGTCGTGGCCCGCAAACATTGTTGCGATGTGCTCGATGGATTCCGGGCCGCGCTCCGCATGCATCCCGTAGTGCTTCCACTGCTCGGGCGTCAGAGTCTTCAGCAGGGCTAGATTCGCTTCACGCACGGCGGTGAAATGTTCGAGCGATTGGTGCGCGTCGCGTTTGTCGTAGTGGCCCGAAAGCACCCAGGCATTCTGATCGAACGCCGGAATTGGGCCGCCCGGCGCCCCCAGAATCATGCGCATGCGATAGCCACCCACAATCTCCGCATCGAGCAAGTGCGTGACGATTTCCGCCACCGACCATTTGTCCGGCGCGGGCCGCTTACGCAGCTTTGCAGCCGGCTTGCCCTTGATCAATGCTTTGATTTTCTTCGCGGTGGCCGCTTGCACTTTCAGGGGCTTCTGCCCGTTGGTCTGCGCAAGCATTCGCTGGGTGTATTGCTGCGGAGTTTCGCTCATTTTTCCTGGATCTCCTCGATTCGGATTCGCCCCATGGCAATTGTAGCGATCCTGCGCCCAGGGCTGCGGATTCGCCTTAGGCCCTAATAGACGCGAGCCAATCCAAATTGGCTGCCCAGGCAGCCCGCCCGATGAAGCTCGGTAAGAACCGCTTTCCTGGCACGACATGGTTCCCGTCCGCTAGTACAGGTTACCGGCCCGATACTCCGGCAGGGGAATGCGTTGACCACCCTTATCTGGCGGCATACCGTGGAATGAAGGATGGGAGGCACGCAATGAACGTAAAACACTGCAATTTCGAGCCGTTCCGAAGGCAACGTGTGCTGCAATTGGTGGCAGCGCTGGTGTTCGTAGCGCCCGCTCTGATGGCTCAGGCACCCGCCGAATCATCCGCGCCAGCATCGAATGCAGCGCAAGGGCAAGCGCAGGCCGCCGCAACGAAACCGCAACCGGCCACGGCCGCTACTTCGTCATCGGATGCGGCTTCTTCACAAACTGAACCGCAGATGCAGGATCAGTCTGCGCCGCCGGCAGAATCGTTGGGCGATGCCGCGCGCAAAGCGCGCACCCAGAAGACCAAGGCCGCTCCCAAGGTGTACACCGAAGATTCAGTGTCAAAATTGTCCGGCCACGGCGTGTCGGTGGTAGGCGATGGAAACTCCGGCAGTGGCGGAACATCCTCGGGCAACGAAAATTCTTACGCTAGTTCTGAAGCTCAGCCTCAGGCCTCGGGCGGCAGCGGCAGCCAGGAACAGATGTGGCGCAGCCGAGCACGCGCGATCCACGACCAGATGGCTCAGTGTGACCAGCGCATCAGCGCCATCAAGGATGAAATCGCCAAATTCGGCGCGGTGCAAGTTGATCCGCAGAGTGGCGCGCAGGCGGGCGTGATTTACATCAAGGACCGCAACATGGAAATCTCGCGCATCGAGGAGCAGAAAACCGCGCTGCAGGGCCAGATGGATGCCCTGGAAGAAGAAGGCCGCAAAGCCGGAGCAGATTCCGGCTGGTTCCGCTAGACCATCCCGGCGGAGCGTACGGCATCGCGAGAAAGAACGAGCTCCTTGGATGGCAGGCAAACGCCGGCACATTCGTCGCCTTACATTTTGCTGATCAAGTCTTGATCGAGTCCGCAAGAGCGACTTGGGAATCATTCGCTCTGCGAGTTGAATGATCCATTTCTAAAGGCGAATGAAATGGCGTTGAAGACCACTGACAAGCCGGACGCCAAACCGTCCGCGCAACCCCCACTGAATCCCGAAGAGCAGGAACTCGCACGAAAACGCGCCGAGCGTGCCGCGATCGAAAGTGAATTGGCGGACCGCGAACTGCGCTCGGCGAACTTGCGCGCCGAGCTTGGCGCATTCGAGCAGCAGTATCTGCATTACGTAGGTTCGCGTTACGCTGAACTGGACGAACTGAAAGCTGGAATCGCGGAACGCCTGGCGAAAGATCAGCCGGCGAATGTTCGAGCTCGCGAAGCCGCAAACGAAGCTCGCAAGCACGCGCAGGAAACCAAATCCGCGGCCGGCGAACAAACCGATTCCGCGCCGCCCGCCTTCGAAGCGTCGCCGGAGATGAAGCGTCTGTACCGCGACGTAGCCAAACGAATTCATCCAGACCTCACTTCCGACCGTGGCGATCGCGCCAAACGCCAAATCCTGATGGCCGAAGCGAACGAGGCCTATCAGCGCGGCGATGAAACGCGGCTCGCGAAAATTCTCACCGAATATGAATGGAGCCCTGACGCAGTCCAAGGCGAAGGCGCCGGCGCGGAACTGGTTCGCGTGATTCGCGGAATCAGCCAGGCGCGTGGGCGTCTGGCGGAAATCGAAGCGGAATTGCAGGAGCTGCTGCGGTCGGATTTGTATCAACTGAAGGCGCGCGTTGATGAAGCGCAACAGCATGGCCGCGACGTGCTGAAAGAAATGATCGAAAAAGTGGAAGACCAGATTGCGCAGGCCAGACGCCGGCTCGAAGCGACTCCATCGGCGGGCCGCTAATTTCGAATTTTAGGTGCGGACGCAATTAGAAGAGGTAAAGCCAGGAGATCATGGAAGTACGTGAAGAATTGAATTCGCGAAGCATCGTTCGCGCAGACTCGCAGGGCCTGACCGTGCGTTCGGCCGGGCTGGTACGACGAGGCTTGCGCGATCTGGCTCGTGATTCCAACTGGCTGATCAAGAAAGTCTTCGCCGGGCGTTCAGCGCAGGTGGCAATTTCCGATAAGGGGAACGTCTGCGCGATTCCGAATTCCACATTCGGCGCGCCGCCGCGCCTGATTCTTTTCGATATTGAAATGAACGTTCCGATGATGGCCTTGTCGGTCCCCAGTGAATTGCCGAAGGTCGCTGAAAACTTGCCGACAGCCTTCGCTTGGTCGCCCGGTTCGCGCTACCTGGTGGCGGCATCGGAACTGTGGCGCGAACGTGCTCTGCATATTTTCGACCTGCATTCCAAGATGCTGCTCGGCACATTTGGTGAGTTCACAACCTTTCCCGCGCGGCTGGAATGGTCTACCACCGGCGCGTATTTTGCGGCGGCTTCGGCTGGCGGCAAACGCGCGTCGCTGCGATTGTGGACGGCGGTTCGAGATGCGATTCCCTTCCCGTCCCTGCCAACGCATGAAATGGGCTTGCCGGACTGGTTCGAGCGCCAAACCTACGAAGCGGAATTCGGCGAGGAAGGCGCATTTTCGGGCTACGGCCGCACCGCATTCAGTCCCGACGGAAAAACACTCGCCAGCGTGGTGGAAATTCGCGGCGACTGGGCCGACGACTCGATTGTGTTGGTGGACGCGGCGACGCTGGCCAAGAAAAATGTTTTTCACGCGCAGGGACACGTCACCGACGTCGCCTGGACCCCGGACAGCAGCCAGATCGTCTACTGCGCGTCGGGTCAGGCGTATCGCCTCGACGTCAATACGCTGACCTCAGAGCCGCTGCCATTTGGTGCGGAATTCTGCGCGTGCCACCCGCATCTGCCGCTGTGTCTGTGTTTCAGTTCGTGGCTGAAAAATTCGGCCAAGGGTCGGCTGTTTATAGCGGATCTAAGCACGCAAAACGTCTTCGACGAACACGCCGCGGAAAATATCGCGCACCTGCGCTGGAGCAGCGACGGCTCAAAGGCCTATGCCGTCACCAGCAACGGGATGGCCTACATCTACGAACCATCGCTGATTTAACTTCCGTGGAAAGCTTCGGAGCAAAAAATAAAACAAGACCAACTCAGGCGAGCGGCAGATTAGCGACGGGGTCGAGTGTCGCGTCTTCGAAATCACCCGCGGCGAAGCGGCTGTAGCCTGCGGCGGCAATCATTGCGGCGTTGTCCGTGGATAATGCGCGGCTGGGAAAGAATACTTCGATGTTTAGTTTTTTGGCTTCGCGCTCGAACGTTGCGCGGAGTTCGCTGTTCGCGGCAACTCCGCCTGAAACCAAGACGGATCGCGCGGATGCTTCTTGCGCAGCAGCGAGTGTGCTGGTAACCAGATTATTTACGACGGATCGTTGAAAGCTGGCGACCAAGTCGAGCGTCGCGGGACTGCACAGCTTCCGCAGCGCGTCGGCGTTACGTTCTCCACCCGCCAGCGCCTCTTTTCGTGCCGCGATCTCGGGCTGCATCTCAGGATGCTTCTGAATGTAATACAGCACCGCCGTTTTGATTCCGCTGAAACTAAAATCGTGCGCACTGTCGCGAATTTTCGGCTCGGCGAAGCGAATCGCCTGTGGGTTTCCGTACGTGGCGAGCTTATCCATAACCGGACCGCCGGGATATCCGAGGGCGAGCAGCCGAGCGACTTTGTCGTAGGCTTCGCCGGCCGCGTCGTCACGCGTGCCGCCAATGCGGGCATAGGAAAATTGCCGCGCGCCATTCGTTGATTCGTTTTTCACGCTGTAAATTACGGTATGTCCGCCAGAAACAATCAGGCAGATGGCGGGCAGCTCCGGTCGGCGATCGCCCGTCGCGTGCGCCTCGAGAAAAACCGCGTGGACGTGCCCGGCTAGGTGGTTCACGGCAACCAGCGGCTTGCCCAACGCCAGTGCGAGCGCTTTTCCATAGGTGACGCCCACCAGCAACGCGCCCACCAGCCCGGGACCCTGCGTGACTGCGATGGCGTCAAGATTCTGCATGGTGATGCCGGCCTGCTCGATCGCTTCGCTCACCACCGGAACGATTTGGCGCAGGTGCTCGCGCGAGGCCAGCTCTGGCACCACGCCGCCATACTTGCGGTGAATTTCGATCTGCGAGGCAATCACGCTCGAGAGAACGCGTTCGCCATCAGCGACAACGGCAGCGGCCGTTTCGTCGCATGAAGATTCGATTCCGAGGATGAGTTTTTGCTGCGTCATACCGTATTTATTGTACTCTTTGCGCGCGCCGCATGCGTTATCGTAGGTGAGGACGTTTATCCGCTATTTGGATTCAGGTCTTGGCATTTACGAACGGCGCTCGCAGGGTCAATTTTCGCCGTGCGGCCATGAATAGTAAAATAATTTCACGTTCCACTCGCCGCTCCCGCGAGAATTCAGCCATCTTAAACAGGCGCGAAAACCAAAAAACATGACCACCAATCGAAAACGCGTACGAAAAGCTGTGCTGCCGGTCGCTGGACTGGGCACCCGATTTTTGCCGGCCACCAAAGCCATGCCTAAGGAAATGTTGCCGGTGGTGGATAAGCCGCTGATTCAATACGCGGTGGAAGAATGCATTGCTTCCGGAATCGAGCACGTTATTTTCGTCACCGGACGCCGCAAGAACGCCATCGAAGATCATTTCGATTTTGCGCCGGAGCTCGAAAGTTTTCTGGAATCGAAAGGAAAATCGCAGCAGGCGCAGATGGTGCGCGAAATCAGCGGCGGACTGCATTTCAGCTATACGCGGCAAAATGAAGCGCTGGGGCTGGGCCACGCGGTATTGACCGCGCGCGAACTGGTCGGCGACGAGCCTTTCGCGGTGCTGCTGGGCGATGTCATCATGGACAGCGCAGTGCCGGCCACGCGTTCGCTGATCGAAATTTATGACGAAACCGGAAACGGCGCGATCACCGTGCAGGAAGTGGAAGCGGCGGAACTTCAATTTTACGGCGTCATCCAAGGCGAGCAGGCCAAGAAGTCGCGCTGGGCCGAGCGCCTGCTGAAAGTAAACAATCTCGTCGAGAAGCCGAAGACCGGAACTGCGCCCTCCAATTTGGGCGTTTCGGGCCGTTACGTGCTCCCGCCGGAAATTTTTGATTACCTGGAGACGACCAAGCCGGGAGCCGGAGGTGAAATTCAGCTTACCGACGGGCTGTGCGCGCTGGCGAAGGAAGGAGCGCTATGGGCGCACGTCCATGACGGGAAAGTGCATGATGCCGGAGACAAACTTGGTTTCCTGAAGGCAACCGTCGAATACGCGCTCAGGAATCCGAGCTTCGGAGCGAAATTCAGGACCTATTTGAAGGATCTAAAGTTGTAAGGCCATCCCATTCGTTTCGCAAAGAGGCCCGCGCACACTTGATTTGAGCGATGTGAATTGAAACTCGGCGGTCGCGGGCTACTTCTTTTTCTTGCTGCTTCCCTTCTCGCCGCTCGACTTCGAAGAACTGGATTTGGAGTCGCTCGATTTCGCATCACTCGACTTGGATTCCCCGGACTTTGAATCTGACGATTTCGAATCTGACGACTTCGAGTCGCTCGCGTTGGAATTCGAGGACGCGGAATCGCCGGATTTAGAATCCGAAGAGTCGCTGGAATTCGATGCGCCGCCTTCACCGGGCTTGGATACCGAAGTGTGGTCGGCATTCTTGCCCTTGTAATCCGTTACGTACCAGCCGGAACCTTTGAACTGGATTCCCGCGGCCGAGACTTGGCGCTCGGCCTTGCCGCCGCACTTCGGGCATTTCTGCGTCTCCGCCGCCGAGTAGCCTTCAATCTTCTCGTATTTATTTCCGCATTTCGCGCACTTGTATTCGTATAACGGCAAAGCAAAATCCTCCAGTTACATGGTGATGGAACGCGCTAGAAACCGAATACAAAATAATACCATGCTTGGGCTTGGCGACGCGGCACGCGTGTCCAGGCAGTTGCGCGTAAATCGTCCACACGCGGTCTGTGCTAGACTTTTGCGGTGAAGCCGACTTCCGCCCCGCCCGCCAAGATTGCCGAACCCGCCGTCGGATGCCTGTACGTCGTCGCCACGCCCATCGGCAACCTGGAAGATATTTCGCTGCGTGCGCTGCGCATCTTGAAGGAATGCGACGCGATTGCCTGCGAAGACACGCGCCAGACCGTAAAATTGCTCTCGCATTTTGATATTCAAAAACGGCTGGTCAGCTATCACGAGCACAATGAAATTACGCGCGCGGCGGAAATGATCATCGAACTGGAACAGGGCGCGAAAGTCGCGCTGGTTACCGACGCCGGCACGCCTTCGATTTCCGACCCCGGCCAAAGATTGGTGAGTCTGTGCCTGCGCCATAATATTGAGGTGGTCCCGGTGCCGGGCGCTTGTGCGTTCGTGGCCGCTCTAGCCGGGTCGGGAATGGCGATCGAAGAATTCACCTTTGTGGGATTCTTGCCTTCGCGGCCCACCGAGCGGCGCAAGCGATTGCGCACACTCGCGAGCGAACCTCGTACCTTGGCCCTCTACGAAGCCCCGCACCGGCTGCTCGATACGCTCGAAGACGCGCTGGAAATTTTAGGCAACCGGCCGGGCGTAATCGCCCGCGAGTTGACCAAAGTGTACGAAGAGTTTGTGCGCGGGCATTTGGAAGATTTGCTCGCGGCCGTACAAAAAAAAGCACCGCGCGGTGAAATTACTTTGCTAATCGGAGCCGCGGACGGCCAGCGTCAACATCACGCCGAGGACGAAAAGGCCAAGATTCCGCTGGCCCGGCGAGTGGAAGAAGTGATGAAGGCGCGCAAGCTGGACAACAAGGCGGCCCTCAAGGAAGTGGCGCGCGAACGCGGCTTGACGCGGCGCGAGGCCTACAAGCAGCTTTTGATTACACGCGATGAGTAAGCCGCGTGGCCGTGGTCAAAGAACAATTCCCCGCAGTTTAGATTTTCTTCGCGATTGAACTTGCCTTCCGGTCGTAAAAAGCAGATCCCTCGCTGCGCTTCGGGATGACAACGGTGTGTGATTGGGAAGTAGAAGCGCTTCCGTTCCTTCGCCAGGGCAAGCGGGATGACAATTGCCGAAAGGGTGCTAATCGGCGGAAGTGGAAGTTGTGGTGAAGAAGGCGTCAACCTTGTCGAGAATTTCCGCGCCGGTATTCGAGTGATGAACTGCGTGGCGTAATTCAGAGCCGTTGCGGACTCCGTGAGTGAACAGGCTGGCGAACTGTTTCATTTTGCCGATGGCGTCGGGCATTTCGGCTGCGAGCAAGCTGCGGAAATATCCGCTCAGCAAGTGGTAGCGGTCGAGATCGGTGGGTTCATCGTAACGGCCAGTGGCGATGTAATCCGCGATCTGACGAAAAATCCAGGGATTGGAAGATGCCGCGCGGCCAATCATCACCGCGTCGCAATTCGTTTCGGCGATCATGCGCAGCGCATCCTGGGGCGTGCGGATATCGCCATTACCGATGACCGGAATTTTTACTGCGGCCTTTACGTCGCGGATCACGTTCCAATCCGCGAATCCGGCGTAGCCCTGCATGCGCGTGCGCGGATGCACGGCGATAGCTTCAATGCCAATGCGCTCGGCCATACGCGCCACATCCACCGCGACGATATTGTTTTCATCCCATCCGGAACGAATCTTGATGGTCAGCGGAATTTTCACGGCCGCGCGCACCGCGCCGAGAAGTTTTTCGAGGTGCACCAGATCGCGCAGCAGGCCCGAACCGCCGCACTTCACTACTTTTTTCACCGGGCATCCGAGATTGATGTCCACCTGATCGAAACCGAGATCTTCGGTGAGCGCGGCGGCCGAAGCCATAACCGCCGGATCGGAACCGAAAATCTGCGCGGCAATGGGATGCTCGTCGGCGTCAAAATACAAATAGTGAAGCGTTCGCGCGGAGTTGCGGGTCAATCCTTCGGCGCTGGTGAATTCGGTCATGATCAAGCCGCACGCGCCGAGCGAACGAATCACGCGACGGAAAACGGTATCCGTGACACCAGCCATGGGGGCCAGAATGGTGGCCGGCTTTACCGCGGTATCCCGAATTTTGAGTTCAGCTGGAAACATGTTTTCAATCTTCCAAAGTTATTCGCGCTCGTCTTCATCTGGCGAACCCGGCATGGGCGATGCTCCGGTTGCCGACGCCGCCAGAACCCGCGACGAAAATCCGGGGCGGCCGAGCTGCGCGATCAAAGCTTCCTTCGACCCGCCGAAATAATTGTCCACCACCTGGCCCAGGGCCTGGGAACGCGCTTCCTCTGCGGTCAGATTCGGGCGGTAAATATAGGCGCGGCCCACTTTTCTTCGTTCGACGATACCTTTGCGCGCCAGGCGATCCATGATGGTCATAATCGTGGTGTAGGCGCGGGGGCGGCGCGGCGCAAGTAAATCGCGTATCTCGCGCACGGTCGCCTGGCCAACCGGCCACAACGTATTCATGCAATCGAGTTCGAGCGGCGCAAGATCCAGCACCGAACGGCGCGGCGGCGGGATGCGTGTGACTAGTTCAGCCATTGAATCTACTCGAAGGCACGGCTCTCATCCTTTTCGAACGTCGAAATTAAGCTGAGCCGTGGCATGCGCGGGAGCTTCCTGATGCCGTGGTGCTGCGCTGGCGCCTTTGGCCGGATGCCCCAGATATTTATCGGTCCGCAGGAGCGCTCGTCGCAGCGCGGGATTGCGGTCGGTCCATTCCTGGTCGCCTGATTCCCCGGCCAATGTGGCGCGCATCGCCGCCATTTTGGAATCCATGTCGTCGAGAAAATGCAGCGCGATGGCTTCGCGGGTTTGCGGCAGAGCCGGCGAACCGAATTCGAGTGAACCGTGGTGACTCAAAATCAAATGCTCGACCAGAATCTCCAGCTCTTTTGGAAACCCCGGAATCGTCTTGATTTTGTCACGCACCATCCCGGCGCCGATGGTGATGTGGCCCAGCAACCGGCCCGGCGTGGTGTACTGCACACCGCGCTCGTAACTCAACTCTTCAATCTTGCCAATATCGTGCAGCACGATGCCGGAAAGCAGCAGATCCGCGTCGAGTTCGGGATACTGAGCCACTACGCCGCGGCTGAGCCCGATGAGACTGACCACGTGTTCGAGCAGGCCGCCGATGAAGGCATGATGCATGGTCATCGCCGCCGGAGCGCGCTTCATGCGCGGCGCGATGGCCGGATCTTCGATGACGCTTTCGAGCAGACGTTTCAGGAACGGATTGGTCATTCCGGCTACGGCAGCGCGCAGGTCCGCGTACAATTTGTCCACGTCGTATTTCGTGTGCGCCAGGAAGTCGCCGAGATCGTATTCACGCTCTTCGGCGGGGATAATCTGCTCGAGGGTCATTTCCTTTTCGCCGCGATAGAGCTTCACCCGGCCGCGAATCATAACCACGTCGTCGCATTCAAACGTCTGGGCGATGCCTTCGAAGTTGTCCCACATTTTCGCGGCGATGGAGCCGGTGCGGTCGCGCAGCGAAAGCTCTAGCCAGCTCTTACCTTTCGCCGACGTGCGAATGCCCTTCTCGCATACCAGGAACAGGCAGGAAACCGCCTGGCCATCCTGCAAATCCGAAACGTAATGAGATTTCACTAGCCGTTTACCTTGGGCAGCGGCACTTTCTTCTTGGCTTTGTTCTTGGTGGCTACGTCCGGAGTGGGCTGCACTTCCTGAATCACGCTCGCACCCGGGACAGCGGCAGTGTCGGTGTATCCCGGCTTGACCATCACATAACTTTCTTCGCGCAATTGCGCCAGATACGTGCGCATCTGCGGCTGCATTTTCGACAGGTACAGCCGGTTCATAATTTCGTTTTCGACTTTCTCCATGGGCTGCAAGCCGGCCTGGAAATGCGCATCCACTTTCAGAATTTCGAATCCGGTCTTGGTTTGAATCACGTCAGTGATCTGGCCCTTTTCCATCTTAAAAACCACGTCTTCCAGCTGCGGAGCAAGCGCCCCGCGCTTGAAGGTGCCCAAATCGCCGCCTTGATCCTTCGCCGTGCTGCCCTCCGAATAGCGCTTGGCGATTTCGTTGAAGTCGTCGCCCTTGATCACACGATTCCGTAAATCTTCGGCCTTTTTCTGCACCGACTCGATTTCCTCCGGGCTCTTTCCTTCGGTACTCAGGAAAATTTCGGAGATTTCCACCTGCTCGGGCCGGGTAAATTCCTGCGGATGCGCGTCGTAGTATTGCTTTACTTCTTCGTTGGGAATATTGATGTGCGAGCCGACTTCGCGGCGAATCACTTCCTGCGTCAACATGCCGTTGCGCATTTGGGTTTTGTAATCCTCCCAGGCGAGACCCGAGCCTTCGACCGCTTTTTCGAGGTCTTCAATGCTGTTGAGATTGTTCTGTTTGCGCACGTCATCCAGCCGCTTGACGATGTCGGTCTCGACGCTGACGCCCATATCCTTGGCGCGCTGCACCATCAAGGACTGGTCAATGAGCCCGCGCAGCAAATCCTTTTGCTGGTCTTTGTATTCGTCAGCCATTTTTTCCGGCGAACATCCCTGGCAGTCGTGCGCGATTTCATCGCGGAGTTGCGCGTCAGCCTTCTGGTAGTCCGACTGCGTAATGATTTCGTTATTCACGCGCGCAATAATTTCTTCGACAACAGTCGCCTTGGCCTGCGCCTGAACCACCCCGGGCGTGAAGGCCACCGCGATACAGGTCAGCGCCAAGCCTGCGGCAAAGTTACGAACGGTTCTTTGCAAATCTGGATTGTTCATGGGGTCTCTCACCTCAAATTTTATCCCTACGATTGTAGTTGTAGCAATACGTTTCTCGTGGCCCCCATCGGGCCGCCCTTCTCGCCTTTCCAATCCAGCCACAAGACCCCTGTGGGGTCGAGCCTCATGCCCCGGCGTTTGCGGATTAATTTCACCAGCCGGTCCGGCCCCAGCGGCGTGTCGTCGTAAAACTTGATGGCTATCTGGTCGCCTTTGCGGTCCACAGTCGCGACCAGCAGCTTTTCCGCAATGGCCTTCAGCACGGCGTAATCCAGCAAATTTTCCACGGACGGCGGCGGCGTTCCAAACCGGTCGCCGAGTTCCCTGCGCACTTCGACGCGCATCTCCTCCGAGGTGACGCTGGCGATGCGCTTGTAAATCCGCAGCCGCAGATTCTCGCTATCAATGTACTCAGGTGGGATGCGGATATCCTGTCCCAGGTTGAGTGTCGCGCGACGTTCCGGGGCGACGTGCTCGCCTTTGCGCTCAGCCACTGCCCGCTCCATCATCTGGCAGTACATGTCGAAACCCACGGCTTCGATATGGCCATGCTGCTCGCGCCCTAACAAATTCCCGGCCCCGCGGAGTTCCAGATCCAGCGCGGCGATGCGGAATCCCGCGCCCAGATCGCTGAATTCTTTCAGCGCGGCGAGGCGCTGGCGAGCGATCGAGCTGAGCGCGGTATCCGGCGGCACCAGCAAATAGGCATAGGCGCGCTGGTTCGAGCGACCCACGCGGCCGCGCAACTGGTACAACTCGGAAAGTCCCATGCGGTCGGCGCGATTGATCACGATGGTATTTGCCCGCGGGATATCCAGACCGTTTTCGATGATGGTGGTGGAGACCAGCACATCCGCCTCATCGCGAATAAATTTCAGCATCACCTTCTCGAGTTCCGTCTCGCGCATCTGCCCGTGGCCGACGACTACTCGCGCCTTCGGCACCAGCCGGTTGATCATCGCCGCCAGCGAGACGATGGATTCCACGCGGTTGTGCACGAAGAAAACCTGCCCGTCGCGTGCCAATTCCTCTTCGATCACCCGCTGCACCAGAGTTTCGCTGAATGGCGCGACCGTGGTCTGAATCGCCAGCCGATCTTTGGGCGGCGTTTCGATCACGCTCATATCGCGCAGACCGACCAGCGACATGTGCAGCGTCCGCGGAATGGGCGTGGCCGACATGGTCAGTACGTCCACATTCTTGCGCATCTCTTTCAGCCGCTCTTTGTGCGCCACGCCGAAGCGCTGCTCTTCATCCACCACCAGCAGGCCCAGGTCCTGAAATTTCACGTCCTTCGAGAGAATGCGGTGCGTGCCGATGAGAATGTCTACTTTCCCGGCTTCCACCTCTTCCAGAACTTTCTTCTGCTCTTTCTCGGTGCGGAACCGGCTGATCATTTCCACACGCACTGGAAAAGCCGCGAAGCGCCGCTTGAACGTTTGAAAATGCTGGAAGGTCAGAACGGTGGTGGGAGCGAGCACCGCGACTTGCTTTGAATCAGCGATCGCTTTGAACGCCGCGCGCATCGCCACTTCGGTCTTGCCGTATCCCACGTCGCCGCACAACAAGCGGTCCATGGGCAACGCTGATTCCATGTCGCGCTTCACGTCGTCAATGGCGCGCTGCTGGTCGGCGGTTTCCTCGAATTCAAATGCATCGTCAAATTCGCGGGTGAAGTTGGTGTCCGGCGGAAAAGTGTGCCCTACCGCCAACTTTCTTTCGGCGTACAATTCGAGAAGCTGGTCCGCCATGTCGCTGACCGATTTTTTTACGCGCGACTTGCGCGCTTCCCACACCGTGGTGCCCAGGCGGTCGAGTTGCGGTTCGACGCCACCCAGCGAAGTGTATTTCTGAATCAGGTCAATGCGCGCCAGCGGCACATACAGCTTGGCGTCGTCCGCGAATTTCAGCAGCATGAATTCGCCGTTGGCGCCTTCGATGGCAACCTGCCGCAACCCTTCGAATTGCCCGATGCCGTGGTCAACATGCACCACATAATCGCCGGGTTTCAGGTCGCTGAAGTCGCTGAAGAAACTGGAAGTTTTCGGTCGCGTTCGCGCGCGTTGCGATGGCGGAGGCAACGTCTCGAAAAGATCGGCGTTGCCGTACAACACGATTTTCGCGTCCACAAACACGACGCCTTCGGCGAGTGGCGCCTTGGTGAGAACGATTGCCGCGCCGGGCGCGTTGCTTTCTTCCTGCGCGAGCCGCGTGACCGTCGCGTTCTCCTCGAGCTCGCCCATGCGGTACGGCAATTCGAATTCGTGGCATATGTCCGCCAGGCGTTCAAGTTCGCCGGTGCTGGCGGCCGAAACCATCACATGGTCGTTGGCAGCGATTCGTGTACGCGCCTCGGCGATGAACGCCGGAACGTTTCCGTGATAACGGGTAGTGGGCTGCGTTTGCAGGATGCGCAATTCGGCCGGAGCGGTCGCGGCCGGCACTCCAGGGGCTGCCGGCCCCGCCAGCAAACTCTCCATCGCCAGATGTTCGATCGAAAAGCGGGGCGCCATCTGCCGCGCCAGGTCCCACTCTTCCTCATCGAAGATGAATTTCTCCGGAGGTTCGGCCAGCGGATCCTCCACCGCCTCAAAAGCCTCGGCCAGCCGCGCTCGATATTTTTCGATGGACGCGGCGAGCAACGACGGCTCGTCCTCCACAATCAGCGGCTCGTTGGCCAGATCGAATAGCGTGGAGTTGCGAACTTCGCGCAGCGCCTCGCGAAACTCCCAGCCTTGATAAAAGCCGGCCGGCGCTGAATCGTCTTCGCGCCCGGAAGCGGAGCGGACCCGCATTTGTTCCAGAATTTCGGCGCGGCGCGGAAATTCGGTTAACGGCAACAGGACGGCGCGCTCTACGGGATTCGTTGATCTCTGGGTGGTGGGATCGAACGCGCGAATAGATTCGATGGTGTCGCCGAGCAGTTCGACCCGCACCGGCTGCGCCGCCTCCGGCGAATAAATATCAATAATTCCTCCGCGAACCGCGAATTGTCCCGGCATCTCGCAGGTCACCTGCTTGTCGTAGCCGGCGCTCACCAGGAAACTGATCAGGTCGTCGTGCGCGATGGTTTCGTCGCGCGAAATAGTGCGCGCCAGTTGTGAATAAAATTCGCGGTCGCGCATCCGCCACAGCGCGGCCTGCACCGGCGCGATCAGCACATCGGCTTCGCCGGTCACGAAGCTCCACAGCGCGACGGCGCGATCTTCGGAAATTTCGGCGTGCGGCGAGCGGTTTTCGTAGGGCAGAACTTCATGCGCGGGCAGATGCACCACCCGGCGATCCGGCTTGCCGGTAATCGCCCGATAGAAATAACGCACCGGCTCGAGCAGCATTTCGGCCCGCTGGTTGGTTTCGACCAGCACCACAAAAGGCCGGCCCAGTTCGGCGAACGCCAGCGGAACGATCAGCGCTTTGGCCGGATCGGTGAGGCCGGCCAGACGCACTTCGCCGCCTCTGCGCCGCAGCGCCTCGAAGGCTTCCTCGACCACGGGCCGGCGTGCCACCCGCGTGAGAAGCTCGCTGACCAAAGGAAGAATCATGCGTGGATATTTTTGATGCGTTCCAACAATCGCGAGGTGGAGTAGCCGGGCTCGAGCGGAATACGCACGATTTTCCCGCCGCAGGCGCGAACCGCTTCGTCGTCGAGGAAATCGCTCTCGTTGGACGTAATCTCGCCGCCGCGCACCAGCACGTCGGGCGCAAGTCGCGCGATGAATTCGCGCGGCGTGGCTTCATCGTATTCCGTCACGCAGTCCACCGCCGCAAGGCCCGCAAGAATCTCGGCACGTTCGGCTGCGGGATTCACAAGTCCCGCGCCATCCGTCGCGCTGCTTGAGCCTGCGCCGGTCCGAGCGTTCGCGTCATTCTTGACGCCAACTACCAGAATGTCTCCCAGCTCGCGAGCATGCTCCAGCAAGCGAATGTGGCCGGGATGCAGCAAATCAAACACGCCCGCCGCGCACACTACGCGCTTTCCATTGCGTTTCCACTCGCGACGTTGGAAAATCAAATCCGTTTGCGACACGATTGCCAATTCACTTCACTCCCAGCGGCCTGTTGCGTGCAACAGCAGGTAAACGCGCCACCATCTCAATTCACCATTCTAGCATGCGAGCCTGAAACGCCCCGGAGCGCGCCGTGAAGGCGGCAAAGCTCCTGAAACTCTGGGCGGTCGCGCTGGCCTTGGCCGGCGCGAGCCTGCTGTTTCTTGGCGCGCACTGGATTCGCGTCGCCGAACTTCCCAAGCAGGAAATCGTTCTCAGCGCGGGTGGCTGCAACACTCCGATGACCGTTCTGCAGCCGCCGCCCGGCGTGCAATCCGCCGGCAGCGCCGTGCTGATTCACGGGCTTTCCGCGAATCGCCGCCTGATGATGTATCTCGCCGAAGATTTTGCGGGCCACGGATTTCAGTCTTACGCGATCGATCTGCCCGGCCACGGCGACAGTAAAGACAAATTTTCATTTCTACGCGCGCAGGATTGCGCCACCGCCGCAGTCGAAGCGCTGATCCAGGCAGGCGCCATAAATCCCAAAACCACGATTCTCGTCGGCCATTCCATGGGCGGCTCGATTGCCATCCGCATGGCCGACCGCGATCCCGTGGCCGCGACAATTGCGATTTCCCCCGGCCCGACGATTCCGCCGAGGCGCATGCCTTCGAATCTGTTGGTGTTCAGCGCCAGCGCGGACATCAGTGTCCTGAAGAATGCGGCGCGGAGTCTCTCCGATTTAGCCGGCGGCAAGCGCGTGGCGCCCGCTGATTTCGCGCAGCAGCGCGCCTTCGAACTGCAGCTGATTCCGCATTCGTCGCACACCAGCCTGATTTCCGACCGCCGCGTAGCCCACAATTCCGAACAGTGGGCCATGCAAACTTTGTTTCCGGATATTTCGCCGGAAACCGTAGCCCTGAATCTCGATCTGGCCACGTATGAAACTTTCGGCAACGGACGGCGGCGGCTCGCCGGCGGTGCGCTCGGCCTGATCGGTATCCTGCTCATTTTTCCCTTGGCCGTGTCCCTTCTGGCAAAAATCGGAGGCCCGACTTCCCCGGAAGTTCCGGGCTTGCGGCCGCGCATTCCCATGTTGCTGGCAGAGGTCGCCATCTGCGCGATGATCGGCGTGCTCTTGCTGACCATCGGCGTGCCGCTGAAGTTTTTGCATCTCTATACCGGCGCGTATTTGGTGTCGTTGCTCACCGTCGTCGGCTTGATGCTGCTCATCATGAATTTTGGTTTTGCGTTGGAATACGCGTCGCTCAGGCCGCTTCGCTTGATCGGCGCGTTGCTTCTCGGTTTCGCCACGTTCCTTCCCATCGGCGTGTGGCTCAATTGGCAAATTACCGATGCGTGGCTCAATGTGCCGCGCTGGCTGCGCTTCGTGGAGATTCTGCCGTTCCTGTGGCTATACTTTTTCGCCGAAGAAGTCGTTTTGGGGCCGGTGCGATCTGGCGGCGAACGCGCCAAACGCTTCGCGGTTTTTCTGGCGTTGCGTCTGGAAATCTTTCTGGCCTGCGTGCTGGCCTACTACGCATTCGCCAGCGGCCAGGTGCTCATCGTGCTGCTTTTCGTATACCTTGCGCTATTTTCCATTCTGCAAAGGCTTGCTACCGATGCGTTACGGTCTCGTACCGGCACGGCCACGGCTGCCGCTTTGTTTGGTGCTATACTCGGCGCCTGGTTCATCGCAAGCTTGTTTCCGCTGACGTAAAGCAAAAATCAGTTGATGCGGGTGCCATGAAAGAAATATCAATCGTTGGCGGTGGTCCGGCCGGTTCGCTGTGCGGTGAGCGGCTGGCCAGCGCGGGTTTCAAAGTTACAATTTACGACGAGCGCCTCACCTGGGAAAAACCCTGCGGCGGCGGCCTGACCCACAAAGCCATCGAAGCCTACCCTTTCCTTCTCGATTCTCCGCAGCCCAAACGTATCGTGCGCAAAGCCGAACTGATTTCGAGCGGCGGCCATCGCGCGCAATTCGAAATGAACCGCCCCATCGTGATTTATGCGCGCAAAGTTTTGAATCAACTGCTGCTCGATCGCGCTCTCGCGGCAGGCTGCACGGCAGTCTGCTCGCGTGTGACCAACGTAAATACCAATGGCCAACGCGTTCGCCTTATGGCCCAGGGTGAAGAACGCTGGTCCGATTTCATCGTGCTGGCCGGCGGCGCGCGCAATCAGTTGCTGCCCGAAACTACCGCCCTGGGCTCGAAGGATTTGGAAGTCACCATGGGCTATTTCGTGCCCACCGAAGAAGACATCATCAAAGTAAAATTTTTGAAGGAATTTGAAGGCTATTTGTGGTCTTTTCCGCGGGCCGATCATTTGTCGGTCGGCATCTGCGCCAAGATGGGCCAGACTTCCACGCAGGTGCTGCGCCAGCATCTCGACACCTTCGTGGAGAGCGAAAAAATTCCGCGCACCGGCGCCCAATTTTACAGCCACGTGTTGCCTTCGCCGCAGGCCAGCACCATTCGCAGCCGGCGCATCGCCGGACGCAACTGGGCCATGGCCGGCGACGCGGCCGCAACCGTGGATCCCATCACCGGAGAAGGTTTGTATTACGCGCTGCGCTCCGGTGATTTGCTGGCGCAAGCCATTGCCGCCGGCCAGCCGGAACTTTATCCGGTGAAGTTGCGCGAAGCGTTTTCCGCCGACCTGGAATTCGCTGCGCGCATCGCCGGAAAAGTTTTCCGCGGAAATTTTCTGGGCAACGCCATCACCACCCGCATGGTTCAGCTTTTGAATTATTCGCCGGCATTTCGCGATTTGATCCGCGACGTCTTCAGCGGCTCGCAGGATTATCGCAGCCTCAAACGCCGGCTGTGGAATCAGCTCGGCATTACTCTGACGGAGTGCGCGCGCAACTTTCTCGACCCACGCCGCATGACTTTTTCTTCCGCTTCAGCCGCGGCAGCCACCGAAGGCCCAGAATCGTCGCGATGAATTCTCCGGACGCGCACGAAGCCAGCGAACGCCGCATTCCCCTGGGCCTGGAGGCCTCTATCGAAAAAGTTGTGCCGCACGAGTGGACCATCGCGGTCTACGACCCGCGGCTGCCGCCCGTTTTTTCCACCCCAGCGATGATCGGCATGATGGAAGTGGCGGCGGCCAACTCGCTGCTTTCCGAATTGCCTCCCGGGACAATTTCTTTGGGCACGCGCATCGAGGTGGATCACCTCAAGGCCGTGCACGAAGGCGCTCTCGTTCGCGCCACGGCGCGCCTGGTTGGCTATCAGGGCCGCTTTCTGGTTTTCGACGTGGAAGCCCGCTCCGGCGATTTACTTCTGGGGCGCGGCAAAGTTTTCCGGGCCATCGTCCAGAATAAAAAATTCCAGATGCCGGCGAGCGAAAAATAATCTCAGCCGGATTCCTGCCGGAAATTCGGTAGAAGGAAGGCCAGAGCATGAAACTTCTAACGGCTTTTCTAGTTGGCCTTGCATGTCTTTTCCCAGCAACGGCGCATGCCGCAACCCCAACCAAAACCCCTCTCGAAGTCATCGTGCTTGGATCGGGCGGCCCGCGGCCATTTGGGCGGGCCAGTTCCAGCTACATCGTCAAGGTAGACGGCCTGCCGCGAATTCTGGTGGATGCCGGGCCGGGAGCGTTCCTGCGCATCGGTGAATTGAATCTGGACGTATCCACCGTGGACACCGTGCTGCTCACCCACCTGCACATTGACCACAGCGGCGATCTCGCCGCGTTTTTCAACGCGCGCGCGCTCACCAGCGACAGTTCCATCACCTATCGAATTTTTGGCCCGGATGGCGCGGGACTTTTCCCCAAGACATCGCGATTTGTGGATTTGCTGGTGGGAGACGGCGGCGCCTGGGCCTATCAAAAAACGTTTGGCGCGCCCGAAACCTTCGTCGTAAAAGACCTGGCCATCGATCTGGATTCAAAGCAAACCAGAATCCTCGACGATAAGGGGCTGACCATAGACGAGATCGCCACGCATCACGGCGATTGCCCGTCGGTGGCTTACCGCATCAACTATAAGGGCGTCTCCGTGGTCTTTTCGGGGGACATGGATGCATCGGCGCTACCGAACCTGGTGCGTCTGGCAAAAAACGCGGACTTGCTGATTTTTCACTGCGCCGTGCTGGACCCGCCCGGCTCGCCGAAACAATTGTACGAACTGCACACGCCGCCCAGAAAAATCGGCGAGGCCGCAAAGCAAAGCGGAGTGAAGAGTCTGCTGCTCAGCCACACTGCCCCGGACGTCGAAAGCCGCGAAACCGCGGTGCGCAAATCGATACGCGCAAATTATGCCGGACCAATTGCGTTCGCTACGGACAAGCTGCGCGTGAAAGTCGGCGGGATTTGATTACGGCGAAGGCCTGAGCGCAACGAAGGAAAATTTAATTTGGTGCCGCGAGAGGGAATCGAACCCCCACGGCCTTGCGACCGGAAGATTTTGAGTCTTCTGCGTCTGCCAGTTCCGCCATCGCGGCACCGTCCCACAATTCTATCAGAGAAGCCCGCGCTTGTTTCCCTTCTTCGCCCAGAAATTCGCCCACAAATTAACTGCCGCCGGATCGAATGATGCGGATGGCTTCGGGCAGGGCCGCCGCATCGGCGCCCGCCCGCGGAGTTCCCGCCCCGCCGTTTCCGTCGGCTTCGGTCGCGTCGGTCGCATTGCCGCTTCCCTCTCCCGGCGCCAAAAACAAATTCGATTCCAGGCCGTACTGCTTGGTGTACAGCTCGAAATATCTGCCGCCCAGATCGTAAAGCGAAGCATGATTGCCGCGTTCGACGATCCGGCCCGCTTCGACCACCAGAATCTGATCCGCGCGACGCACGGTGGAAAGGCGATGGGCGATGACGAAGGTGGTCCGTCCGCGCATCAGGTAGCGCAACCCCTCCTGAATGAACGCTTCGGATTCGGAGTCCAAGCTGGAAGTGGCCTCATCGAGAATCAAAATGCGCGGATCGGCCAGAATCGCGCGCGCGATGGACACGCGCTGGCGCTGCCCGCCGGAAAGCTTTACGCCGCGCTCGCCGACAATCGTGTCGTACCCTTTTTCGAAGCCTTCGGCGAATTCGTCCACGCGGGCGATGCGGCAGGCGTCCATAATTTCCGCCTCGGTCGCTTCCGGCCGTGAAAACGCCACGTTTTGCCGAATGGTGCCATCGAACAGAAAAGTTTCCTGCAGCACCACGCCCAGTTGCGTGCGGTAGGTGTCCAGCTTCACCTTCGAAAGATCCACGCCATCCACCAACACACGGCCCGTAGCTGGAACGTAAAACGCCGCGACCAATCCAATTACCGTGGACTTCCCCGCGCCTGAGGGACCGACCAGCGCCGTCACCGTGCCCGGCAGCGAATCAAAACTCATGTCGTGCAGCACCGTTTTCCCGGTGTCGTACGCAAAATTTACTTTGTCGAACACCACTTCGCCGCGAATGCGGTCCAGTTTTATGGTGCGCTCGGCCGATTCGTCTTCCGGACGTTCGTTCAGAACTTCGCGAGTTCGTTCGAGGCCGGCCAACGCTTCGGTCATTTGCGGCCCAATTCCGACAATCTGGAAAACCGGCGCGACCAGCATGGCCAGAAAAAATGTAAAGGTAAAAAATGAGCCCAGCGTCATCGCTCCACTAATAACCTGGCGCGCGCCGAGCCACATGATGGCGGCGCTGACGATGCCCATCAGGCTGGTGGCCGAAAGGCTCATCAGAGAAGTCGCCGTGAGCGTCTTCAGAACATTTTCCAGCAGCCGCTGAACCCCGCCGGCGAATACCTTTTCTTCGCGCGCTTCCGCGTGGTATCCCTTCACTACCCGGACGCCCGAAAGGCTCTCGGTCAGCCGGCCAGTCACTTCCGCATTAATTTTGGGCCGCGCGCGGAAGATCGGCCGAATGGTTTTGAACGCCTGATTCAGTGCGAAACCAAAAATCACCAGCACGGCGGCGGCAACCGCAGTCATCAATACGCTGATGCGCAGCAAGACCACCAGCGCAAACAACGCGGTCATGATTCCGCCGACAAATTCGATAAGCCCGGTGCCGATCAGGTTACGGACGCCTTCCACGTCGCTCATAATGCGCGAAACCAGCACTCCGGTCTTGTTCGCGTCGTAATAGGCGATTTGCAGCCGGCCAATATGCGCCTGCACCTTTTCGCGCATTTCGGAAATCATGCGCCAGGAGGATTTCGAAAGCAGCTGGGTCAGCGAATACGAGGTCAAACCTTGAATCACCGTCGCGGTCACCACCGCCAGCACCAGCGGCAGCAGCAAGTTGTGTTCACGCTTTCCGATAACGTCATCAATCAGGTATTTTGTGGAGCCAGGCAGAATTAATCCAGACAGGCGGTTGATGACCATCAAGCCGAAACCGAGAGCCAATACTCCCTGGCGCGGCTTAATCAGCGCCAGCACGTCGGGCAGCAGTTTCCAGTCAAACTTCTGCTTCGCGGTTTTGCTTTCGCCCGCTTTCTTCTCCTGACGCGAGACCTGGGACTGCACTTTGTCTAAGCCGGTTTTTTGTTGCCCGCTCGAACGTATTTTCACCATGCCACTATATCGCCTTTTGCCGCGCGCCTGAGCGCTGCTGAATACGGCCGTTTCCGAGCTTCATGGGGACTTGCAGCTCCTCTTTTGATGATCTCATTTCCCCCGCGACTGCGCTTTTTGGCGAAATTTTCGCGTTGCACCCGGAGACCGCGCCGACGGTTGTAGCTCGCGCGCCCGTTTTGGTAGACTTCCGCCTATGGCTAAGAAGAAAGCGACAAAGAAAAAGAAAGTCAGCGCCAAGAAGAAACCGCAGCCCAAAAAGAAACCCGCGCCCAAGCTCAAGAAGAAGCTTGCCGCCCGTAAGAAACCGGCGCGCCGGAAGGCGCGAAGGCCCAGCGGCGGACGACAGGAAATTACAAACCCGGTGGCGATTCGCGGCCGACGCGGCTTGGGCAGCGCTTCGGGCGGTCAGTCAGGGGATACGCAGGGACTCTCGCGCAGAGAGGACGTGGACTCCGAAAGCGTGACGGAATTGGCGGAAGAAGGTCAGGATTATGAGGCCGGTGTGGTCAGCGGAGTGGAAAACGCCAGGGATCCGGACGAGGGCGAGGTTACTACGACCGAAGTTCCGGAGGACGACGTTCCGCCGGAATATACCGACCGCAATCAAATTTGAGCCTTCCGTCAACCGCAGACGTGTTTTTAGAAACAGAAGCCGCCTGGAATGAGGAGTTATCCCAGGCGGCTTTGTGCGTTCGTTATGCTGAACTCGTTGCGCTGAACTGGTCGCGATGAACTCCTGGCGCTGACTTGGTGCTGAACCCGTAGCGCCCGCCCAGGCCGGGATCATTTCGGATTTCCTCAGTCCCGGGCGAGCGCACCACTACAACGGGTTATGCTCCGGCGGATCGTACCTTGGCGCGGTTCCCCACCGAGTCATCCGTATCCGTAAAATCCCCGCGAGGATTGTCTTTGAGATTTTTTACGAAGGCGTCCACCTGCCGAGTGGCTTCTTCCTTCGCTACGCCATATCGTTCTTGAATCCTGCCGATGAGCTGCTCGCGCTTTCCCGCAACCACGTGAATGTCATCGTCGGTCAGTTTTCCCCACTTTTCGCGCACTTCTCCTTTTACTTGTTTCCATTTCCCTTCCAGTTGATCCGAATTCATTGCTGGCCTCCGCACTGCTGTTGGTTTGGTCTAAATGCTGCCCATTCTGAAAAAGTTCTGAAAAAGCCCGTCTTGCTCTATCGTTCCGATTCGCCTCCTTTCTCTTTCGCTACATTTGCTACCAAGGCAGGCATCGTTCCAAAGCCGCAAGAAATCGCAAGCAGTGTCCTGCGAGCCGCTTAGCTCGCGCGCTAATTCTTCGGTACATGGAAACCCCGACGCCGGGCTTTGTAAATTTGCGTCGCCTCTGGATTTTTCTTCCCGTTCTTTTCGAGATCGAGACAAGATCCTCGCCGCCGCTACGGTTTAATCCCAGTTGCATTTATGGCGCTACCGCATCTATAACTAAGGAGCCGGCCCACCGTACGGAGGTAACTCACGTGAATATTCGCGGCCCAATCTCGCTCTCTCCAGCTCTGATTCTTTTGGTCGGTTGCTTATGCGGCCAGGCCCGCGCCCAAAGCCAGTCCCAAACTGTGGCGCTGCGTTCGTCGGTTCAGATGGCTTCGTCGGCGCATGCGAATATCGTGAACGCCTCGGGCGATAAAATTGGCACGGCGACCTTTGTGCCCTCGGCCGGGGGAGTTCGCGTGGACCTGGATGTCTCGCAATTGCCGCCCGGCACCCATGGCATTCACATCCATACCGCGGGCAAATGCGAGGGGCCAGACTTCAAAACCGCTGGCGGCCATTTCAATCCGGCCAGCAAAAAACACGGGCGCGACAATCCCGCGGGCCCGCACAATGGAGACTTGCCGAATATTGAAGTGGGGCCCGACGGCAAGGCCACGACTTCCCTGCTCGATACCAACGTGACCTTAAGCGACGGACCCAATTCGCTGTTTCAGGATGGCGGAACGTCCATCGTGATCCATGCGGAGCAAGACGACTACAAAACGGATCCGGCGGGAAATTCGGGGGCGCGGATTGCCTGCGGGGTTATACAGAAATAAATCGGGCAGAAATAAATCAGCACTCGGGATCTTGCCTGCAACCACGTGGACGCAATTGCTTCGAAGCGGATTAATTATTGCTGGCCAAAGTTCGCAGAGCCGTTTGCTCATCGGGAAAATCAGTGAAGACCGTATGCAGGTTGGTCATGTGCAGGATCTCCCGCGCGCGCGGATTCAGATCCACGGCATGCAGCTCAGCATTGTTCTTGCGGGCTGAATAGAGTCCACGGACCAATTGCCCAATCCCGGAACTATCCAAATAAGTCACATCGCGAAAATTCAGCAGAACACGTCGCCTGCCGTCTTCGAATAAATCCATCAACAATTCATGGACGGCTTCGCCTTCGATTAAAGTGAATCGGCCCCGGACATCCACAATCGTTACATTTCCCAATTGCCTGGTGCTTGCACTGAAACCCACTAGTGGCCCCCGAGGTTGTAACATTCATATTTTATCGCAAGCGAGAGCCAAACCCAAAATCACGAGTTGAACGCGGAATCAGGCGGAATCAAGAGGAAAGTTGAGCGAGCCACGAATCGAGAATCTTGAGCTGGTCTGCAGCCGTATCTACGAAGGTAACGCCCATTCCCATGCCCTCCTGGACGTATACGATTTTACTTTTAGTTTCGAATGCTCCCTGGTCGCAGGTGATTCGCATGTTTAGATCCGTGCCTTGCGGCAGGGTCACCAACACATCCACGTAACAACCTTTCCTGCTGATTTCCGATATCCGGCCCACGATGCGCATGTCGGTACGGGGCTCCCGCAATTCGATATGGGCGATGAAGGTGAACCGCGGAACTTCGCGATGCTCGGGGTACGGACCACCTGGATTCGCTGGCGAGCCGGAAAATGTGCCCATGAGTCCCCCCTTTGTTGAACCGGAACAAAAAATGATCACCTAGGTCAACTTTGGCACACTCCACCCGCCAGCGGGAGTCGGCCCAATTCGGGTGACGCGAAAAATATACCGGCCTGCCCGGTCGTTACCGGCACGGCAATTGACGAAGTACTTACTTAGTAGATTTCCGGAGTTCAACGCCCGTAATTTTACGTATACTTTCAGATCGCCAAAACCGGAGCAAGATTCGCCTGCGGCCAATTGAAAATTGAATCAGGCTGAGAACAAAGCGTATCCAATGTTGTATGGGGGTTGACCCGCAAACCCCAGCGCAACTATTCCAGGGTGAGAAAATTTGAAGATTGTTTCGGGAAATTCGTCATGCTTTCTATTGCAAGCAGGTTTTCATTTTTTGGGACGTCGGGACGCGCGGCCACCCACAACTGCCGCGCGTTCGATTCACAAAGTGATTGATTAACCAGCCGCGAAACCGTAGGCTCCCGCCTACTGGAACCCTGCAATGTGGCATCTGGGAGTCAGGCCCAATGGACATCGGATATCGTACCGGCGAATCGTTGAAGCAAATGCGCAACCGCCTTGGCATCACCACGCGCGAAGTGGAGGAACTGAGCCGCAAAGTGGCCGTAGACCTAAGCAACGATGAGTTTTATATCTCCAACGCCTGGCTGACCCAGCTCGAAAATAAAAGCTCGGTGCCCAGCATCTTCAAACTATTCACCCTGAGCGTCCTGTATCGCATGGATTTCACCGAGTTGCTGGCCATGTTTGGCATATTGCTGAGCGACGCTCCCCGCCTGCAGTCTTCGTTGCCGCTCGATCACACGCATCTCGCGTCCATCGGAGCCTGCGACCAGAATAAGCCGGTCACCTTTCCTATCCGATTCGATCGCGGTTTCAGCCTCGAGAAGACCAGCCTGATTTCCAGAATGGTGGAAATTTGGGGAGAGGTGCCGGTCTCGTTCATTCAAAGCCTGGACGTACGCCACTGCCAATACGGATATATCGGGCGCGACGATTATTCGATGTATCCGCTTTTGCGTCCGGGATCTTTCGTGCAGATTGATAGCCAGGTCACCCGAGTCAACGCTGCCGCGTGGCGCACCGAGTTCGACCGGCCAATTTATTTCGTCGAATTGCGCGACAGCTACGCGTGTTCCTGGGCCGAATTGAGGGGCTCGCAACTTACCCTCATCCCTCATCCCCTGTCGGGTTCAACGATCCGCCAGTTTGCTCATCCGGACGAGGCAGAAGTAATCGGGCAGGTCACGGCGGTAGCCATGCGACTGGTAACTACTCCGGAGATGCCGGCCAGCGCGGATTCAGACGTGTCTCAAAAATCGCCAAGGCGACTTTGAGATTGGAAAAGACAAAATCGGCCGCCAGCGGGTCGGTACCCACCGGTACGGCCACCCGGTAAGGCGCCAGTTCCTTCCAGGCCGCCACGAAGTTAGTAGTGATGGCGCCCGAACTTTCCGCGTAGGCCTGAAGTTGCTGCACGAGATCCTCCAGCGAGGTTCCAAGAAGCTCGTGGAACGATTCGCGGTGACAATCGGCCAAGGCCTCGCAGGCCGCGGCTTCCGAATACCGTGACGCCAGCCCCTGGTGGTAATAAAGCCCGTTGTTATAGTCCCGGGTGGACGCCAAATAAATCATCCGTCCCAGCGCCGAGGGCAGATGCGCGAGCGTGCGCCGGCGCACATCATCGGCTACGGCCAACACCTCGTTCCTATTCGGTGAAGAATTCAAAGATTCCCTTCCTACACAAATTTGGCCGACCTATACGACTGCGCCGCCGGGAGTTGTCTTATTTCGGAACTGATCTATGTTCGCCGCATTCAAGAACGCCAACGACTTCTCCGACTCCACGCACAGGCGCATCGCCGCGGACGCCGTCAAATTCACCATCCGCGGCGCGGCGTACGGACCACGAAGATAGAAAATTGCTTCCAGCAGCCGGCAGGCCAGCAGCAATCCCGCAAAATCGAAAGCCAATCGAATCTCGGTGGGCAAGCTCAGCTGAACGTAGAAGCGCGAGTGAGCGCGGTGAAAGTGCATCAGGTTCACCACCTCCTGGCGCACCCGCCGCACCCAGGAAAGCGAAATCCGCTTACGCTCGGCCAGGAACAGCCCGCGGATCTCCGCCGGCACTTTCGTCGTGACGTACTGCAGGTCCTGACGGTCGAAAATCCGGGCTATCATGTCTCGCGGCAACAGTCCCTGTTCCAGAGTTTGGAGCGAACTGCGCGCCTCCACGAATTGGTGGGCGCTGCCTTCCACCGGCGCGTGGCTGCGCCGCGCCAGGAAGTACAGCAGGACGAAGAGTCCCAGGCCCACACCGAGATATAAAATTAATGCAATCATGGACGTGTCGGACCACCGAAATGGTCTCGCAGTGCTTCCAACTTTTCACGGGTTTCACCCGCAAACTGATCGTAGTCCGGCCCAATCCCTACCGAGCGTCTGACCGCCGGATTGGGCGCGTAAGACCACATCGCTACGGTCCAAACCAGCAAAGCGAACAGATACGAACCACTTCGCAACCATTCGGAGAGAGTCTCAAAACGTGGCCCCAAAATGGGAAGAAGAGCCAGTATCATCACACTGATTCCCACATAGGCGCCAAATCCGAGGATCAGGCCCTTAAGATTTTTTCCCAACTCGATTCCGTAATAGAACACGACGATCATGATGGTGGCCAAAAACATGGCCTGAACTACCCGCAGGTCCCGTTCCATTCCGGCTTCGGTGACGGCGATCGAACGCAAGGCGCCCAGCGCAACTTTCCACGCGGCGTAGCCCACGACGACGACCAAAATGGTCACGCTCAAACCCATCACAAAACGTCTTGCGCCTGGGTAGGATTCTAACGCGCGGTCCAAAATCTCCAGGACCACCGCGCAACCCACCACCAGGGTCGCAAACTCGGTTCGCCAGTACCACTGCGTATAGACTGTGTGCGAGACCCAATACGCAGCGTACAACCCAGCCGATGCACCGAACACGCACAAGATGTACAAGTAAAAGTAGGGATATTTCGTGATCGTTCGGCTGCGCAGGCCGCGTAGCAGAATCACGATTTCCAGCGCCAGACCGGACCACCAAAGAATTAGGCTTAACACGTCACCGACCCGTGCGCAGTCTAGCACGAAAAAAGGGGGGAGGATTTCCTCAGTTCTCCCCCTTCCCAGTTACGAAAGGCTTGAGTGCTCCTTACGTCAAGGGCGGGTGCATCGGCCCGCTTGGCACTGGAGGTTGAGTGCCATCGAAAGCCCATGTGCGGCTTTGCAGCGGCTTCATCGGACCGCTGGGTACCGGAGGCTGCGTTCCGTCAGCGAACGTCGAATCTCCGCAACGGACCGGTGCAAGCGGTGTTATGTGGGTGGGGACTACTGAGGCAACAAACGCCGTAATTCCAACAACAAACACACCAATTCCGATAGCTCGTTTCATCGCGATCTCCTGGAAGTCGGAAATTTTTTGACCCGAGGGTCGCGACAAAAATACGGAGGCTGGACCGAGACGGCGGAATTCGAGCCGTCTTGCTTGCTATGCGAAGCGAAGTTTCAGGATTTTGTTTGCGGGACGGAAAGTCAGCTCGAAAGGGTTTTGGCAGCTAGGTGCGGGGGACCGAAATCAAACTGAAGAGGCTACCGAGGCGAACCTTCGCCAAAACTTTCAAGGTCGTGCGGGACGGCGAAGGTACAGTTATTCAGTTGGAAACGATGCGGAACTTACGGATATGCATTTCAGAGGGTGGCTGGCATTCTCGTGGGTAATGAAGCCGAGTTTGTCTCAATGACCAAAATTTCTCAGAACGGTTCGCCGCAGCCGACGTCGCAGGCCCATGCCTTGCCCAAACCTGCCGAACTTATTCGGGAGAATCTGCAGCATCTGGACCGCCGCCAGTGGTGGCTCGGATCCACGACCGTTGCCGTCGTTTTGCTGCTCACGCTCTGTGTGGCCTCGTTCGCCTTTCCCGAAATTCTGAAGAATGAAGAATCCAACTATTCGTTTTTTCTAAATCAAGCAGTGCGCGCGCTGGTCGGATTGGTTCTGGTTTTCAGCGTGTACTTGATTTACCAGCAGGTCCAGATTTCCAAGTTGCGCACCCAGCTCGGAGCTCAGATTGATTCGCTCGCCAAGGTGGAAAGCCTGGCATCCGAAGTTTACAAACTCGCGGCGCTCGACCAGCTCACCGGCCTCTACAATCGCCGCTCCGGAGAGCAGCGCCTCGCCGAGGAAATCAGCCGCGCGCAACGCCATGGCCGCCCGCTCACCGTTTTGTTAATGGATTTGGACGGTCTGAAAAGTGTGAACGACCGGCACGGCCACGCCGCCGGAGATACCGTCATAAAAAATTTCGCCGATCGCCTGCAGCGCGCTATCCGCGGTTCGGATCTAGCTGTGCGTCTGGGCGGCGATGAGTTCATGGCCATTCTTCCCGAGTGCCGTTCGGATGAGGTAAAGCACGTGCTGGGTCGCATCGAAGGACTCGATTTCGAATTTGACGAGCAGAAAGTGCGGCTACGGTTTTCAAGCGGATGGACCGACTACTTGCCCACGGAAACCATGCAGGAGTTGCTGAAGCGCGCGGACATGGCTCTCTACGAAGATAAACGAGCGGCTAAACGCGCCTGTAGCGTTCCGGGTCGCCAGCCTGTCCCGGTACCGCAATCCGCAAGCTAGGTCCCCTATTGAAATTCTCAACGCCAGCCCCCTTTCCGCGATGTTCTTGTCAGGAACATTTATTGAAAATAACCTTTGCAGTGATTTGAGGGTTACTCGTAAGATACGCCCCAGTTAGAGGAAAGGTACCCATGCCCAAAGAAAAGCCCAAAGTGAACATCGGCGAAGTTATCAAGTCCTATCGCGCGGACCGCGGCCTGTCGCAAGGCGACATCGAACGCCGCACCGGCCTGCTGCGCTGCTACCTTTCGCGCGTCGAGAACGGCCACACCGTGCCCTCTCTCGAGACCCTGGCCAAGATCGCCGAAGCCATGGAGATTTCCCTGGCCGACTTCTTCCCCGGCAGCGACACCGCGGGCGACCGCGAAACCCGCAAAATGCTCGGCGAACTCTCCGAAGAAGAAATTCGCTTCCTCGCCGACATTAAGAAATATTCCACCACGCTTTCCGACGACGACAAAAAGCTGGTCCTGGCGATGATTCGCAAGATGGCGACTATCCTCCCGCCGCCGTCACGCGCGAACATCAAGCCGCCCCAAGCCGCGCGCCGCGCCGAATATTAGTCGCGGGGGAGCATCGTGTTTCAAAAGCTGTCGGCCTTTCAAAAGTGAAATGAGATTATCGCGAGCCGTTTGTGCGTCGCTTTTCATCTTTTCCTCCACGGTGATGTGCGTCCTACAATCGATAGCCAAACCGCCTCCCATCTCACAAACGCTCGTATCCCAGGAAACGCCTAAAAGCGCTGCGGAAACCAAGCAGCAATTGGAAGACCTTGCTTGTGCACCTGAAGTGCTTCACCGTATGTGGACGGAACAAGAACCCCGCGCGCTACCCGCTCAGCCATCAGACAAGGTTCTCATCTACGTCATTCGCCCCACTCACTACGGCGCCCTCGAGCAAACCAAGCTGGCGGTTGATCGGAAATGGATGGGTATCAACCGAGCGAATAACTATTTTTATTTTTCCCTCGACCCGGGTCCGCACTATTTCTGTTCGGATTCGTCGAGTAACCGTAGCGTGCTGAAACTCGCGATCATCGCCGGTAAGACTTATTACCTTCAGCAGACGATTTCAGCGATTCGGACCGACCTCCGGGTCTTAAACGAACAGGAAGGCAAAAAAGGTTTGGCGAAATGCAAATTAAGTGGTTTCGAGGACAAAAATAGCGCCGCACGCCCTTAGCCACCTGCTGAGTTTTGATTTACACACCGCGCCCCAGCTATCCAATTGTTGCTGGGATTCGATACAATAGAAGAGTCATGACCCAGAAACGGCACAAAACGGTTGGGGTGAAGGTCGGCAGGATTCAAGTTGGTGGTGGCGCGCCGGTCGTGGTGCAGTCCATGACCAACACCGACACGGTGGACATCGCCTCCACCGCGCAGCAGTGCCTCGAACTCGCCCAGGCCGGCTCCGAACTGGTCCGCATCACCGTAAATATTCCGGAAGCCGCAGCCGCGGTGCCTGAAATTAAAAAGCGTCTGCTCGATGCGGGCTGCGACGTGCCGCTCATCGGCGACTTCCACTATAACGGTCACGTCCTGCTCACTAAATTTCCCGATTGCGCCAAAGCGCTCGACAAACTGCGCATCAACCCCGGCAACGTCGGCGCCGGTCAGCGTCGCGACGAGCAATTTTCCACCATCTGCAAAGTTGCCCGCGACAACGGCAAGCCCGTCCGCATCGGTGTGAATGGCGGCTCGCTGAATCAAGAATTGGTCATGAAGAAAATGCAGGAGAACACGGACCGCGACCTGGGCAAGACCTCCGAAGAAATCATCAACGAATGTATGGTCCTCTCCGCGCTCGAATCCACCGAACTCGCGCTGGAAAACGGTTTGCGCCAGGATCAAATTATTATTTCGTGCAAGGTTTCACGCCCGCACGATCTGGTCGCGATTTACCGCGACCTCTCCGCAAAAACTGCCCAGCCTCTCCATCTCGGCTTAACCGAAGCGGGCATGGGCGCAAAAGGCTTGGTCTGGTCCGCCGCTTCCATGGGAATTTTGCTCGATGAAGGCATCGGCGACACGATTCGCGTTTCGCTGACCCCGCGCCCCGGCGGCGATCGCCGCGATGAAGTCTACGCCGCCTGCGAACTGCTGCAATCGCTCGGCCTGCGTTCGTTTTCGCCGAGCGTTACAGCCTGCCCCGGCTGCGGACGCACCACCAGCACCACCTTCCAGGAATTAGCCGAAAGCATTCAGGGTTACATCCGCGACAAAATGCCGGAATGGAAGCGGCACTACGAAGGTGTGGAAGAAATGAAGCTGGCGGTCATGGGTTGCATCGTCAACGGTCCCGGCGAATCGAAGGCCTCCAACATCGGTATCAGCCTGCCCGGCACCGGCGAAGCGCCGCGCTGCCCCGTCTACATTGACGGCAAGCATTTCAACACGCTGGAAGGCACCTACGACGAACTCAGCGCCGCATTTCAAAAACTAGTCGAAGACTACATCACCACGAAATATCACAAGCGCGAAACCCCGCTGGCCGAAGTGCAAGTCCTGGCGTCCGGCGCCGCAAAACCATCGTTGCGCGTCCTCGCCTAAACACGCAACTCACTTTACTCGTGGCGCAGCGCCTCTAGCGGATCGGTCTGCATGGCGCGACGAGCCGGGATGTAACTTGCCGCGATGGCTACGAACATCAGCAATACCGAGACGACCGCGAACGTCGCCACATCAGTGGGCTTCACCCCAAACAGCAAACTCGCCATGGTGCGAGTCAGCGCCATCCCCGCCACAATTCCCAGGCCGATCCCCGCAAGAGTCGCGCCAATGCCCTGCCGCAGCACCAGGCCCAGAACATCCTTCTGCTGCGCGCCGAGCGCCACCCGGATTCCAATCTCGCGCGTGCGCTGCAGCACCGTAAACGAAATCAGCCCATACAATCCGATCATCGCCAAAATCACCGCCAGCGCCGCGAAACTTCCAATCAGATAAGAAGGGTACCGCCGCAGAAAAACCGCCGACGCTTCGTTGGTCAGCTGTTCCATGGTCTTGGGCTGGATCAGCGGCAACTGCGGATCCATTTCGTGCAGCGCGGCCTGTGCTGTGCCGATAAACGCTTCAGGCGCGCCGGAAGTTCGTACCATGTACGTCATATACGTCGAGGGTCCCTGATCGTTGGGATAATAAATCACCGGCGGCGCGGGACTGGCCAGATCGTCCTGCGCCACGTTTCCCACGATTCCCACAATCTGCCGGAACGGTTCCTTGGCGTTGAACGTAAAGCGTATCCGTTTCCCCACCGGATCTTCATTCGCGAAATATTTGTTCACAAACGCCTGATTCACCACCAGGACGCCGGGAGTATTATCTTTGTCCGTGGCCGCAAAGAAACGGCCTTTGATCAGTGGCACACGCAACGTCGGGAAATAGTCCACATTCGCGGTGACAATATCGGCTTCGTCTTCTTGTCCCGCTGCGGTGGGCCGCCCTTCCACCAGAAAACGAATTGTGCCGCCCGAAGCTCCGATGGGCAGCGCGGTGGTCATGGCCACGCTTTCCACCCCCGGCGTGTTGCGCAGTTTCGCGCTGAATTCATGGTCGAACCGGATCGCCGCTGGATTGTTGTTGGGATATTCCTTCTGGCTGGGATATGAATCGTCCGGCAGACTCACCGAAAACGTCAGAATGCGTTGCGGATCGAACCCCGGATTCTGGTGCAGCAGGCTGTGCAGGCTCTGCAGCATCAAGCCGGCCCCCACTAACAGCACTAGCGAAATCGCGATCTCCGCGATCACCAGGGCATTTCGCAAGCGCGAATGCCCCGCGCTGGTTCCGCCGCGCGATTCATCCTTCAATGCGTCGTTCACACGTGTCCGCGAAGCGGCTATGCCCGGAGCGATGCCAAACAGCACCGCCGTCAATAACGCCACTCCGCCGAGAAACGCCAAGACCGGCCAGCTCACTCCCGCAGTCTGCAAGTTTGGCAGGCTCCGCAGCACACTCTCCGGAATCGCCGCGATCAATACCTTGACTCCCCACTGCGCTGCCAGAAAGCCCGCACCCGCACCCAACGCCGCGAGCAACAGGCTTTCGGTTAGAAGTTGCCCGAATATTTGACCCCGGGTCGCGCCCAGCGCGGTTCGAATGGCGAATTCTTTGCGACGCCCCACCGACCGCGTCATCATCAGGTTGGCGACATTGGCACAGGCGATCAGCAGAACGAAACCGACGGCGCCAAACAGCACCAACAGCAACGGTTGGATCTGCCCCACGATGTTCTGCCGCAGAGTTCCCATCGCGACGTACACCGCGCCATCATATTGCGGGTATTCGCGTGCCAGTTGCGCCGTCACGCCATTCATTTCCGCTTGTGCCTGGCTCAGGCTTACACCCGGAGCAAGGCGCGCCACCACATGCAGCCAGCGCAGACTCCGGCGGGTCGTCAGGTCGCCCTTCGCGTGCATCGGAATCCACAACGGAAAGGCCTGCGACGGCGCGAATTGAAAGTCACCCGACAGCACCCCGACGACGGTGACCGCCTTGCCGTCCAGTTGAATCGTGCGGCCGATGATGCCCGGGTCGGCCCCGAAATCGCTTTGCCAAAAAGCGTTGGTCAGGATAACTTCGTGCGGTCCGTCCGGTACGTCTTCACCATCCACAAAGTCCCGGCCCAACGCGGTCTTCACACCCAGTGTACGGAAGAAATTTGCCGTCACCTGGGTCGCGAAAACATTCTTCGGCTCGCCATTTCCGGTCAAGGTGAACGAATCGAACCCGTAGGCGGCCAGCGATTGAAAGCTTCTGGTCATCTTCTTCCAGTCCTGAAAATCAGGATTGGAACTGTTCGCGGCCAACGCCGCGTTGCTTTTCGTCTGGTTGCGACCCTCGCCGATGGTCACTAGGCGGTTGGGTTGATAGTAAGGCAGAGGCTTCAGGAGGGCCGAGTACACCGTCGAAAATATCGCGGTGTTCGCGCCAATCCCCAGCGCCAGCGTCAAGATCGCCACCGCGGCAAATCCGGGATTTTTCCCCAGGTTTCGCACCGCGAATCGCAGGTTTTGCCGGATCGCGCTCATCCGCCTGCCTCCCGCCTTTCACCGTTCAGCACTTTGCAAAGTCCGCCCACTACTGCTCCCAACAAATGTGGTACCGGCCGGTCGCATCCTGCAACGTCATGCGCAAAACCCACTCGCCCTTGATGACCTGAATGTTCGTGGTGTCCATGCTGGCGCGTTCCGTGGTCCCGATTCTGGAGCGTGTTGCGCCGGTCGGATCAATCAGTTCCCAGCGAACCAAGCCGTGTGCCACTTCGGCCGAAACCGTCAGATGCACCATATCCGCTGGATTTTCCAGCCGGAGCCGATACTCCAACCTGTCCGTCTTATTGGTGAAGCGTTCCTCTTGATTCAATTTGCTTTTCGCATCGGACGCCGCAGAGAATTCGGCCGCGGTCGCAGTGGTGTGTTCGCCATCCGCCGAACTCGGTGCGACAATGCTGGACGCGAAATCGTTGTTCACATCTCGATGCGGGTTCGGCAAGGACGCGCTACCGTTGGAAGCAGCCAGCCCTAGGACGCAAACACAAACTCCCACCAGGCTGGCCACGCGCATTCCGCGAATTGATTTTCCGTATTTTATGTTCATCGGCACACCTCGCTAGTAAGGTTCGACAGCAAGCCAGATGCCAAGCTCCGTCGTGCGCAAGCTACTGATTCCCTGTGGATTATTTGCCGGCGTGCTAAACCTGTCCCGCCATACTGCTCGCCTGTGGGACGCATCGGACGCTGCAAGGCGATTGCCCAGAAGGCCCAGACCACCGCATTCGAAAAAAAAGACTGAAACAACTGCGCAATTTCGCGAATGAAATTTACACCTTGCGCACTTATGTCCATCGCGGTGCGCACCAACACTGCGCCGCTCAGCGTCGTGCAGTCGTTGCGCCAGGAACTGCGCGGAGCTTCGAGCGATCAAGCCCTATATGGTGTCCAGACCATGGAGGGTCTGGTGGCTGCTTCACTGGCCCGCCAGCGTTTTCTCTTGTTGTTGTTCGGAGTGTTCGCCGGCCTGGCTTTGTTGTTGGCCTGCATCGGAATTTATGGCGTGCTGGCCTACTTGACCGGCCAGCGCATGCCGGAAATTGGAATGCGCATCGCGCTGGGCGCCCGACCCCTTGATGTGATGTGGATGGTGCTGCGGCAGGGCTTGGGAATGATTCTCGCCGGCGTTGCGGTGGGTACATTCGCCGCCTTCGCGGCAGGGCGCATTTTGCAACATTTAGTGGAAGGGATGCGCCCGGCCGGAATCTCGACCTTCGCGGTTACCATTCCCCTGCTCATCGCCGCCGCGCTGTTCGCCAGCTTCGTGCCGGCGCGCCGCGCCAGCCGTGTGGATCCCATGACCGCGCTACGTCAGGAATAATTCTTGTCGAATTCCTGTCGAAGTTTGCCACGGACACTGATTCAGCGCACGGACGCGCGCTGGCAACAACAATGTAATTCAAAATTCCAGCGTGGTTACTTCCTCCAGCAAACGCAGCAGCGTGGAAATCTCCCGCGGCTTGAGCTTCTCGCGTAGCTTTTCATCCACGGCGCGGCGTTCCTTGATCAGCGATTCCCGGTACGCATTCCCTTTTGCCGTTAGGTGCACCAGCAAACCTCGTCCCGACTCTGCCTTTTTTTCAGACAGCAATCCCTCGCGAATCATGGTCTTGATCGCGCGATGCACCACCGTGCGGTCGAAGCCCAGCAGCTTCGCAATTTGGTTTTGATTCAGCGCCACGCCGCCCCGCAGTGTGGACATGACGAATCCGCGGGTCTGCGAACATTGCGTCTTCTGCTCCAGCCGCTTCCCAATCGCAAAATAGGCCGAAGCCAACTGCAAAACCACCGAGCTTTTGACAATTTCCTTCGGAATCTCGTTCTTGGCCGGAATGATCATAGAACCGTCACCGTCGCTTCCAGCGGCCGGCGCCATTGCGGCCGCACGATGTGCTGCTCTGATTTTTTTCCAATCGCGATAACCATCACGATTTCGTGCTTCTTCGGCGAAAGGCCCAGGAATTTGGCCAGCCGCAGATCGTCAAATCCTTCCATCGGACAGCTGTTCAATCCCAGCGCTTCCGCCGCGATCATCAGATTCTCGCAGGCCAGCGCCGCGTTCTTCCCGGCCCATTTGAACATTCCCTTGCGCGCCACCGGAATCGTCCCGGTCGTCATCCACAAATGCATCGTGCGCACGATCATCAGCTTCAGCACGCCGAAAATTCCGAACCAGCCCTGCAGGAAAAACCATTTCCCCAGCTTGGCCCGTTTTTCTGCTTCGGTGATTTTCTCCGGCGAAAATCCCGCGGTCCGCATCCAAGCCAGTTCGCCCTGCGCCGTCGCCTTCCACGAAGCAATATCCGCCACGGCCACCACCAGCGCCGACGCGGTAGCCGCCGGCTTCTGACCCAGGCACAAACCCGCCGCCTTCTTTCGCCGCTCGGGGCTTTCCACCCAATAGAAGCGGTACGGCTGAATGTTAAAACTGGAAGGAGCCATTCGCGCCGCGTCCAAAATCTGCTCGCGCGTCGCCGCCGGAATTTCCACCGGATCGAATACCTTGACTGCCCGCCTGCTGAAAATCGCTTCCAGAACGTTGCTCATAACCTCCTCAATGTTGCCATTACAACATACATATGTTGCGTGTGCAACATAAAATTTAAGAGAGGAGGAGCTTTACCTACTGGATGGGGTGGGACTGTGGGGACAGTTACTCAGGCCGCCAAAAATTTGCGGGTCACGATCGCGATCGGCAATCCTACGCAAATGACGTGGATGACCAGCCCGATCACCATCATCTTTACCGAAAACGGATATTTTCGCGCCGCCGAAAGCGGCAGCACCACCAGCTGCATAAAGAAATAAACAACCGGCCCGTACAGAATCCCCGAAATAATGTAGTGCTCGATCAGAAATCCCCACCACCGGCTCACCACCACAAACGCGCTGGCCGCCCAAAACGCAATGAGGAAGTGGCACGCCAATCCCAGTGCGGCCGTAATCCAGCCACCCTGCTGCGCGCGCGGCCCCATCAGGCCCGCCGCGATTCCCTGCAACAACGGAACCGGCTTGAGTCCAAACGATCCGTAAACGACAAGCGCCGCGGTAATATCCATCGTGCCGCAAACCAGGCCGCCCACCAGGATTGCCATCGCCGCGCCCGATTCGCGCGCGGACGACACCGCTTCAACCGCATTCATGGATGTCCCCTCCCCAGCCCCGCGATACTACACCCTGCGCCGCTGCATTTTTCGACGAACCATCTACAAGAAAGTCGCTCACACCATGGAACTCCGTCGCAATTTTCCAGGCCCGCTTCATTTGTTCATCACCGCGAAAGATGTTAGCTTGCCGCTAAGCAAATCGGCATGGACCAACGACCCCCATCCCCCGCCGCAAGTTCCGTCGAGCCTCGCAGCTGGCGTTTTGGCTTCTGGAGCCTGATCGTCACCCAGTTTCAGAACGCCTTCAACGACAACGCCATAAAATTTCTGGTCATTTACCTGATCGTCGGAATGAATTTCCCGAAGGATGTCCGCGACCGGTTCGTGTGGATCGTCAGCGCGCTTTTCGCCGTGCCCTTCGTGCTGTTCTCCCTGACCGGCGGCTACTTCGCCGACCGCTACAGCAAACGCAGCGTGGTGATCGGCACAAAAGTCATGGAACTTTTTGTAATGCTGGTGACCATCATCGGCCTGTGGCTCAACAATCTGCCGCTCGAATGTGCCGCCGTTTTCCTCATCAGCACCCAGTCCGCGCTTTTTGGCCCCTCGAAATACGGGCTGCTTCCCGAAGTTCTTCCCGATCGCGAACTTTCGTGGGGCAACGGCATCATCGAACTCGGCACCTTCATCGGCAGCATCGGGGCGGTGATGGCCGCGGGCTACCTCGCCGACCATTTTCGTGGCCGGCAATATCTGTCCGGCCTCGTGCTGCTGGGCTGCACGCTTTTTGGCCTGGCCACCAGTTTTGGAATCACCCACGTTCCGGCCGCCGATCCCGGTAAGAAATTCCGCTGGGATCCGTTCGCGGATTTTTACGCGCAAATGAAATCGGTGCGCGACGATCGCATTTTGAACTGGGCGGTTTTTGGCAACGTGTATCTGTGGTTTCTCGCCGCACTGCTACAACTCACCATCGTGGTCTACGGTCACGACACGCTGCGCGTTGACGAAGCCCATATCAGTTACCTGCAAGCTGCGGTCGGAATCGGTATCGGCGTGGGCAGCGTCGTGGCCGGCTATGCTTCGCGCGGCAAAATTGATATTCGCCTGATTCCCATCGGCGCGCTGGGCATGACCATTTTCGGCGCGCTGCTGTATCCGTCCGGCCACACCGTCCACAGCGCGGCTTTTCATCTTGCAGCGCTGGGCTTTTTCGGCGGATTTTTTGCCGTGCCGCTGAACGCGCTGATTCAACATCGCCCCGAACCGGCGCACAAAGGCGGCGTGATCGCCGCGGCCAATCTACTTTCGTTTATCGGCGTTTTTTTCGCGGCCGGCGCTTATTATCTTTTCTCCACCGTCTTCCGCCAGACGCCCGCTGGAGTTTTTCTCGATGGCGCCGGCCTCACCGCCGTCATGACGGTGCTTTGCTTCTACTGCTACTATCAGGTGCGTTCGCAGCCCATCATGAAGGTGGATGGGCCGGTTTCGCACTAAAACAAGTTGGCGGCGTAAATTGATCGCGCTGTATTGCAGGTGCAGCACAAAGTGAAAACCAAACCATGATCCGCGTCATCGTCTGGCTTCTCACTCACACCCTTTACCGCCTTCGCGTCATCGGCCGCGAGAATTTCCCCCGGACCGGCGGCGCGCTCCTCGTCTCCAACCACATGTCGCTGGTGGACGCCTTGCTGCTCATGGGCGCCAGCCGTCGCCCCGTGCGCTTCCTGATGTTCAAAGATATCTACGACCAGCCCTACATCAAGCCCTTTGCTAAAATGATGCGCGCGATTCCCATTTCCTCACAGCTCCGCCCGCGCGACATGATCCATTCCCTGCGCGAGGCCAGCGACGCCATCCGCAAAGGCGAAATCGTCTGCATCTTCGCCGAAGGCCAGATCACGCGCATCGGCCAGTTACTTCCCTTCCGCCGCGGCATGGAACGCATCATGAAAGGTCTCGACGCGCCGGTGATTCCCGTTCACCTCGACGGCGTGTGGGGCAGCATTTTCAGCTACGAACGTGGCCGCTTTCTGTGGAAATTGCCGCAACGCATTCCGTATCCGGTCACGGTCAGCTTCGGCCAGCCGATGCCTTCCACCGTCACATCTTTCGAGGTTCGCGAAGCGGTCCAGGAATTGCAGACCGAAGCGTTCGCCTTTCATCGCGCTCGCATGCACACGCTTCCTGAATCGTTCATCCGCACCGCGCACCATTATCCCTTTCGTTTCGCCATGGGAGATAAGCGCCGTCCACGAATGAATTGGGGTGGCGCGTTGCTCAGCGCAATTTTCCTCGCGCGACGCCTGCGCAAGACCTGGGAGGGCCAGGAGATGGTTGGCATTTTGCTGCCGCCGTCGGTTCCCGGCGCGCTGGTAAACTTTGCGGCGACCATCAGCGGGAAAATTCCGGTGAATCTGAATTACACCGCGTCGAATGAAATCCTCGCGTCCTGCGCCGAGCAATGCAAATTGCAAACGGTCATCACCACCAAACTGCTGCTTGAGAAAATTCCCCTCCAGGTTCCCGGCGAGACAGTTCTCCTCGAAGAAGTCGCCGCGAAACCCGGCCTCGGTGAGCGCCTGGTCGCCCTGCTGATGTGGTTTATCCCCGGCAAAATTCTCGAACGCGCGCTCAGCGGCGGCAAAACCAAAACGCTCGACGACATCGCCACCATTATTTTTTCCAGTGGCAGCACCGGCGATCCCAAGGGCGTGATGCTCACGCATTTCAACATCGCCTCCAATATCGAACAGATGGGCCAGACGTTTATGCTCACCAAGGGCGACGTGTTGGTCGGCGTTCTCCCGTTTTTCCATTCCTTCGGCTTTACTGTCACGCTCTGGCTGCCGGCGTTTCTCGCCGTCGGCGTCGCCTTCCATCCCAGTCCGATTGACCTCGTCGCGGTCAGCGAAATGGTTCGCGACTATCGCGTCACTTTTCTTCTCTCGACGCCCACCTTCCTCCAGCAGTACACGCGCCGCTGCCTGCCCGAAGATTTCGGCAGCCTGCAATTCGTGGTCGTCGGCGCGGAAAAACTTCCGGAGGCGTTGGCCCTGGCCTTCGAAGACCGCTTCGGCATTCGCCCGTTGGAAGGTTACGGCGCCACGGAATGTTCGCCGGTCATCGCCGTCAACACCCGCGATTACCGCGCGCCCGGTTTTCGCCAGGTCGGCGGCAAGCGCGGGCACATCGGCCACCCACTGCCCGGAATCAGCGTGCGCATCGTTGATCCCGAAACGCGCGCGCGCCTGCCCGTGGATACTCCGGGCCTGCTGCTGGTGCGCGGCCCTAACGTGATGAAGGGTTATCTAGGCAAGCCGGAAAAAACCGCGGAGGTTCTACAGGACGGCTGGTATTCCACCGGCGACATCGCCGCCGAAGACGAAGACGGCTTCCTGACCATCACCGACCGCCTCAGCCGCTTCAGCAAAATCGGCGGCGAAATGGTGCCGCACATCAAAATCGAAGAAAAACTTCACGAGCTGGCCGAAACTCCGGAAAAAATATTCGTGGTCACTGGCGTCCCCGACGGGAAAAAAGGCGAGCGCCTCGTAGTCCTGCACACTCTCGCGCCCGAAGATCTAAAGCCAGTCCTCGAAAAACTCAGCAGCGCCGACCTGCCCAATCTCTGGATCCCCCGCGCCAATCAATTCTTCCAAATCGAAGAACTCCCCCACCTAGGCAGCGGCAAACTCGACCTCCGTCGCGTCCACGAAATCGCCAAAGAAAAATCCCCGGACCAGTCCTAGGTCGCCACGACTAGCCAGTTTGGTGAGCGGAATGCTCTCCCTGCACTGGCTAAGAGCGCGTGACGTGTTTATAAAACTCAAAGTCCTCGAAGCCAATGGCGATCTCTGGCTGGTGATACCGAAGGCCATCCTAAGGCGATGCGCGTCCTCGAAGGAGACCGACTCCGACTGATTGAAAATCCGGGAGGCGGATATCTGATTGTGGGTTCTTCGAAAGACTCAAGAAACGATAACGTTTCGCTCAGCCGCAAGTCGACGGAACCCACGAGGTTATGCGCTATACAAGGGCCAGTTCTCCGTTTGGTTCTTCAGGCAATCCATTCGACGCCTATTTTTGACGGTTCAGAGGTTTCGTGTTGCTCGAAATTTGCTCCTCGCCTAAACTCGCCAACGCTGGAGAACATTTGGATGCTGCTACTCAAACACAATTCGCGGTTATGGCAGGCGGCACAGACGCTACGCCAGGATTGTGGCCCAATGGTCTTCGATCCTTCACGGTAACGACTCCGTAGCTCTCAACTGCTTGCAATTGAACCCGATCCACTGGCCGGCGTAGCTCCCGGTTTCGTCGACATTTTTTTTGCGCATCGCGCTCAGTTCGCTGCGACCGCGCCTGTGTATCCGTGTGCGCGCAAAGCCCGCACGCGAACAAATATCTGAAGCGGCAGCCACGCGCGGTCCGAAAAAGGGTCGCGCGTCGAGCATGCGGCCGCTTTTAGAAAGGAGGTCACCATGAGCGTCAACGTAAAAAACGGCACGCCGATGCACGGCCCGTCGCTGTGCGAAACCTGCACGCGCGCTCACGTCGCCAAGGGTTTTCGCCAGAGCCAAGTGTTAGTCATTTGCGGATATACGTCGCCCGAACATCGCGTCACCTTTTCCGTTGCCGAATGTTCCAGCTACGTCGACAAGAACCGCCAAACCCTCTACGAGATGGGCAAGATCGCCTGGACCGTGGCTCCGCGCGGCCCAAAACGTGCCGCCGGATTTGTCGCCGGCGGCGCTTCAACCGCGGACGAGTGCGAGATCGAACTCGTCCTCAACGACCAGGACGACGAGTCGTGATACGGATCACCAGCCCAAGCATGAATGCAGCGGCGCGGAAATTGCATCCGAGGGAGCGGTGAATCTCCCGCCCCTCGAACCCAAGGCAGCCAATTTCCGCGCCGCAGCTGCCGCACGCCAGGCTTGTGGTCCGTGAACGAAGGTAGGTCCAACCTCGAAGCGCAATCTTCGGGGTTGGTCTTACTTATTTCGTATTTTCTTTCGCTGCAGCGCAGCGCGCCGAAGAGCTACGGCATTCACTGTATTCTGTGCCGCGCCTCCATCAGCCAAAATACTTGCCATCCAGCGAATGGGGGATACATGGCGACCTCGCCTGCGCGTCCAAACACCGAAGCCGGAATTTCCAAAGTTATCGAAACCCTGGTCAATGGCCTTCGCGCCAAGAACGCCGAAGCCGTCACTTCTCTGTACGCCGACGACCATACCATGTTCATCCTCGCGCCCCCGCTGCAGTACACCAAAGCCAATTCCCGCGGCATGAAAGGTATCGAAGACTGGTTCGCCACCTTCGATGGCCCGCTCGGCTACGAAATTCGCGACCTGAAAATCGCCCAAGAAACCCAAATCGGGTTCAGCCACAACCTCTGCCATCTCACCGGCACCAAAACCACCGGCGAAAAAGTGGACCTCTGGTATCGCGAGACGCTTTGCTTCCGTCAAATTGACGGCCAGTGGAAGATCGTTCACGAACACGAATCGGTTCCCTTCTACATGGACGGCAGCGGCCGCGCCGCGCTCGACCTGAAACCTGAAACTCACGCAGCCCCTCACGCCGCCACCCACCACCACAAAAAATAATTTCAATTCATAAATCCAGCCGCGCGCTGCCGGCACAAGCAGGTTGCAGGCAAACAAACACTCCGCTACCGCCTCATCCGCAAAAACCCAGCGTAAGCGAACAGCTTGTTGGGAGAATGCGAGACTAGGATTTGTACTGCTTGAAACTGCTAAGAAGCTCAGCGAATTTCGTGGGTTTATAGCGTTTGAAGCTTTCCTCGTCCACATAGACAAAATCGTACGTGACACCAGTTTTTTTCGAATTGACGTCCGCGCACCACTGCTTCAAGCGTTCCATCTTCTGCGGCACATCTTCATCCACTAATCCCTTCGTCTCGACTATCACGATCCGGCGGTCCGCTAGCTTCACCAAGAAGTCGGGATAATAGTCGGCAATGCTCCCATCCGCCTTCACGTAATCTAGTTTGAAATGCACCGCAAAGTAGTTTTTCGCGTGGGAAATCACATCCTCGCAATCATCCAAGAAACGCGCGAACGATAGCTCCAGTTCGTTGTCACCTATAATCCGGTTAAAAACGCTCTTTCTCGGGACTAGGTATCCTTGCTCTTTTGCCACAAATGGCCGCGTCTGCCGCAGCTTGATCGTGTCCCGAATTTCGGCGTCACCTTTGTCCTGGACCGTCAATGCGTTAATCGCTTTCTTGAAAGAATCCATCAACGTCTTGCTTGCCGTGATCTCAGAAAGATTTCGAATCGTGTTGGGATGTTCGAGTTCCACAGACTTGCTGAACAGCTCGTCCTGCACAAAACTTTTTACTTTGCCGTAAAGTACGTCATAGCCGCTCACCAGTCGCAAGTCCTTCATGATCGTCTGTGCAAAATATCCGATCACGCTGCGATAGTCTGCAATACCAGCGGTGTCCAGTATCGTTGTGTGAGTCACTTCGCCCGTCGTCACATCTTTGAAGACAATTTCTCTCTGCTGTTCTTCGGTGAATTGCATATACGCAATTTTTTGATGTCCAAGTTGGGTCACGTCGAGCGCTGCCAGGTTCTTATATTCCCGATAAATACGAGGCGTCATAATCGGAATCTCGATGTCTAGGGCGTCGATATCCTTTTTGTCGTTTTCGAGGTCAATCTCTACTAGCAGCGGAGTATTCGCCCTTGTGCCTTCGCCCATGGGTCTGCGTTCTAGCACCACGCCTTCGGCTTGGATCGATTCGACGAACTCCATAAAGGCCGTTGTCCCCACCACGCTCACGTATTCCTCGACGCTTCCCGGATACATTTTGCGAAGCCCTCGCCCCAAAGCCTGCTCCGGCAAAATATTGCTCTCTGCCGCAAAGGGACGTAGTCCCACGATTGTAGTCACGTTTCGCACATCCCAGCCTTCTTTCAACATCATCACCGATACGATGGCTTTATACGGACTCTCCGAACTGTCGATAGAATTTGCTTGCTGACGCAATTTGATCAATTCCTCGTTACCTTTACCAGACGAGGCTTCCGAGATTTCACCATTTTTCTTAGTGTGAATGACTAGGACGGCATCTTTCAGGTCGGGATAGTTGCTTTCGAGGTAGTCCGCGACGTCATCACAGTTGCGCGTATCGTCAGTCATTACGAAGAGGACGGCCTTCTTGCCCATCTTCTCGTGTTCGGCAAAGTCCTTGCGCCACTCGATCACCCCGAGGTGGATGTAATCTTCGTACTTCTCCGTGTATTTTGCGCTGTCGCGTTCAACCAGTTTTGCGCGGCTGGCGGCGTCGGGTAGCACTGGATGCTTTACAATGTTCTGCGAAATAGCTTCCACGAGTGGGTAATCAGCAATCGTTTGCACAAAAATCGCGCCGTTGTTATGTCTTGGTGTCGCCGTCACGTCAACTTGCAGCGCCAGCGCGCCATCCTTCTGCTTCAGTTTGTTGTGAATGTCCTGAATGCTCTTGAACCACGCCATGCTGGGATCGTGAATGTGGTGCGCTTCATCATTCAACACCATCAACTCATCTATATCTCTGACGATCACCCCAAGATCCACTTTTGAGTCCGTTGTGGCGCCAGTGGGACGCTTACCCAAAAAATACTCCGTCGTGTCTTCGTCATCTGGCGAAGCTGGAACATCGTCGCCGGAATACACGCGGTGAATGTTGGTCAGAAAAATATTTCCAGTGGGCCGTGTGACACGAACTTCATCCTGCACATGCAGCGTCAGTTGAAAATCGTCGCGCCAGTTGTGTCCATCTACCCCGTTGTCTGGCAAAACCGGGTCGTCCTTTAAAAAGATCCGCAATCCTTGGAAATCTTTGTAGATTCGATCCAGTACGATGATGTTCGGCGCAATCACTAGAAAATTACGCGCCAGCGCGGACTCGGGCTCGTATAGTTTGTGAAAAAAGCTCCACGCCAGTACCAGGCTCAGCACCTTGGTCTTGCCCGACCCTGTGGCCATCTTCACTACAAAGCGTCGCCACGTTTCATCGAACATGCCCGCAGACACCAGTCCGGAGCTATCAAACCTCATCAGGTCGTACTTGTCCCTTACGCCAACCACTTCGTATAGGTAGATAATCGTTTCGAGCGCTTCGCGCTGCGCGAAATAGTACTGAAAGTCGACCATCGAGCCGTCCGCGTGGGGCATTAGGTGTGGAGTGTTAAACCACCAATTCAACAGACTCTTACTCGTCTGTGTTCCGTTCACGTAACCGCTATCTCGCCATTCCTTAACTTGTTTGCGCAGTTCCGCCACCAGGGGCGGCATCAGCTTGTCAGAACTCGATTCCCGCAACGCTTCGTCCGCCGGAAACCACCGTACGGAGGGATCAAGAATCACGAACGGTGAATCGGGGAAATTCGGATGGAGTGCCATTAGCTTTTGGTTCCCACGCTAACGTCAACGATCGTCATTGTGTCGTTGCCGAAAATGTCCACGACCTTTACCGCAATTTTGCGACGCCCAGGCAGGCATTCGTGGGAAACGCTGGTCAATTCCAGCGATCTGTCCTGCTTGGTACGAAACGATTGCCACTCGTTCTCAAAAATGTAGTCTCCCGTCCACACCTCTTCGTAGTCCGGCAGGTCACCCTGCTCCGGCTGTTCCATTCCAGCTCTCTGTACCTGTTTCGCTTTGTCGGTCGGAACGCGAATAATCTCTCGTTTGCTTTCGAAATTGAAATCCACCGCCCAGTAGTCAATCCAGTCCGTCCACTTCTTCGTCAGCCGTTCCCGGCTCACGACACCCACCGCGCTCTTGCTCACTTTTACAATCTGCCCTTTCTCCACCACAATCTTGCTCGATCTGTTTTTCAGCGTTACTTCGGCCGACGCAATGGAATCCTGAGAGTAGAAAACCGAAAAATCCGTGAGTTGCACCGCGACACTGTTTTTCTTAATGTGCGGCTTTACCTCGATGAACGAGACATCGTGGAAAACCACTTGATTCTTTTCCACAGCCCGCTTGTCAAAGACGTCCGCCGGAATGTACTTCGGCGCGATGTCGATGCCTTTCGCGCGGGCCTCATCCAAAACGTTAGGAAACAATCCCATTTCGAATTCGAACCCAAGAATGTCCACGCGGGTAATGTGCTTCTGACGGCATTCCAGAATTACTTCTTCAACAAAAAGACGGGTAACCGGAAGATTGACCGGGCCTACCGAGACAAGGCGACCGGCCTTCTTTCCGCAAAATGTATTAAACCCGTCTGTCTTTTCCGCCCGGTATGCGAGAAGAATCAAGTCGATGAAAGCTGCCTCTTTCTCGGCGAGTTGCTTCAGTTGTTCCGCTTCGCGAAGGTTTTGATTTAGGCCGATATAATGCTGACGCTCGTACCGACCCATATTCAGAATTTCGAACGCGCGATAATTCTCGCCGGCAGCTTTGAGTCCTCTCTGAACGTTGATTAGTCTCTTGCGAGTTGTATGAATTGCGAACTTCCCCAGATCAGTCACGATCCAGCGTCTGTCAAGTTTCTCTGCCACGGCCGCCGTGGTTCCGGATCCACCAAAAAAATCGGCCACCAAATCACCTTTACTTGAAGAAGACTCAATGATTCTTTCAAGGAGAGACTCTGGCTTTTGGGTCGGGTAGTCCAGAACTTCCGATTCGCCTCGCCCGATATTTCGAACGGCCTCTTGTCTCACGTTTCGAATGTCAATCCAGACATCATCGGCGAGGATACCTTTGGCTTCGTCCAAGTAGTACTTGAGTCGCTTACTTCCGCCCGCCGTGGTGAAAAGTCGGCCCATTTTTCGGAACTTCTCAATGGATTCATCTGAATAGTCACCCAACGTCTGTGACGCCCAACGTCGCCCGTCGGAGTCGACGTGCGTAAAAAAGTTCTTAACATAATCTTCCGAGTAGGGCAGATAAACATTGTGAAAATCAAGTGCGTCAAAGTTTTTGTACGAAATGATGTAATCGCAATCTCTTGGGAACATTTTGGACTTAGTTTTGCCGCCCGTTGGGGTCGAACGTCGCCATGTGATTTGATTCAACTGATTCTCGAAACCAAAAATTTCATCGAGCACGAGACGAATGTAACTGTTCAGTCTCCAATCGCAGTGAACGTAAATACTCCCGTCATCGGCAAGCAGGTCGCGCATGAGGACGAGGCGTTCGCTCAACATCGAAATAAAACTGTCCGCTCCGTTACCCCAGGTGTCTCGATACGCGATCTCCTCAAGAATATTTGGTTTCTTTGTGAAAGTCTGATCTCCAACCTCAATCTCCATTGAGAAATCCGCTCCGACGTCAAACGGAGGGTCAATATAAATCAGTTTGATGCCGCCCTGTTTCTCGATTTCTTGCCGCATCGGGCCGTTCTTTAGCGACGACAGAATTAACTTGTTGTCGCCCCAGATCAACTTGTTAGTCCATCCCGTCAGCTGTCGTCCGCGAGAATCAGTCGCAAACATCTCGGACTGTAACTTTGCTTGTTCCGGCTTTTCGGCACGTGGCTCATCCACCTGTTCTATTACCTGAAACGGCAGTACGACATTGCAGACTTCCCTCGTTTTACCATTCCAAACCAGCTCGACTTCTCTCTTGTCTCCAAATAGCAGAAACCGGTATTCGTCTGGCAGTGGTTTGCCTTGCTCCAGAAGACGCGTAATATCTCGAATTTCGTTGTCGGAGAGCTTCATCGCGGGCGGATGATACCACTAGGCGAGTTGAGTAGGGAGCTCATTTGTTTATCTTCGTGTCACACGACGCAATTTGAAAATTGTTGGCCGATGTGTTACGGTAACTGTGGAGAACTAGGATGAGACGCGGGGTTATGGCTGGGACGAAACTAGGGGCGCGGCACTCGCGGGACGTTGGCTCGCTCGGCCAAGGCGCGGCTGGGGATCTTCGCGCTCATGCCAAAACTGGTGGTCCGAAGCTGGCGGACGGCCTGGACATGCGTCATTTCCCGCTCCATTTTCCGTCATTTCTAATCGACACTCGCTGGAATTAGAAACCATGTCTAACTTGCACAAATCAAAGGACAGCGGTGCTGTCTAATCGACATTTTTTCGGGGGAAGTGCGTCGCGGTATTTGCGCGATGTTGGCGGCTGCTCGGCACGGGCAGCGGTCCGGGATTTTCGCGCCCATCCGGAAACAAACGATCCGAAACTGGCAGACGTCCCGAAACTGGCTGACGTCCCGGACCTGGCGCCATTTCCGGCTTCTATTTTCCGGCCGGCGTCATTTCTAATCGAGAATGACTCGCGCGATTAGAAATGGCACTCAACTACCGCAAAACAAAGGGCCAAGTGAAATTCTAATCGAGAACGTAGACGGGGTCGTCGCGCCAGGTTTCGCGCCTAGCGTGAAACGAACGCAAAAACCCTACCTGGAAAGTTAGCGCGATGAATCTGCCTCAGAAAATGGAGAGTTTCACGTGCAGGAATTTTTTGGGGTCTTTGCGGAAGTCGCCTAACAGCAGGCGCAGGTCCGCCGTGGCTCCGGTCAGGTTGTCGTATAGGGCCGGGTCGGTCATCAGCCGGCCAGCCGTGCCGGTGTTGGAATTGAGTTTGGCGGTGGCGTCGCGCACCTGCGCCGTCGCGTCTTTCAGATTGGTGTAGAGCTGGTCGTCGTTGACGAATTTTCCGAGCGACCCTTTACCCTGGCGCACTCCGGACATCAGGTCGTTACCATTGTTGAGAAATGTCTTCGCGCTGTCGTACACCGCGGGATCGTAGATCAATTTCCCGGCGGTTCCCTTCTGTTCTTTCACCGCGCCGATCACGTCATTCACATTGGTGATCGTGGCGTCCACTTTGGTGTACAACTCATCGGAATTCAGCAGCTTGCCGGCGCTGCCTTTTCCCTGCTGGATCGAGCTGGCAATCTCGTTCAGTCTCGTCGCGGTCGCGTTCAGATTGTTGTACAGCGATGGATCGTTGATCAGCTTGCCGATGGACCCGTTGCCGTTGCGCGCCTGGTCAATCACCGCGCGCAGATCGTCCGCGAGCCCGCCGACGCGTCCCATGATCTCCTTCATCTCCACTTCCTGCTTACCCTGCAGCACGCCGTTGTTTGGCAGCTGCTCGCCCTTCAGCCCGCGCGACACCTGCACGTAGCGGTTGCCCAGCAGACCCGCCGTCACCAGGCTGGCCGTCGAGTCGGTGCGGATGTCCGGGGCATACTTCCGGTTGAGGCGCAGCACCAGCTGGATGTTGTGCATCTCGTCTTCGGGCTTGGGATTAATACGTATGGTCTCCACGTTGCCGATCTCGACGCCGTCGAGACTTACCGGGGCACCCTCCGTGACCTGCTCGACTTCCGGCAGGTAGGTCAGCAAGCGATACTTAGGACCGAAGGAACCCGCGCCGGTAATATAAAAAATTCCGATGGCCAAAATCGCGAGACCCACTAGCACGAAAACTCCCACTCGCAATTCGGTCCAGGTCAGTTGCTTGCGCTGCGCCATGGCATTTCCTCCTCAAAATCGAAAACAAAATATCCAACAGAAATGGTACTGCGAATCGTTTTTATTCCGCTGACGCCAAAAATTGTTTTATGTAGGCGTCCGACGAATGCAGAACTTCGTCCGCGGGCGCCTGAAAGTAAATTTTCCCATCGCGAAGAATCAAAATCGTGGTGGGGTGCTTGGTGTTTCGTTCTTTACCGCTTTCGGCGAGTTTTTCGCGCTCGGCCAAAGTTGAAAAGGAAGACGACCTTCCATTTTTCGCCAGCGGCACCACGCGGCCGCTTTTGGTATCGAAGCAATAGTTGGCGAGGCCGAAAGCATCTTGCACGCGATGCGTCGCGAGCAGCGAAGTGACATCCTGCAAATCCCGGCCGCGCAGGATCAAGGTGATGATGGTCTGCGAGGTGACGGGGTCGAGCCCGGCGGTGGGCGAATCATAAAAAACAATGGGAGGCCGGTCGACCAGCGCGCGGGCGATGGAAACGCGCCGGCGCATGCCGCCGGAAAGCTCGGCGGGAAAACGATCGATGGCTTGTTCCATCTCGACGAAGCGCAGCGATTCGCGAACGCGTGAATCCATTTCTTCCTCGTCGGTATTTTCTTCGCGCAAACGGAACGAAACATTTTCGGCGACGGTCATGGAATCGAACAGGGCGCCTTCCTGGAACACGAAGCCGATTTCGCGCCGAAAATTCAGCAGGTCTTTTTCAGCCATGGCGGTCACGTCGCGACCCATGACCAAAACGTTCCCGGAGTCGGGGTGAATCAATCCGGTGGCCATTTTCATGAGCAAAGTCTTTCCGGAACCGCTTTCACCCAGCAACACTTTGGTTTCACCGACCTGCACGTCGAAGGAAACCGACTGCAACACCTGGCGGTCCTCGAAGCCGATGGAAATATTGCGAAAGGAAATGAGCGGTTGGCCGGGAGCCATCTTCTCAATCAAAGGATGGCGCGGCGGGGCAAAGGTACCGTCGGAGCGAGCGACGTGAGCGAGATTGCGTGACGAAAGCGGCGGCGGCAAGTCGTTCGTCATTAGCAGGGATTATAGATGGAAATGGCCGGTGGAGTCGCCGCCGAAAGCTGGATAAGTTCTGTCACGAAGAAGACCTAAAAACGTAGAGAAGTAATTTGGTGATAAACGTATCCACCACCAGAATCATGACCGAAGAGACGACCACCGCAGTGGTGGTGGCGCGACCAACACCCTGGGTTCCGCCCTTCACGCGCAGGCCTTCGTAGCAACCGACGGTGGCGATGATCAGGCCGAAGACAAAAGGTTTGGCGAGGCCCTGCACGGCATCGCCGATTTCTAAAGCGTCAATGGCGCGGGTCCAGAACTGCACGGCGCCCAAACGCAGGGTGAAATAGGCGACGACGAATCCGCCGCAGAGGCCGACGAAATCAGAAATCACGGTGAGTAGCGGCAACGTGAGCACCGTCGCGATCACGCGGGGCGTGACGAGTTTGCGCATCGGGTCGGTACCCAGGGCGCGCATGGCATCCACCTGTTCGGTGACGACCATCGAGCCCAATTCGGAGGCGATGCCGGAGGCATTGCGGCCGGCGACGAGCAGGGCGGTGATCGCCGGGCCGAGTTCGCGGACCAGAGCGAGAGAGACGGCGTCGCCGGTCAGCGCGGTTTCGCCGAATTTTTCAAACTGCGCCGCCGTTTGCAGCACCAACACGCCGCCAATGAAGAAGCCAGTGAGGATTACGATGGGCAGCGAACCGACACCGATCAGGTCCATCTGCTCGAGAGTGTCGAACCAGTAGCGCGGAGTGGTGGCGAGATTCGCCAGCGAGCGAAACAAAAGTTCCGCATAGTTTTGCACGCCGAGGACCTGCTGTTTGATTGCCTCCGCGAGGATAGAAAAGATGGATGGAGTGTCACTAGCTTGCGGCATCGTGTGTGACACGGACGCAAAACGCCAGTGCAGGCAAGATCACAGAGGTAACGCGCGATCTGCTTCGCCGAGTCCCGGAAAGCGTAATGGGTGGTGGACCTAAGGTCAAGCGATAGTCGTCGCGATTATTTTCGAGGTAATCGTTTGTGCTTTTCTTTTGCGCTTCACCAGTCTGGAACGACGGGTGTTGCTTTACGTCACCGTGCGGGTCCGGTAGAATCGCTGTTTCGTTTAGGCATTCGAGGCTCAACTGAAGATGCTGCGTTTCGTTACAGCTGGCGAGTCTCACGGTCAGGCGCTGATCACCTGGATCTCCGGATTGCCGGCAGGCGTTCCGGTGGATCTGGAATTTATTCAACGAGAATTGCACCGCAGGCAGCTCGGGTACGGCCGCGGAGCACGCCAAAGGATCGAGAAGGATACCGCCGACATTTTGTCGGGCGTGCGCCATGGAAAAACGATTGGCGCACCCATCGCGGTACGAATTGAAAATCGCGATTGGAAAAATTGGGAAAAAGCTCTCCCGGTGGAAGATTCCGAAGGCGCGGAAGACGCGCAGCGGAAACTTACCGCTCCTCGGCCCGGCCATGCCGACTTGCCCGGAGCGCTGAAATATAATTTTCACGATGCGCGCTATATTTTGGAGCGGGCCTCCGCGCGGGAGACAGCGGCGCGAGTCGCAGCAGGAGCGTTCGCGAAATTATTTTTGCGAGAATTCGGCGCGCGAGTGCTGAGCCATTCGATTGCGGTGGGCCAGGTGCGGCTGGAACGCGATGCAACGTGGCAGGAAATCGAAGCAATATGCGAAAATCTAGAATCGCCGTTGCGCTGCGTGGATTCCGCGACCGAAACGCTGATGAAAGCCGAAGTAGAACAGGTTTTGCGCGCGGGAGATTCCGTGGGCGGTATTTTCGAGGTGGTGGCACGCGGAATTCCGGTGGGATTGGGCACGCACACGCAGTGGGATGAAAAACTTGACGGGAAAATCGCGCGGGCGGTGATGTCCATGCAGGCGGTGAAAGCAGTGGAGTTTGGATCCGGGGTGACGAACGCGGCGAGCCATGGATCCGAGGTGCAGGACGAAATCATTTACAATGCAGCGAAGAAGAGGTTCGAGCACACGTCGAACCGCGCGGGCGGCCTCGAAGGCGGGATTACGAACGGTGGCGACGTCGTGGTTCGCGGATATTTGAAACCCATTTCAACTTTGAGGCGGGCGCTGCAATCGGCTGATTTGAACACCAAAGAAGTGGTTAAGGCAGCATACGAACGGTCGGATGTCTGCGTGGTGCCGGCGGCCGGGGTCATTGGCGAAGCCATGGTGGCGATGGAATTGGCCAAGGCGTTCGTGGAAAAATTCGGCGGCGATTCGCTGGAAGAAACGCGACGGAATTTCGACGGCTACCAGAAACAACTGGACGAATTCTAGATTTTTGGATTTTCGAGGCGAACCAGAACGATGATTCATCCGATTGTGAAGTATGGCGATCCGGTTTTAGAGACGCCAACCAAGCGCGTGGAAAAGTTCGATGAGGATCTGCAGAAGCTGGTGGACGACATGTTCGAATCCATGTACGCAGCCGCGGGCGTGGGATTGGCAGCGCCGCAAATCGGACTGGGGCAGCGGATTACGGTAATTGATGTGTCGAACGGGAAGACGCCAGAAGCAAAAATCGTGCTGGCGAACCCCGAAATTATTTACGCCGACGGGCAACAGAGAGAGGAAGAAGGGTGCCTCTCGATTCCCGGATTCCGCGGCTACGTGGAACGCCCGCTATACGTGACGGTGCGGGCGCAGGACGCACAAGGCAATACGTTCGAACGCAAGGGTGAAGGATTGCTGGCACGCGCGTTCTGCCACGAAATTGATCACCTGGACGGAGTGCTGTTCATCACCCACCTGAGCATGTTGAAACGGGACATGATCAAACGAAAAATCCGCAAAATGAAAAAAGCCGGCGAGTGGTAGAAATCCGGTGCCGCTGAAAATTATTTTTTGCGGCACTCCGGCATTTGCGCTTCCCACTTTTCATCAGCTGCTTGGGCAATCCGATTTTAAAATCACCGGAGTGGTGACGCAACCCGATCGGCCACGGGGGCGTGGCAATTCGCTGGCAGGTTCCGCGGTGAAAGAGGCGGCCATCGCGGCGCAAATTCCGGTGTACCAGCCAGAAAAAGTTCGGAGCCAAGAAAGTTTCGAATATTTTCAACAAATGGCGCCGGATGCGGTGGTGATCATCGCGTACGGGCAGATTATTCCGCAGCGGCTGATCGAAATTCCGCGCTTAGGGTGGATCAATCTTCACGGATCGCTGCTGCCAAAATATCGAGGCGCGGCGCCGATTCACTGGGCGGTAGCGAATGGTGAAACGCGCACGGGACTGACCACGATGCGAATTGACGCGGGGCTGGATACCGGGCCGACGCTGTTGCGATACGAAACGAAGATCGGGCCGCACGAAACTTCGCCCGATCTTTACGCGCGGCTAGCGGAAGCAGGAGCGCCGTTAATGGCCGCAACACTTCGCGGGCTGGAAAATGGTTCAGTCACGCCGGTTCCGCAAGACAATTCCCTGGCGACACTCGCGCCGCCGCTGAAAAAAGAAGATGGGAAAATTGACTGGTCGTTCGCGGCGCAGAAAATCTATAACCGCATGCGCGGATTCAAGCCCTGGCCGGGGACGTTTACTAGTTTCCGAGGAAAAATATGCCAGGTGTGGGGCAGGCCGACGGATGGTGAAACAGGTTCGGCAGGCAGCGGCCGCGCACTAATCGGCAAATTGCCGGGATCGCTTTTTGAAGTTGGACACCGGCTCTTTGCAGCATGCGGGGCCGGGACGGTGCTGGAAATTGAGTCGCTGCGGATGGAAGGAAAAAAGCGCATGGCCACCCGCGATTTTCTGAATGGCGCGCATCTGAAGCCGGGCGAGCGATTTGGCGAGTGAAGTTTCTTCTGGTTCCCCAACTGCACATCACTTTCCGATGGTGACAGCAAAACATCATGGCGATTAGCGTCGCACGAAAAATCGCGTACGAAATTCTGCGGCGGGTGGAGTCGGAGGGCGCGTACGCCAGCGACCTGCTGCACGCGGAGCTGGGGCCGAGCGTAAGACCGGAAGACGCGGCGCTGGCGACGGAAATCGTGCTGGGGGTGTTGCGCTGGCGGCGGCAATTGGATTTTCTGCTGGAACGGCACTTGAAAAAGCCGGTGGCGAAACTGGATTTGCCAGTGACGATTGCGCTGCGCATGGGAATTTACCAGCTGCGATTTCTGGATCGTGTTCCGGCGCGGGCGGCGGTGGACGAATCGGTTGAACTGGTAAAGAAAGCACGGAAAACTTCGGCGGCCACGCTGGTGAACGCGGTGTTGCGGCGAGCGGCGACCGAGGGGAAAGAACCCGCCGAGAAATTGATTCCGGAGACAGCTAATCCCGCGGACAGGCTTGGGATTCTGAACGCGCATCCCACTTGGATGGTGGAGCGCTGGCTGGATCGACTTGGCGCGCAGGAAACGAGCGCGTTGCTGGAGGCAAATAACCGGACGCCACGACTGGCGTGCGCCGTGCATGATATTTCACTCCGCGAAGAAATTTTCAAGAACTTGAAACATGCGGGTCTGCGAGTTGAACCGGGGAGATTGCTGCAATCGTCGTTCGCGGTCAGCGGTGGAAGTCCGGCGCGGAGTGAAGAATTCCGCACGGGGAAGATTTCGATTCAGGATGAAGCGTCGCAAATAATTCCTCTGCTGCTGGGGGTACAGGCCGGTGATCGCGTGCTGGATTTGTGCGCTGCCCCGGGAGGCAAGACTCCTCCGCTGGTGCGCGGCGCAGGTGATAGCGGGATGGTGGTGGCCGGCGAGCGCCACGCGCATCGTTTGCGGGCTATGCGGGAGCAATTCAAGAGACTGAAACTATCAGGCGTGCGATTAGTTGAACTCGATGCGGAAAAGGCGCTGCCGTTTGGAAGCCGATTTGAGCGCATTCTGGTGGATGCACCCTGCTCGGGTACCGGGACCGTGGGGCGGCACCCGGAAATACGTTGGCGGTTGAAACCAGAGCAGTTGGCGGAGTTTCACGCGCTGCAATGTTCCCTGCTGGCGAATGCGTTGGAGATGTTGGCACCGGGAGGGCGGCTGGTTTATTCGACGTGTTCGATGGAGCCGGAAGAGAACGAAAGAGTGGTTGAGGAAGTTTTGAAATTGCGAGGAAATGTTTCTCGGGTGGATCGAGCGCTAGCGGGCAAGGCGCTTCGTGGTTTGCTGGCAGATGGCGTTGAAGCTGATTCGCTTTTCGACGGTGCAGGATATTTTAGGACGCTTCCTCACGTGCACGGTACGGATGGCTTTTTTGCGGCGATTCTCGAAAAAGCGAAGGCGGGCGGGTCTTAGACCCGCCCCTACATTGGAACGAAGCCCGGAGGAAGTGGAGATTGCGCAGCCTGATGTTTCGTTGTGTGAAATTGGCTCGGTAGGGGCGCTGGGTCTTCATTCGGACTCATGCTAGCCTCGCTGGCGATGCGAGAATCTAAATCATGAAATTTCGCGACCGCATGGAATGGATTTTCAGGATTGCGCTGCTGGCGTTCATCCTGATGTCGGTGGCGTTCCTGAGCGCAATCACGGCGATGCGTTTCGCGATCCAGGGGCGCGAAGTGGTGATGCCTAACGTGGTTGGGCAAAAAATGCCTGAGGCGGAGCAGATGCTGCGCGGGCGCGGGATAGGAGTGCAGGTCGAGGATCGAACGTACAATCCGGTACCGGTGGACATGGTTTTGCGGCAGAGTCCGCCGCCGGGAATGAAGGTTAAGGTAGGGCAATCGGCGCATGTGATTGTGAGTCTGGGCCCGCAGAGCGCGACGATTCCAACGCTGATTGATTTGACGCTGCGCACGGCACGGATCGAACTGCTACGAGGCGGTTTGCAGACGGGCGAAGTTTCGAGTGCGTACCTGGGCGGAACTGGGAATGATGTGGTGTTACAGCAGGATCCCGCGCCGGGAACTTCGAATGTGACGAGTCCTCATGTGGATATGCTGGTGTCACTGGGGCCGCGGCCGGCTGCATACGTGATGCCGGAACTGATTGGGCAATCGTTGAACGAAGCGGAATCGAAACTTACCGGAATAGGATTGAAATCGCCGAAGCTGACGCTGACTCCTCTTCCCGGAGGATTGCACGGCACAGTGCTGGGACAAACGCCGGCACGAGGAGCACGGCTGGAGGCGAGCACGCAGGTGGAGTTGCAGATTGCGGAGTAGTCGACGGCCTGGCCGAAGGCTGCAGGGTTCCTCTTCAGGGGCATATGTTAGAATCCGCCTGAAAACATGACATACGCACGGATTGAAATCGCGCCGTCTATTCTGGCTTCCAACTTTGCGAAGCTCGGCGAGGAAGTGCGGACGGTTGAAGACGCCGGGGCCGAGGTGCTGCACGTTGACATAATGGACGGGCACTTCGTGCCGAACCTGTCGCTGGGGATTCCGATTGTCGCGGCATTGCGCAAGGCAACCCGGCTGCCCCTCGATGTGCATCTCATGATCGAAAACCCGGAGGAGTTTATCGAGGAGTTCATTCGCGCCGGGGCGAGCCGCGTGCTGGTGCATCAGGAAGCGACGGTGCATCTGGACCGCGCGCTGGCGATGATTCGGGATCACGGTGCGGAAGCAGGGGCGGTGATCAATCCGGCGACACCGGTAGCGATGTTGAGCGAAGTGATGTCGAAGGTGGACACGGTGCTGGTGATGTCGGTGAATCCGGGGTTCGGCGGGCAACAATTTATACCCAACGCGTACGAAAAAATTCGGCAGCTCGGCGCAATGCGAGCGCGGTATAATGCAAGTTTCCGGATCGAAGTGGATGGCGGGGTGGATCTGGAAAACATAGCCGAACTGGCGCGGGCCGGGGTGAACACGTTCGTCGCCGGGACCTCGATATTTCACGCGTCCGACCCAGCAGCGGCAACGCGCCGACTGAAACAGCTAGCGACCGAAAGCCTGAGTCAGAAAGCATAAATTTCCTCAGAAGAGGCGCGATTTGAAAAGTTTGAATAGAGAAAACCTAAGCCGGAATAATTTTTCGATGTTACGCAGTTCCCTCCTAATTGCTGGCGCGCTTTTTGTGTTTGCAGTGGCGTGCCCGGGCGCGTTTGCTCAGGTACCTACACCGCAAACCGGCGGCAGCGGGCAAACTCCGGACGCGGCAGCCGATGCTCCGGCGAAGAAGCCTGACGCTCCCGCGAAGGATACTTCCAAGAAAAAGACGAAGAAGGCCGCGCCCGCCGCGAAGACCACTGCGAAGACTGCGGTGACGCCGACGGCATCGGCTGAACCGGACAAGGTTCTATACGATCGCGCCCAGGCCGATTTGAAACACGCGCGCTACACGGAAGGCCGTCTGGCATTGCAAACGCTGATTAACACCTACCCGGACAGCGAGTATCTGGCGAAGGCAAAATTGGCGGTGGCCGATTCGTATTTCAACGAAGGCGGCACGTCAAACCTGACCCAGGCGATTCAGGAATACAACGACTTCCAAACTTTCTTCCCGTTTCTCGACGAAGCAGCCTACGCACAGATGCAGATTGGGCTGGCGCATTACCACATGATGGAAAAGGCCGATCGCGATAAAACGCAAGGCGAAGCGGCGGAAGATGCCTTTCAGGCATTTTTGCTGAAGTATCCGAGTAACGCGCTGGCGTCGAAGGCGACGCAATACCTGCGCGACACCCAGGAAGTGCTGGCGGATGGAGACTATAAGGTTGCGTATTTTTACTACGCAAAGCTGGATTACCGGGCGTCGGCAGCGCGGTTGGTCGAACTGACGGATCGCTACCCGCTATATAGCCAGAACGATCAGGCGCTGTGGATGTTGGGTGACGTGTACGAACGCGCGAAAAATCTCTCCAAGAGTGAAGACGACAAGAACCACTGGGGAGATCTCGCGGCGAAATGCTACGACAAAATCGTTCGAGACTACCCGCTTTCGAAGCTTGGCCCGCAGGCGGCAGCGCGCTTGAAGGGAATGGGACGGCCCGTTCCGGAAGCGGATCCGAATGCGTATGCGCGGATGAAGGAAGAGCAGACCTACCAGCACCAGCACCACCAGATCATGGCGATCAAAATGCCGCTGTCCCTGGTAAAGGGCAATCCGGATTTTTCCACCGCGGCGCATAGCGGAACTCCGCAGTTGAACCCGCCGAATGACGTGGTATCCGCCACGGATGTGCTGCGACCGGGCGCCCAAGGACCATCGTTTACGGTAGCTGCGGGCGCGGCGAATTCTGGAGCGGCTGACACGGGCACGGAAGTAGTGACTCCGGAAGATGCCAGGACGGTTCCGGCGGGAGCCGACGCGCAGCAGACTGGCGTGGGAGTTGAAATTATCAGCACTGGTTCAGATTCCCAGCCAGCGACGACGGAACAGCCGCCCGCCGCGACTTCCCCGGAGACGAATGCTCCAGGGACCACGGTCAGTCCTGCACCGGTTAGCCCTACTCCTGACGCGAATGCCGCCGTTGCCACCACACCTGCGGCTAGCGCACCGGGTACCGCTCCTGCTCCTACAACATCCGCACCGGCTCCTGAAGGCACCACACCACCGGTGTCATCGAACTCAACGAATTCGACCGGCACGCCCGCGGGCAGCGGCGAGGCCGCGCCGGACAAAACGGCGCCCGCGAAGCTCCCAGCTGCCGATTCCAAGGAAGAATCGACGAGCAAGAAAAAGAAAGGAATAAAGAAAATAATTCCCTGGTAGAAAGCCAGAAACCGCTGTTTACTCCCTGCTAACAACTCAAGCACGCCTGTACTTTGACTTGGTTGACGCCCCAGACGCGGGGTGCTGCAATAGGTGTCTATTGGGGTAGGCGCGTCTCAAAGTGGGCCCGCCACCCAGGGGAAGACCTTGCCCAGGATTCTGGTTGCGGACGACAACACAAACATTCAGAAAATGGTGGTACTCGCGTTCCAGGAGCGCGGGATTGAGGTCATCGCGGTCGGCAATGGCGAGGCGGCCGTTCGTCGCATACCTGATGGAAACCCCGATCTGGTTCTGGCTGACGTGTTCATGCCGGTGCGCAATGGATATGAAGTCTGCGAATTCGTAAAGAAGGACCCTCGTTTTTCGCATATCCCGGTCATTCTGCTGGTGGGCGCGTTCGATCCGCTGGACGAAAAAGAAGCGCGACGAGTGGGCGCGGATGGCGTGCTGAAAAAGCCGTTTGTGCCGCCCGATCCACTGATCGCGATGGTGATGTCCGCGCTGGAGAAGAATCCAAAAGTGGTCGCGGAGCTGGCCAAGGCCAAGGAAGCCAAAGAAATTGCAGCATCGCTGCCCTTGCCTGCCGCCGCCATGGAAAATCCAGCGATGGCCGAGCCGAAACCGCTGCCCGAATTCCCGGAACCGAGCCCGGAAGAAGCAGCGATGATTTACGGATTCGGAAAGGGTGTACGCGCGATTGACTCCGATGAGGCTGAAGAAGGGGAAGAGACGACACACGCGAAGAAATCAAAGTCTTCTGAAACCTTGAAGGATCCGCAAGAATCGCAAAAGAAATCGAAGACGCCGGCAGTGGCAGCGCCCAAGACGCCGGTGGTGGCGATGGAAGAAGAGGATGAAGAGATTTTCGACGGGTCAGCGACGGCCAGCGACTGGCGGCGCAACGCGGCCGACTTCGAAGTGCCGGACAACGTAGAAGCGAACCCGATTTATTCCTACGGCAAGAATTTCGAGCCGATCACGTTTCCCTCGGAACGGGACGTTCCGCCGAAGCGCGTGCGCCCGGAGGAAGAATCGCAGGACAACGCTCCGGAGCAAGCTGCGACGTCCGCCGAAGCCAAAGAGGTCCCTGCGGTGAATGCAGTCGTAGCCGAACCGCAGGCGGCGAATTCCGATCCGGCAACAAATTGGGAACTGACCACCGAAGAAGAATCCGAGAGCCAACAGGCGGTAAGCTCCACGCTGGATGCCGCGTCCCCGCTCGCATCCTCGGCCGCAGAGGAAGTTCCGTCCGTTGCCGCTGAAGTTGCTGCGCCGGTGCTTGCGGCTGCAACCGTGCAGGAGACGGAGCAAGTCTCCGCCGCACCGCAGAGTTCGTCCGAGTCTGAAACAAAGGATTCCCACGAAACCAGCCGTCCGGGTTTCGTTGCGCGCATTCGGGGATGGATGGACATGATGTCGCCGTCGTCGGATGAGCCATCCGATACGGGCAGCGAATCCCGCGAACCGCATTGGATGACAAGCCTTGCATCTCCGGCCGAGTCGCGCAGTTCCGAAACGCAAAATACTGAAATTCCCGCCGCGCTGAACGCCGCGGAAACCGAGAATCCGGTACGGATGGCGGAAGCTGAATCGCTGGCGGAAAATGCCGCGCCTCCGGCGGTCATCGAAACTAGCGTGGAAACGATTCACGAAGAAAAGTTTGAACCGGTGCCAGTTTCTGAATTCAGGAACGAGCAGGTCGAGCCGAGCCAATTGAGCGCGGTCGAATCGCCGGTGTATGATTCCAGCGTTGTGACGGCACAGAGCGAGACGGCGGAAGCAGTGGCGAAGAGTGAAGCTCCTGCGCAGGAGCCGGCGCACGAAGAAATTCGTGCTTCCGTGGACGAGCAAATGCCGCAGGCGCCTGCCGAACCACAATCCAACTGGCAAGAAGCTTCGCGCCGGAACTGGTCGGAGTTGCCTGCCCTTTCCGACGATGCGCAACGCAACGGTGATGCGGCGGTGGATTCTCTGCCGCTCGAACCGATGATCAGCGACCTGCACGAGCAGCCCGCGGCGGAGGCACAGAACGAACCCGCACATGTGACCGAGTGGCTGCGACAGCGCGCACAACAGACCGATTCACACGAAGAAGAGTCTCTACCCCGGGAAATTGAAGCCGTCGAAGCGCACCACGAACCGTTCGCGGATCAACCCGAACCCTCAATTTTCGAACCGGAACCGACGCACGCGTTCGCTGATGCGTTCGACCAACGAATTCCAACTCTGCCGCCACCGAATCGCGAAGCGCTTTCGGAAATTCCGTTTCTAATGCCGCAGCCCGAACGCGAGCCCGCAACATCGCAAAAAGGAACCGCATCGAGTTCCACGGCAGTGGATGAAGTGGTGCGGCGAGTGCTCGAAAAACTGCAACCACAACTGCAGGAACTATTGTCGCAGGGCGTGAAGCCGCTGGTGGAAAACATGCTGCAGAACGAGCTCAAGGCTGAGTTGCATAAGAACGAAAAATAGCAAGTTCTTCTGCGTCATGCGGGCTCCAGTATTTTCAAGCGCGATCTCCCTCGTTTCCTGATTGAGCGTTTCCGCAATCCCAGCTGAGCACTTCCCGCATGGCCTTGCCTCGGTTGATTTGACGCGCTGTGCGCCCGCCGCTTATATTCATTGATTCAGAATCCACGAAATTTATCGGTGTAAGGACCTATGCCCCGGGAAATACCGAAAGCGTATGAGCCGCAGGAGATCGAAGAGCGCTGGGCGAAAGCCTGGTACGACGAGAATCTTTTCCGCGCCGAAAATTCCGGAAATCCAAATGTAGCCGGGATGGCACAGCCACGGTTCTCGATCGCGCTTCCTCCGCCGAATGTCACCGGCTCAATCCACATCGGCCACATGCTGGAGCACACCCAGATTGACATGCTGGTGCGCTGGCACCGCATGCGAGGTGAACGCACGCTGTGGCTGCCAGGGATGGACCACGCCGGAATCGCCACACAGTTCGTGGTGGAGCGGATGCTGGCGACGGAAGGCGTGAAGCGCCAGGACCTGGGGCGCGAAGAATTCGAGCGGCGGGTATGGAAGTGGAAAGCGGAAAGCGGCGGAGTGATCAAGCAGCAGATGATCCGGCTGGGCGCATCGTGCGACTGGACGCGCGAGAAATTTACGCTGGAGCCAGCGTTGTATCGTTCGGTGCTCGAAGCGTTTCTGCGGCTATATCGCGAGGGGCTGATTTACCGCGGGCGTTACCTGGTGAATTGGTGCCCGCGCTGCCAGACGGCGATCAGCGACCTGGAAGTGGTGCACAACGAGCGCACCGGAAATTTGTGGCATATCCGCTATCCGGTTGTGGGGTCGAAGGAATTTTTGGTAGTGGCCACGACGCGTCCGGAGACGATGCTGGGCGATACGGCGGTGGCGGTGAATCCGGAGGACGAACGCTACACGAAGCTGGTCGGCAAGAAGGTGATGCTGCCGCTGATGAACCGGGAAATTCCGGTGATCGCGGATTCTTACGTGGACCGGGAATTCGGAACCGGAGTGGTGAAAATTACGCCAGCACACGACCCCAACGATTTCGAAGTCGGGAAGCGGCACCATCTGCCCGAAATTGACGTGATGACCGACGACGCGCACATGAACGCGGAGGCCGGAAAGTATGCGGGCCTGGAACGATTCGTGGCGCGCGCGCGGGTGATTGCGGACCTGGAAGAACTCGGGCTGATGGAGAAAATTACCGAGCACACCCACAACGTGGGCACCTGCGACCGCTGCAAGGCGATCGTCGAGCCGCGGCTTTCAACGCAGTGGTTCATGAAAATGAAGCCGCTGGCGGAGGAGGCGAAGAAGGCGGTGACTGGCGCGTTCGGGCCGGATGCGGAAATTGAAGTGGTGCCGGACAATCAGCGGACGATTTTGCTGCAGTGGTTCGAAAACATTCGGGACTGGTGCATTTCGCGGCAGCTGTGGTGGGGACACCGGATTCCGATATGGCATTGCGCGGGATGCAAAGAAATGATCCCGGCTACGAATTCAAACGTGGAAATGATCGACGGGCATGCGCGGGCCGCGGGTGTCCCGACGAAATGCCCGAAATGCGGCAGCGAAAGGCTGACCCAGGATAAGGACGTGCTGGACACCTGGTTCAGCTCCGCACTGTGGCCATTTTCGACGCTGGGCTGGCCGGACGACACCGGAGATTTGCGGACGTATTACCCGACAAGCCTGCTGATCAGCGGATACGACATCCTGTTTTTCTGGGATGCGCGAATGATCATGATGGGGCTGCATCTGGCTCCGGGCGTGAGCGAAAAAGACCGGATTCCCTTCCGGCGCTTGTATCTACATTCACTGGTGCGCACCGCCGATGGCGCGAAGATGTCCAAGACCAAGGGCACGGGTGTGGACCCGCTGCAATTGACGCAGCAATTTGGAACCGACGCGCTGCGTTACATGCTGGCCAGCATGGCCGCGCCAGGAACGGACATCGCGCTGACCGAAGACAGGATTTTGGGGGCGCGGGCGTTCGCCAACAAGATCTGGAACGCGGCGCGATTTTTGTTCATGAATCTGGAGAAGGCTGAGGCGACCGGGATCACGCTGGAAGAAATTGCCGCGCCGGAGATTCGGGCCAAGGCTCCCTACGTTGTGAAGGGCGAAGGCGAACTGGTGCATCGCTGGATCTTTTCGCGACTGGCGGCGACGGCGGACGAGGTCAGCAAGGCGCTGGATGAATTTCGTTTCCATGAGGCCTGCCAGACCATTTATCACTTTTTTTGGGGCGATTTTTGCGACTGGTACATCGAGTGGGTAAAGCCGCAGCTTTCTTCGACGGATCGCGATGTGGCGATTCCCGCGTGGCGGAATATTTTCGCGGTTTTGGATGCGGCGCTGCGGCTGTTGCATCCGGTAATGCCGTTCCTGACCGAGGAGTTGTGGCACAAATTGCCGCAACCGCCGGGAGCGCGGTCGGTTGCGTTGGACAAGTTTCCGGAATCGCGTGAGAGCTGGCGGGACACGGCCGCAGAGGCAGACATGGCGCTGATTCAGGAGATTATTATTGCGGCGCGGAACATACGCGCAGAAATGAAAATCGATCAGAAGAAAAAGGTGGCGGCGGACTTCTCGAGTAAGGATGGGGCGGTGCGCCGGCTGATCGAAGCGAATATGGATGCGCTTGCGCGGCTAGGTGCGCTTTCTGAGGTTCACGTTTCGGATGGCGCGCTTGGTTCCGAGGGCGCCGCAGTGCGCTCGACCTCGAAATTCGATCTGCGTATTGCTTACGGCGAAGTGATGGACAGGGCTGCAGAAATTCCAAAGCTGCAAAAAGAGATCGAGCGGTTGTCGAAGGACATCGAAACGAAGAAAGCCCGATTGGCAGACGAGAGTTTTACGAGCAAGGCTCCTGCGAAAGTAATCGAAGATTTCAAGGCGACGCTTGCTGGGCGCGAAGTGGAGCATCAGAAGCTGGTTGAGCGGCTGAAACAGCTCTCGTAATTTTAATTCGAGGTTCTTTTTTTGCTGTGGCGAGCCCGTTCGATGGTCTGGACCACTAAGTCCTCGAACGATTTTGCTAACTCTCCGACAATCCTAATGCGGCTATGACACAGAATTTCCTCGTGGTCGATTTTCATAATCCGATATTCGCTGTTTTTCTTTCGGACACTCAGATCGAAACATACTGGATCGTAGTCGACGTCGCTGCCTTTTCCAAAAGGAACGTAACCGCCGTGTATAAGCGTTTTAAAAAGAAAATCGTCCTTTGACATTTCCTCCCATAAGCGGGTCAAGCCTGGTCCGGGAGGATTCGCGCGCAAGCGATAATTACTGAGATCGACTTCAGCCCATCTATAGGACAGCACTAGTTCTTCGTACAGCGGCGGAAACCGGGCGGGGAGTTTCGCATAGAGAGAATCAAGGAGGGCGCGATCGGTTTCGACTTTTGCCGGACGCCAGCGCCTGCAGCCGTATTGATCGGGGTCGCCGAAAGCAAGTTGCCATTCGACTGCATCGGAATGGTCCGTCGCGAGCATGTCGTCGAACTTCTCAAAGCTCGCGACGAATTCTTCAGCTAGATTCGTTCTTCGATCCCGAATCGAACCCATATTCAATTGTAGGCATGCCCAGCCACTCCCGCGAATCAATCTGGAATCTGCGAACCCAATGAGTATCTGAGGATCAGAGTGAACCTAGGGTTTCAATTCGGTCAGCAACTGCACGGAAACTAGAGTTTCGGGCGAATCTGGTTTTGCGGCGAAGAGTTCGCGCCATTCCGGGTCGGAATTTTCGTAGTCGGTGCGTGCGCCGTAGGCGGCCATGTTTTCGTACTCGATGGTGAGGATGACGAAGCCGGTTTCGGAGCCGGGGACCGTGTCGCGGAAGAGGCGGATTGTTTTTGGCATGACTTTGCTGTTGAATTTGGGTTCCGCGGCCTGCTGAAGCTTGGCCATAAAATCGCCGAAGCGGCCGGGCTTGACGTTATAGGTGAAAATGGCCATGACGCTCATCGCAATTCCCTCCTCTGGAAAATCCGCACGAGTTTAACGAACATCGAACTACACGCAAACCATTTCACCGGTTAGCGGCTTGTTCACGTTCGGTGCGTCGAGTATCCTTTTTAAGCCGCATGACGACGAAACCCACGAAACGCATGGCCAATTTGCCGGGGATCACCGACAAACGCATTGACGCGCTGCTGACGCTGCTGGCTGAAAATTCGACGATCGTGATCAGCGGCGGGCAAATCGCGAAGGAAATTGGGGTGACGCGGCAGCAGGTTTGGCGCTGGGTTACGAAACTGCGCGAGCTGGGCGTGCGGGTGAAGGGGCACACGGCGACGGGATACCACATCGAGCGCGTGCCGGATATTCTGGCGCCTCAACTGTTGAGTCATCGGCTGGCGGGCACGCCCTTTGCGCGGCGCATCTACCATTTTTTCAAAATTGATTCGACGAACACGGTGGCGATGAATTTGGGCGAGGCGGGCGAGCCGCATGGCGCGGTGGTTCTAGCGGAGGAACAGACCGCGGGGCGCGGGCGAGCCGGGCGCAAGTGGATTTCGGAGAAATCCGCGGGAATTTTTTGCAGCGTGCTGCTGCGGCCGCAAATTCCGCCAGCGCATGCTCCTTTGCTGACGCTGGTGGCCGGACTGGCGGTGCGCGATGCGGTGGCGGAAGAACTTGGATCGGTGCCGGACATTCGCTGGCCCAACGATATTCTGGTGCACAGGCGAAAATTTTCGGGAATTTTGACGGAAATGCATGCGGAGCCGGATCGCATGCACTACGCGGTGGTGGGGATGGGCATCAACGTCAACCAAACGAAAATGCCGGCGGAGCTGGCGGGGATCGCGACTTCGCTGCGAATTGAAACTGGGAGAACGCATTCGCGGCTGGAGGTGCTGATTCGGTTGCTGCACCACATGGACCGCTACTACAATCTGTTCCTCACCGAAGGCGCGGGGCCGATATTGAGGCGGTTCGCGGAAGTTTCGAGCTACTTCCAAGGAAAACGAGTGCAGATCACGACATCCATCGAGACGTTTACCGGCACGACGGCGGGGCTGGAGCCAAGCGGCGTCTTGCGCGTGATGCGGGACGATGGCGGCGGATTGGAAACGATTCTTTCGGGCGACGTCGCGGAGGCCAGGTAATGTTGTTGACGCTCGACGTGGGAAATACGAATACGGTGCTGGGAGTATTTCGCGATAAGGAGCTGATTGCGAACTGGCGGCTTTCAACCGCGCGCGACCAGACGATTGATGAGTATGGAATTTTGACGCGTGAGTTGTTCACGCTGGCGCAGCTGGAGCCGCGCGAAATCGGCGGCATAATCATTAGTTCGGTGGTACCGCAATTGAATGGAATTCTCGCGGGAATGGCGGATAGATATTTTGGGAAGAAGGCGTTGTTTGTGGAGCCGGGGATTAAGACCGGAATGCCGGTTCATTACGACAATCCGGCGGAAGTGGGCGCGGATCGAATTGTGAATAGTATCGCGGCGTTTGAGAAGCACGGCGGGCCGTGCATCATCGTGGATTTTGGGACAGCGATCAATTTTGATGCGGTTTCGGCGAAGGGCGAATATATGGGAGGCGTGTTAGCGCCGGGGATTGGGATTTCTGCCGATGCGCTTTTCGCGCGGGCGGCGCGGCTATTTCGGGTGGAGATTAAGGATCCGGGAAAAATTATCGGGACTAACACGGCGGCCTCGATGCAGGCCGGGCTTTTTTACGGTTATACGGACATGGTGGATGGGATTCTGACGCGCATGAAAAAAGTGATGGGCGAGAAGACCAAGGTGATCGCTACGGGCGGGCAGGCGGTGCTGATTGGCGTGGGTTCGCGGCATATCGAGATTGTGGATGAATTTTTGACGCTGGAAGGTTTGCGATTGATCTGGGAACGGAACCAAGTTAGCGCTACACAGACCGGCGCGGCGATGAAGAAACCTACGGAAATTCGAAAGAGAACCTAGCGCGACCAATTCTGACGCTGAGAACTTCCACTTGAATCTTCCCATCCGCCAAAAACCGCAGAACGGGCGCTTTCCAGCGGTTCTGGTTGGTGCTGGAAGTTGAATTTGGAGCAGGATTCGCCGAAGCGTCGCGGCTTTCATGGATACTTTTAACTACTTTAATTATTTTACGGAGATCGAGGAGTATTTCTGGCGGAAGCGCGGCGCGCATTTGCTGGTCTCGCCGCTGGACTGGGCGATTTTGGAGACCTGGCAGAAGGCAGAGATTCCTGTTGCGGTGGTCCAGAAAGGCATCGACCGAGCGTTTGAGAGTTGGGAACGGTCGCGGCGGGCGGCCGGCGGGCGGCAGATGAAGAGCTTGGCGTATTGCGTGGACGCAGTGCTGGATGCGGCGAGCGAGGCGCAAGAAGCGGCGGCTGGTTCAGGACCTGAAATCAAATCATCGCGCGCGCATGAAGAATCATTTTCACGGGATGAGTTACGAAGATACTTTGAGCGCAATGTGAAGCGTTTGCGGGCGGCGGCAGACAAACAAAAGGTCAAAGCGGAGCCGGCCGGTGCAAGTCTCGCCGCCCGATTTGAAGATGTGGCGAAGAAACTGGAAGAATCCTTGCCGCTGCTCGATGCACCGGGGGTGTTGGATCTGGAAGACCTGGAGCGGCGCCTGACGGTGCTGGAAGAAAAATTGTCCGCAGCACTTTCAGTTGATGCTGACGAAGCAGCGATGCTGGCGATCCGGCGCGAAATGGACCGGTCGCTTGCGCCGTACCGGCGTAAGATGTCTGCGGAGCAACTCACGCAACTTGAACGGCAATATATGCAGAAACGACTGTTCGAATATTTCGAAGTGCCGCGCTTGAGCCTTTTCTACCTCACATAGGAGTTTTTGGCCGCTCAGTTGGTCCTGACGCCGAGCCAACCTGTTCATGATTGACGTAACGATTGAAAAACTGATTTACGGCGGCGAAGGGCTGGCGCATCACGGGGGGGCGACCGTATTTGTTCCATTCGTGCTGCCGGGGGAAGTTGCGGGCGTCACGCCGGTGGAACAAAAAAAGAAATTCATTCGCGCGCGGCTCGATAAGGTGATGACGCCGTCGGCTTCGCGCATCGCAGCGAAATGTCCGCACTTCGGTGTTTGTGGCGGCTGCGATTACCAGCATATTTCCTACGAGCCTCAACTGGAATTCAAAAAGGAAATTCTGCGCGAGACGCTGCGGCGGATTGGCCGAATTGACTGGCCGGGAGAAATCACGACGCATGCTTCACCGCCGTGGGCCTATCGCAATCGCGCACAGTGGAAAGTTCGCCCGCTGGAATTTACGGGCGAGACTGAAGCGGTTGATGATCCCGAGGGAAAAGCAAAACTGGGGATTGGATATTTCAAGGCGAACACGACCGCGTTATGCGCGGTGGAAACTTGCGAGATCGTTTCGCCGCTGCTGCTCAAGACCTTATTGGCGCTGCGTGGCGCGCTGCTGGCCGGCGAGTTGCCGCGCGGGCTGCGGGAAATTGAAGCATTCGTGAATGCCAGCGATTCGCAACTGCTGCTGACGGCGACGTTTTCCGGGTTTCCGTCGCGGGCTGCGGAACACGCGCAAACATTTCGACGCATCGCGCCGGAAATTACGAGCTTACTGTTTCACGATCCGACGCGCGACCGCATGGAACTATACGGGCCGGGCTATATCGAGTACGAGGCGGCGGGAACGAGTTATCGGGTTGGCCACTTTTCATTTTTTCAGGTGAACAAGTTTCTGGCCGAAACGCTGGTGAACGAAGTGGTGGGGCGCGAGGAAGGCGGCCGGATGGCACTGGATCTTTTCGCGGGAGTGGGATTATTTTCGATTCCGCTAGCGGAAAAATTCGAGAAAGTTCTTTCGATCGAATCGAATCCGGCGGCAACGCGCGACCTGGAATCGAATGTGCGGGGCAAAGGCGCGATCGAGGTGCGCACCGCGGACGTGGAACGATTTATGGCGCGCAGCAAAGAGCGTCCCGACTTGGTTGTTTTGGATCCCCCGCGCGCCGGGATGGCTCCAGAGGCGATGCAGCGGCTGGCGAAGATGGCTCCCGCGCGGATTACGTATGTTTCCTGCGAGCCGCCGACACTGGCGCGCGATCTTGCCATTCTGATTGCGGCTGGTTATAGTTGCACGGAAGTGCACTTGATCGATCTGTTTCCGCAGACGTTCCATATGGAGACGGTGATCCGACTTCGACGAGGTCGATGAAGCTTCCGGCAGTCTGGATCTTCGCGGCGTTTGCGTCCGGGATCGGCATCGCGATGCGATGGCCGGGATCGCCGGGGTTGTGGGCCGCCGCTGGCGCCGTGGCGATTCTGTGCGGCGCACTTCTTGCCTGGCGCAATTACTCTTCCCCCTCATGGATATTCGCACTAGCCGCGTGGCTGGCCATTGGCGGACTTTCCTGCGGCGTCGAACAATCTGTCGTTCCCAAGAATCACATCACCCGGTTGCTCGCTTCGAATCGAATTGATTTGTCGGTGCCGTTGCGCTGGCGCGGGCGATTGCGTGAGGATCCCATGGCGCTTCCGTGGGGACGCAGATATGAGATCGATCTGGAGCAGGTGGAGATCGCCGGTGAAATCATTCCGGTTTCCGGCGGGCTAAGGCTTAATTTCTATTCCGGGACGCGTGCAGCGGAACCGCCTGCCGACCTGCGGGCGGGGTACCGAGTTGAAGCGCTGGCAAAAGCAAAACCTCCACGAAACTATCTGGACCCTGGCGCGATTGATATTCGGGGAATGCTGGCGCGCCAGCAGGTCGACTTGCTGGGCAACCTGCGAAGCGGTGAATTGTTGCAGGTGATTGACCGGCCGCCGCCGACAATTTCGCAACGACTGGCGCGGGCGCGGGGGGATCTGCTGGCGCGCCTGGATTCGCTTTTCGTCGCGCAGCCGGATCGCGGCGCGATATTGCGAGCGATGCTGCTGGGCGACCGCAACTTCGTGGATACGGGCGTCGTGGTGGCGTTTCAAAAAACCGCCGCGTATCACGTGCTGGTGATCGCCGGGCTGCATGTGGGGGCGCTGGTCGTTTTTCTTTTTTGGGTTGGCCGGCGATTGCGGCTTCCCGCGCCGGTGATTGGCGTGGTGATTTTTTTGGTCCTGCTGGCCTATGTGGGAATCGTGCAGGATCGGCCGCCTATACTGCGCGCCGCGCTGATGGCTGGGCTGTATTTGCTGGCGCGTCCACTGTTCCGCCGAGTGGACTTACTGAACACGATTACGATTGCGGCGATGATTCTGCTGATCGCGAGACCCTCTTCGCTTTTTGATTCGAGCTTTCAACTTTCGTTCCTCGCTGCGGGTGTCATCGCGGCTCTGGCAATTCCGTGGATGGACCGGAGCAGCGTGCCCTACCGGAATGGCCTGAATCATCTTGGTGACGTGACGCGAGATGCGGGTCACGCGCCGAAAATCGCGCAATTCAGAATTGAAATGCGAGCTGCCGCGCAATGGATTGGCAACCGTTTGCCACAGAGGTTTGCTTCGCGCATGAATTCCCTGCTATCGCTGCCTATTCGCGCGGGCCTGCGGCTTTGGGAAATCGTCGTTCTGTCGGTGGTGATTCAGTGTGGAATGCTGCCGTTGCTGGCGCGCGATTTCCATCGAGTGAGCCTGGCCGGGCCACTCAGCAATATTCCGGCGGTTATTCTGACTGGGATCATCGTGCCGTTAGGATTTCTGGCGCTGATGGCGACGTTCATCTGGATGAAAATTGCCGCGGTTCTGGCGAAACTGCTGAGCGTTTGCGTGGGAATTCTGCTGACAACGATCGAGTGGTTCGCGCACTGGCCGCGTTTGACATATCGAATTCCCGGGGCGCCGCTGGGGGTGGTAATCGGATTCTTCGCGGTGTTCCTGGCGCTGACGATGGCGGCCCGAGCCGCGGCATTACGCCGAAAAGATTCTGGAGCGCGGCGGCAACTGCCCGCGCCGATCACGATGGCGGAGTGGGTGGCGGGTTTGGCGGTGGCGGCGTTCACAATTCTGATTGCCGCGTATCCGTTTGCACCAACGCTTCATCATGGCAAGTTTGAAGTGAGCGTTCTAGACGTGGGCCAGGGCGATTCGATTTTTGTGGCATCTCCCAATGGGCGCACGATGTTGATTGACGGCGGAGGCCAAGCCGGAGCGGAAGCGATCAGCGGCGAGCGGTCGGGACCGGATACCGGCGAGGATGTGGTGTCGCCATATCTTTGGTCCCGCGGGATCAAGTGGATTGATGTGGTCGCGCTGACGCACGCTCATCACGACCATTTGGACGGGCTACATGCGGTGCTGGCTAATTTTCGCGTAGGCGAGCTATGGATTGGGCGCGACGAGGAAACTCCGGCATTCCTGGCGCTGCTGGGCGAAGCGCGAGCGCGTGGCACAAAAATCGTGCAGCAGATCCAGGGCCACGATTTCGATTGGGACGGAATCAAGGCTCACGTCCTGTGGCCGGTGGACATCAGCCTGGTGACCAAGCCATCGAATGACAACTCGCTGGTGATGACACTGGATGACGGGCTGGTGAATTTCCTGTTGCCGGGAGACATCGAAAAGAAAGTGGAGAATGAGCTGGTGGCAGAGGATGCGCCGCTGAAGGCGGATTTCCTGAAGGTTCCGCACCATGGAAGCAAAACTTCTTCGACGGATGCGTTCGTGGCGGCTGTGGCGCCGAAATTCGCGGTGGTGTCGGTGGGTGACGGCAACCAGTTTGGGCATCCGGTGGATAGTGTGGTGGCACGCTACGCGGAGGCGGGTGTGCTATTCCTGCGCACAGATCGGGACGGAGAGGTAACCGCGCTGACTGACGGTAAGACTCTGGTGGTTCAGACGTTCGCAGAGCAACATCCGCGATAAGAGTGAAAACCCAAGGGCGAAGGAATCTAGTCTTGTTCCTGCGAATCTTCGGACTCTTGCTCCAGTAAGGTATCGCTCTTGGTATATTCCTCGATTATCTGACGAGCTTTTTCGACCTGCGATTCCAACACAAAAATTTCAGTACCGTGAGGACCTTCCGGATTTTCCGGAATGGGAAACGGGTCGGAGGAAACCGAGCCGGGCGATTCGATGCCGGCGCTTTGCAGCAAACCGCGAATTACCATGGCCTCGGTGGCGTTCTCCGCGGTGTGGGCGACAACCAACGGCTCGTCTACGTGATCTTCACTCATCGGAAACCCCTCCAAGGATATGCCGAGTACTATTGCGCGCATTTTAGCGGAAGTCCATACTTGAGATGCGGTAATAACGGGCCCTCAATGGACGAAAGAGCGGTCGCGCGACCCACGCAAGAAGAAATCGACGACGAAAGCCGTCGCATCCGCAGGCTTCGCATTCTGGTTCAACTCACGCTCGAAACGATTGCCGGGGGAGATTTGTCCGCGGAAGATGCGTCACGAATGATTGCGGAAACGCGCAACGTGGCGCTGAACATGTTTCCCGGGAAAGAGAACGCATTCGATTTGCTGTACCGGCCGAAATTCCAACGCATGATGCATGCGGTGTACCGGCTGCAGTGACCCCGCTTCGATGCGCCCGCAGTTAGATCCCGTAACGACGCTTCACGAGCATTCGAACCCAAACGACTGCAAATCCCGCGAGCGTTCCGAGCAAAGCGCGATATTCGCGATTTCTTTTGTACTGGGGCCAAGAAAACTGATTTGCTGATTCCGTACCGGGGGTTGTGTATCCCGCGCTGAAGAAATCGGGCAGAAAAAGTGGGACTTTTTGGGCATAGCTGTCGAACAGCGCGCCAAAGCGGAGATGGAGATCCGATTCTTCGTTTTTCATTACCGCGTAATAGAAAACGGCAAAGTAAATTACGACGAGGCTTCCGGCCCACCAGGAATGGCCAGCAACAGCAAAGCCCACCGCCAGGAAAGCGCTGCCGAGATACAGGGGATTACGAGTGCGAGCGTAGGGGCCGGCGGTGGCGAGCTCGCGATCTTTGCGAAGATGGCCGGCGGCGGTGGCGCGAATCAAAAGTCCAAGCGCGGCCAGGGATACGCCCATGGCGATCCAGTGACGAGTTGGCGAGGCGAGTAACAGATACACGAGGGCGACGGGATAGCCCAGACGCACGCGCCAGCGCATCCAGAATTTTCGCGGCTGATTCAATGCCGGATTGGTCAAGTGTGGGATCCCAGGATTTGTTCCGCCACAACTGCAACTTCATCCACAGATATCGCCAGCATGGCAGGTGAGTAAGACGCGCCGCGCTGGTAGGTCGTTTCGCTGAGCCGCGGATTCCGCACAATAACACTTTTCTGGGCTGGATTCGTGATGAATGGACCGTTGCGAGCGGGGTCAGTGGGGCCGAAGAGTCCGACGACCGGCGCACCGAGGGCGGCAGCGAGATGAAGCGGGCCGGTGTCGGCGGAGACGACGAACTTCGCTCGACGCAGAAGGGCCATGAGCGGGCCGAGTTCGAGAGGAATCGCGACTGGGGCCGAATTCCGCGCGGCGGCTAGCACCGCGCGTGCGAGATTTTCTTCGCCTGGGCCGTAACTCACGACGCCGCGCAATCCGAATTTCGCGAAAATTCTGGAGTGCAATTCACCGTAACGTTCCGCGGGCCAACACTTCGAACGCCAGCCTCCGCCGGGATTCAACACGAAGAAGTCGGTAATGTTGCGTTTGGCGAGTTCGTTCGTGACACGAAGTTCATCTGCTTCAAAAATTGTGATTGGAAACCTCGGCACGGATTTTTGCGCGCCGGCAGCCTGCGCGAGGGTCAGGTTATGTTCGACTTTGTGAGCACCGCGAGGATTGAAACGTTCGGTGTATAGCCACGATGCGAAACCTTCGCGAGCGTAAGTGCGCTCGAAGCCGATGCGACGCGGCCCACCCGAGGCAAACGCGAGGAAGGCGGATTTGTATAGGCCCTGAAAATCGATCGCGCAAGTATAGTTTGCGGCGCGCAGGTGCTTTACGGTGCTGAGTATCGCTGCCGCCGATTTGCGGTCGGCAAGAATCACGCTGGTAAGATCGTGATTACCGGCGAGCAGACGAGACCATTTGGGGTCAACGACCCAATCGAGGCGCGCGTCGGGGAACGCATCGCGCAATGCGGCCGCGGCAGGCAGCGCATGCACGATATCTCCCAGCGAGCCGAGCCGGAGTAGGAGAATGCGCTGGTCATTTTCCACGGGTATCGTGGGCATCGTTTGAGTGGCGCAATCGCGCGAGAAGATCGCGAGTCGAGTGATCTTTAGGGTCGCCTACGATGGCGATCCGAATTCCGAGAAGTGCGGCGATTTCGCGTTCCGGCACGGTGTCGGGAGTGTAGTCGGTCCCTTTGGCGTGAACGTCAGGCTGAATTTCGCGGAGCAGAGGCATAACGTCGAGCTCGTCGAAAATTACGACGTAGTCCACAAATTTCAGCGCGGCGACGAGCGTCGCACGCGCACGCTCGGTGAGAATTGGGCGGCCTTCGCCTTTCAGTTTTCGGGTACCGGCATCGGAATTGATTCCGACGACGAGAAGATCGCCTTCCTTTTTTGCGGCCTGCAAGTAGCGAACGTGGCCGACGTGCAGCAAATCGAAGACGCCATTCGCGAACACAATTTTGCGGCCGGAATGGCGATGCTCATCGAGGATGCCGTGCAGACCTTCGCGGGAAACAATTTTTTCGCGAGTATCCATTCGAATCAGCGGCCCGCCGTGGCGTCGCGGCTGAGGGCGGCTTCGAGCTCTTCGCGGGTCACGGTGGCGGTGCGGCGTTTCATAACCACAATGCCGCCGGCGTAGTTCGCGAGTTGTGCCGCTTCGAGATAAGTGGCGCCAGCGGCCAGCGCAAGGGTGAAAACGGCGATCACGGTATCGCCAGCGCCGGTTACATCCACGGGAGAATCCGAACCATAGATCGGGAGATATTGCGTGGGACGATTCGGCTCGAAAACGGCCATGCCGTCCTTGCCGCGCGTAACCAGGAGCGCTTCGAGGCTCAAATCGCGACGGGCGCGCTGGCCTAGATCGTCGAGTTTGCCGATATCGGTGCCGACTGGCGAATGGTAGGCCGTTTCGATTTCGGGTTCGTTGGGCGTGGCAGCGGTAACGCCAGCATTGCGATATTCGAGCAGGCGGTACCGTGAATCGAGGGTGACGCGCCTGGCGTGCAGACCGCGAACGAGCGCGGGTGAGGCGGCGCCAAGGCCATAGTCGGAGATCAGTACGGCAGATGCAGTGCGCGCGGCCTGGCGAGCCTTGCGAGCAATCTGGGCCTGAAGATTTGCCGGAACTTCGGCGTTGGGCTCGTGGTCCACGCGCAGAACCTGCTGTTCGGTGGTGTGGGTCCAACCGGCGAGGTAGCGGGTTTTGGTGGCTGTGACCCAGTGCGGAGATCGCAGGATGCCGGACACGTTTACACCTTTCGCGCCGAAATATTCGAGGATTTTACGGCCACCGGCGTCTTCGCCTACGATGCCGACGGGCAAAACACGCGCACCGAGATCGGCCAGATTGTTGACGGCGTTTGCGGCGCCACCGGGATAAGACTCGGTGCGCCGGTGGCGCAGGATCAGCACGGGAGCTTCGCGAGAAACGCGAGAAATCTCACCGGAAACAAATTCGTCGAGGACGAAGTCTCCAACTACGCAAATTACCTGCCGAGGAAAGGCGGAAACTAAATCGAGCAAGCGCCCGAGGTCAACGAGCGAATCCCCATGAAATCGGGTGCGGGTGTGCATTTTGGAGGCTGTGGTGCTGTGCGGGTGAGAGACAGCAGTGAGCTTGGCCGGCTTTTGTTTTGTAGTCTTCAAATTTGTCCCAAATGATTTTAGGGCCAGCAGGAGTTATTGCTGTGCCCCGGCGCAACCTACCATACCCGTCAAGCGTCAGCAATCGCGAGGAACCCGGAATTGCATACTAGTCTTCCAGCTTTTTCGGCATTTTATCGTTCGCGACCGAAATTATTTGATGCCAGAAATCGTCGGCGCGTTCGACGTTCATAGAAATTGTCGCACACAGTAAATCGAGTGAGCCGTCGAATGCGTCACCTAAATTATACAGGTCCTTCTCGGTACAGATCAGCGCGGTGGCACCCGCGGCGCGAGCTGCAAACACCACCTGGGCCAGGTCCGTTGAGGTGTAATGATGATGATCCGGAAAAAATTCGTGACCGGCGAGTTCGATTCCGGAGTCACGAAGGGTGAAAAGAAAACTATGCGGATTCCCGATGCCGCAGAAGGCGTACGGCTTTCCGACGAGATCCGCGGTGATGGAGCCGGCCAGGCGTCCTGCTTCTACATAGTGAATGGCGTTGAGGCTCACTTGCGCATAAAAAATCGGAGAATCGGTGTAGCGCTGGATGGCACGCTCGAGGCCCGGCGCGTTGCTGGTGCGCGTGATCACTACCAGGTTCGCGCGCGCAAGCGCGCCCTGGGATTCGCGCAATCTGCCCGCGGGTAGCAAACGCCCGCCTCCGAAAGGATTGCTAGCGTCAACCAGCACGATGTTCACGTCACGGTCCAGTTGCAGATGCTGGAAGCCATCATCAAGGACAAACCACTCCACGCCCCGCTCAGCGAGGAGCGAGCCGGTCCGGTGGCGATCAGAGCCAATACCAAATAGAACGCGTTGGCCAAGATGACTCTGGAGAAGGCGGACTTCGTCGCTGGTGCTGGCGGCCACGGAATCGGATGCGGGACTGATGAGAGTTTCACCGCGGTAACCGCGGGTAAGAATGCCTACGGTCTTGCCCTCGGCCAGCAGCCGTTCGGCGATCCATAAGACCATCGGGGTTTTACCGGTACCTCCGACAGTCAAATTCCCGACGCTGATGACAATGCCCGGAAGCCGCTGGGATTTCAACATGCCGGTGCGATATGCGCGAGCGCGCAGGTGCGCGATGGCCCCATAGAGCCAGGAGAACGGACTCAAAATCAACTCTGCGACGGTCACGAAGAGTGGCCCTTAGGTGTTTGCTGGAGCAACGGCGCGATGCGGTCCAGGGTGCGATTCGTAGCACCGCGATTACGGGCAGCTATTTCGCGGGCAGCGCTGCCCAGCCGCTCGCGCAACGGCACGCTTTCGATGAGCTGCCTCCACACTTTCCCGAGACTTTGCGCGGAGGCAACCTGCACTGCGGCATGCCCATCGAGAAATTGGTCGGCCATTTCCTGAAAATTTTCCATTGATGCGCCAAATACCGGAGGTTGCCCAAACCACGCCGGTTCCAAAATATTATGTCCCCCGGAAGGCACGAGCGAGCCACCGACGAAAGTGGCGTCCGCAAGAGAGTACAGAGCGGAGAGTTCGCCGATGGAATCGAGCAGCAGGACGTCGGCGTTTTCGTCAAACGGCTTAGCGGTGTCTATTTGCGAACGACGCACGACTTTCCAGCCGCCCTCGGCTGCTAACTCAGCAGCGGCGTGGAAACGGTCAGGCTTGCGCGGGGCCAGGATCAGCAGCGTCCTGCGCCATTGACGCTGGACCAGGTCGTAGGCGGCGATAACCGCATCTTCTTCCCCTTCGACGACGCTACCTGCGACGATCACCGGCCACCTTTCCTGCTGGTGAATTTCCTGGGTAAGCCAGTTGGCAAACGCGCTTGGGGGAGGAGGCTCGGCGTCATATTTCAGATTGCCGGTGACTTCGGTTTGTTGCGGTGACGCACCCATGGCAGAAAGCCGCGTGACGTCTCCGGGTGTTTGAGCCAGGAAAAGCGGAACATCGTGGAGCGATTCGGCGAAGAACGGGCCGACCAGGAATTCCCAGCGCTTGAAACGCGCAAAGGACTTTTCGGAAATTCGGGCGTTGGCGAAAACCACCGGGATATTTTCCCGACGAGCCTCGCGCAAAAAATTCGGCCAGATTTCGGTTTCCATCACGATGACGATTGCCGGGAGTATCGCGCGCAGCGCGCGCCGCACCGGGACGACCCAGTCGAGCGGAAAATAGAATATCCCATCAACGTTCGCAAGGCGCTCGCGTGCCAGGCGCTGCCCAGTTTCGGTGCTGGTGGACACGAAAATCGCGCGGCTCGGATAGCGTTGTTTTAATCCGTCAATCAAGGGCTTTGCGGCCAGGACCTCGCCTACGGAAACTGCGTGGATCCAGATGGCATTCGAAGCTGAATGGGCTGCTTGGGAGGCTCGGGCGCGCATTTCGGCGGAAAGGCTTCCCAGCCGGTCGCGAAAGGCCTGGGCGGGTTCGCCGCGCCGCCAGCCGCGCAGAGCGTAATAAGGCGCAAGGAAAAGCATGGCTGCGGCCGTGAGTATGCGATAGAAGAAATACATTCAGGAGGCGCGACGCGGAGCCAACCGCTAGGCTCCACTCAAAACGCGTATTATAGTGGCACCTGATTCAAACGCACACAACTCTCCTCAGACAAAAGGCATCGCAAAGGCAAATGATGAAACTTCGCGGTTTGGCATGGGGTCTGGCAATCGCAGGCAGTTTTTCGCTGACCGCTGCGCCGCGTGCGTCGGCACAAGATCCCAGCGCAAAGGCGGCTCCGGCTTCCGGGGCTGTAGCGCCCGCGCTGCCACACGACAGCCACGACGGACTCACAATTCAAGCCGACCCGTATACGGATCGCGGACGGTCGAAGGAAAAATTTGGAAAAGCCGACCCCTATCCAGTGGGAGTTCTGCCAGTCGAAATTACACTGCGCAATGAAAGCAGCAATTTGATCCGGGTGGATATCAACACCATTCAGCTGGAAGTGCGGCTGCAAAGCGGCGGACGCCAAGACCTCGATTGGCTTGCGGCCGAGGACGTGGCGGCGCTGATCGCGCACCCGGCGGGAGCCGGAGCGCCATCGCGCCCGAAAATCGCCGGCCTGCCCATACCGAGCGGCGACAAGAAAGTGGATAAGCTCGCGGAGATTTTGAAGCCCCTGACACTGAACGCCGATACGATTCCTCCGAAAGGCGCGGTTCACGGGTTTGTATATTTCAACGTGAGCCATGAGATGAGCTTGACGGATACCGCGGTACTTTACGTTCCCGACGCAGTGATCCTTCCCAGCAGGAAAGCACTGATGTTTTTCGAGGTGCCGTTGGGTCCAGCGACACCAAAATGACCGACGGGAACCGCACCAGGCTTACCCCCCAGTCAGCCAGATGAAGTCCGAGGTAATGGGTCAATTTGGCTCCGGCAGCGCCCAATCGCTTGAAACGACACTGTTGAAACGGCACTGGCCCTTGCCGCAGGATAGATCAATGCCGATTTCGTTCCGCCAAGCGTTCGAACAGGATTTTGACTATTGCAAACGTCTCTACTTTGGAGAGATGGAGTGGATCATTGAGGAATTGCATTTGGATAGAGCCGCACAAGCAGCCAGCTTTCAGCAGCAATGGGACCCGACGCAGGTCCGGATCATAGCGTTCGACGGATCCGATGTAGGTTGGTTGCAGACCGTGACGCAAGAGGATGAGGTTTTTGTCGCACAGATGTTTGTGGACCGCCCGTTTCAGCGTAGAGGTATCGGTACCGAGGTGATGAAGCACCTGATTGGCGAAGCTGCGCATGTCAATCAGGCGATGCGACTGAACGTTGTTAAAATCAACCCAGCCATGAGGCTCTACAAACGGCTAGGCTTCCAAGTTATCGGTGAGGACGATCGCAAGTTTTACATGAAGCGCGATCCAGTTGCCCTCTTGTCACATTAACCCATTACGAAGTCCCATCCTTTCTTGACCTAAGCGCGGTTTCCTGATAAAAACAACGATTCTGTCCTGGTACTTTTTCGCAATATGTCAGACGGGCTCCCAACCTAAGGGGTCTTCATCCGGAGGAAGAATGACGGTACACGTTTGGGTTTACATGTGCGCAAATTCGCGGACCACGGTGACCAACTAATGCAAAAAGCAATGCTGAGTTCCCTTTCAAGTTTTGGCGGCGCGTGCTGGAAGTTTGCGGCGGGCACCGCGGCGATACTGGCTGGCAGCGCAGTGGCTGTTGCGCAGCAGCCTGCGCCGGAATCGGCGGGCGGCGAAGCAAATTTGAAGTTGCCGGATCTGTCTTCGGTAACTTTTCTGAATGGAATTGACGGGCATAGACTGCTGCTATTCGGCATCGTGTTCTGTGTTTTTGGCCTGATCTTCGGCCTGACGATTTATTCGCGATTGAAAAACCTGCCGGTGCACCGGTCGATGTTGGAAATTTCGGACCTGATCTATGAGACCTGCAAGACCTATCTGATTACGCAGGGCAAGTTTTTGATGCTGCTGGAGGCGTTCATCGCGGTGGTGATCGTGCTGTACTTCGGGATGCTGCTGCACTATGAAGCGTTCCGGGTGATTATTATTCTGGCATTCAGCCTGCTGGGGATCGCGGGAAGTTTCGGCGTGGCGTGGTTCGGCATTCGGGTGAACACGTTCGCCAATTCGCGGACGGCGTTTGCCGGATTGCGCGGCAAGCCCTATCCGATTTATCAGATTCCGCTGCGAGCGGGCATGAGCATCGGGATGATGTTGATCAGCGTCGAACTGCTCATGATGCTGTTCATTCTGCTGTTTGTTCCGGGTTCCTATGCTGGACCATGCTTCATCGGCTTTGCGATCGGTGAATCGTTGGGCGCGGCGGCGTTGCGCATCGCGGGCGGCATCTTCACGAAAATCGCGGACATCGGCTCCGACCTGATGAAGATCGTCTTCAAAATCAAGGAGGACGATGCGCGTAATCCCGGTGTGATTGCGGACTGCACCGGCGATAACGCGGGCGACTCAGTCGGACCCAGCGCGGACGGCTTTGAAACCTACGGCGTTACGGGCGTCGCGCTGATTACGTTCATTCTGCTGGGAGTTAAAAACGCGGACCCGACGATCCAATCCACGCTGCAAGTTCAGTTGCTGGTATGGATTTTCGTGATGCGCATCGCCATGCTGGTGGCCAGCGCGTTGGCGTATTTCATCAACGACCTGATCGCGAAGGCGCGCTACGGCAACGCGGACAAGATGAACTTCGAGGCGCCTTTGACTTCACTGGTGTGGATCACGTCGATCATTTCGATCGCGATGACCTACTTTATTTCGGCGTTTATTGTTCCCACGCTTAACGGCGACACAACGCAATGGTGGAAGCTGGCCACGATCATTTCGTGCGGCACGCTGGCTGGGGCGATCATTCCCGAACTGGTGAAGGTCTTTACGTCCACGGAATCGCGGCACGTCCGCGAAGTGGTGGCTTCCGCGGAAGAGGGCGGCGCGTCACTCGGTATTTTGTCGGGCTTCGTGGCGGGAAATTTCTCGGCGTACTACATTGGCCTGGCGATGGTTGCGCTGATGTCGGTCAGCTACCTGGTCAGCTTGCAGGGCTTGAGCGGCCTGATGATCGCCGCGCCAGTCTTTGCGTTTGGCCTGGTGGCGTTCGGATTTCTGGGCATGGGGCCGGTGACGATTGCGGTGGACTCCTACGGGCCGGTTACGGACAACGCGCAATCCGTGTATGAGCTGTCGTTGATCGAACAAGTGCCGAACATCAAGCAAGAACTGAAGAAAGATTTCAATATTGACGCAAATTTCGAACGGGCCAAGGAATTGCTGGAAGAAAACGACGGCGCCGGAAACACCTTCAAGGCGACCGCAAAACCGGTGCTGATTGGTACCGCCGTAGTGGGCGCCACGACCATGATTTTCTCGATCATCATGGCGCTGACGAACGGCATCACGGAAAACGTGGACAAATTGTCGTTGCTGCACGCACCGTTCTTCCTGGGGTTGATCACCGGCGGCGCGATGATTTACTGGTTCACCGGCGCTTCGACGCAGGCGGTCACCACCGGAGCCTACCGCGCGGTGGAATTCATCAAGGCGAACATCAAGCTGGATGGCGTGGTGAAGGCGTCGGTTGAAGACAGCAAGAAAGTGGTGGCAATCTGCACCAAGTACGCGCAGAAGGGCATGCTGAATATTTTTATCGCGGTGTTTTTCGGGACGCTGGCGTTCGCGTTCGTCGAGCCGTTTTTCTTCATCGGCTACCTGATCTCGATCGCGATCTTCGGATTGTACCAGGCGATTTTCATGGCGAATGCAGGCGGCGCCTGGGATAACGCGAAGAAGATCGTGGAGACGGAGTTAAAGCAGAAGAACACGCCATTGCACGACGCAACCGTGGTGGGCGATACGGTCGGCGATCCGTTCAAGGATACGTCGTCGGTAGCGCTGAATCCGGTGATCAAGTTCACGACGCTATTCGGATTGTTGGCGGTGGAGCTGGCGGTGAGCCTGACGCACGATCGGGGCGAGAACGTGACTCATGTTCTGGCCGCGCTGTTTTTCGTGGTTTCCTTCTTCTTCGTATACCGGTCGTTCTACGGAATGAGGATTAAAGGCTCGGAGTAGGACGAATCAGTTTTATTTCGTTGGGAGACGAAAAGGGGAGAGCGATGCTCTCCCCTTTTTATTTTGGAATTCGAATTAAGCGCTGACGGGAGTCACGACGGCATCAGGCTTTCAAAATCCCCAAATGCTGGCGGGGATCGTTGGCGAAACCCGGAAAGACGGTGGCGAGGGTTTTGTCGCCGAGGTGTTTGCTGATGATTTCGCCGAGCACGCTGCGATAGTCGGTGGTCATGGCGAGGTCGCGGCCTTGATTTAGCTGGTCTTCGTTGAGTCCGGGCCATTTGGTATAGACGCGCCCGCCTTTCACGTCTCCGCCCATGACGAACATGCAATTTGCGTGACCATGGTCGGTGCCACGGTTGCCGTTTTCGTGCGCGGTGCGGCCAAATTCGGACATGCTGACGAAGACGACGTCGGCCATGCGGTCGCCCATGTCCTGATGAAATGCGGCGATTCCCTGCCCCAAATCCTTCAGCAGATTGGAGAGCTGGCCCTGCACGCCACCTTCGTTGACGTGATTGTCCCAGCCGCCGCTATCGAGAAACGCGACTTCCAAGCCGACATCGGCTTTGAATAGCTCGGCGATTTCCTGAAGGCTCTGGGCAAAACGACTCTTCGGATATTGAGCGCCATTTTCAGGCTGGTAGGAATCTGGATTTATTTTTTTCAGCTGGTCGATGGCTTCGAAAGTTTCGTTGCCGACGCCGCGCATGGCGTGGTCCACGGTTTGCGCGTACATCGCTTCGAATCCACCTTCGACGGTTTGCTGCGGACCGTACATTTTGAACTGCTTCAGGTCAGCGATGGCCACGGCCGGGGCGGCGCCTTGCAAGGTGCGCGGAAGGTACGGCCCAAATGCGACGGCACGAAACGGCGAAGGTTTTTCTTCCGGCATGTTTTGAAGTGCACGATTCAGCCAGCCGTTGTCAGTGGCTTTCAAACCCGGAGTTCCGGATTCCATGTAATCCTGCGCGTCGAAATGCGAGCGCGTTGGATCCGGCGAGCCGACAGCTTGGACGATTGCAAGTTGCCCGCTGCGGAAGAGCGGCAATAAGGGTTGCATGCTGGGATGCAGGCCAAAAAATCCGTCGAGATCGAGGGCAGCATCGGTGCCGCCGCGTTTCGGTTCGGGAATCGCGATGGTAGGGCGCATGCGGTAATAGTTGGGCTCGCCAAAGGGAACGACAACGTTGAGGCCATCCATCGCGCCGCGCTGGAACAGCACGACCATCTTCTTTTTTGCCTGAGTGGTGGTGGCAGCAACGGCTCGCTGCAGGAATGAGGGTAGCGCGGCCATGCCAACCATCGCGATGCCGCCGCTTTTTAGAAAATAACGTCTGGAAATTTTCATCGAGTGTCTCCTACTTCTATTGCGGCAAAGCGCCCTCATCGACCGTTCGACAACCCGGGATCGCTCCGCGAGCGTCTCAGCATAAAAAGCAGAGCTTATATGTGCGCACGGCTGCGACAGGCCCTTAGCGCCTCTGAAATTCCGGCGTTCCTAAAACCAGGCCAACGATTAGACCTTGATTCACTTCTTTCACCGGATCGTCGAGACTCGCTTGCAAAATCTGCGGATCTTTCAGGCGCGATTCGAGAGTGTCCTGAGTGGACGCGGCGATTTGATTATCCAGGAAGACCTGCACGGATTGCGCCAGTGCTGACTCGGGATTGCGCAAGGCGTCGTCGCCGAGAATCGTTTTCAAATCCACTGTTGCGCCGTTCATTTTGTCGCCAGCAAAGGTGAGCGCAAAATTGAGGCGGTTGAGAAGCGCGCCGGCGTTCACCCAGGTTTCCGCTTTGTCCGAATAGCCCGTGGGTGGTTGACACAGGAAAAGCGGCTCGCCCATGCGCCCGACCCATTGCGAGAGCGGCAAGGTGATGGTGACCTCGGCATTCATGGCGCGTGCGGTGGTGGCAACGAGTTCAAAGGGAGTTTTCACCTTGGCGCGGTAGGTTTCTTTGGACCAGAACTCGGGCGAATAAATCATGGTTTTGAGGACGGCGCGAATATCGCCATCGCTCGACTCGAAAGTCTGGGTCATACGATTGACGAGCGCTCTCGGAGGGTCGTCCGCGACGAAATGCCTGGCGAGTTCCGAGGAAATAAAATTTGCGGTTTTCGGACTGTGCGCCAGCATTTTGAGGGCTTCTTCGCCATCGCGTTCGCCGCCGTAGTTGAAGGTCTTGCCCATGACAACTTTCTTGCCCTGAGCGTGGATTTTTTCGTCGAAGAAAAATTGCGGGTCTTTGCGTGGTTCGTGAATGGTCCAGCCAGTGAGACACTCGGCCATCTGAATCACGTCCTGCTGGGTGTAGCCGCCATCCACGCCGACGGTATGCAGTTCCATCACTTCGCGACCGTAATTTTCGTTGAGCCCGCTATCTTTCTTGTTTTTGGCCGCGGGGGCCGCCGCGCCATTCGGATTTGCGCCATTGGCCGGCGGGTTCGCGAGCGGACCCGGGAAAGTTCCAGGAGTGGGTGTCGAACCGCCGGCGAATCCGCCTTGAAAGCGGCCCTGGCGCATGGCTTTCATTTGCTGATTTCTGGCGACGGCGGCGGGATCGGCGCTTAGAAAATTGTCGAGATAGAAAAGCATGGCGGGACTTTTCGCGGTAGCGAGCAGAAGATCGTCGAATTTGCCCAAAGTGTGCGGGCGGATGGTATCGCGGACATAGGAAGTGACAAGCCATTTGTCATCGCCCTTATTGGCGAAGACATTGAAATGGTTGAACCAGAAATCTTCCATCACGGCTTCCAGCTGGCGATTGCTGTAAATCGCGCGGTCCACCTTGGCCATGGAAAGCTCAGCGAGAATGCGGTTGGGACCTTGCAGCTTGGCCAGTTGCTGCTGAGCTTTGTCTAGATTTTCGTTGCCGGTAACAATGACCTGGGCGAGGGCATCTTCGCGCTTGGATTTTTGTTGTTCTTCGAACTGCTCTTTGGTGATGCCGAGTTTCTTGGCGGCCTGATCGGCGTTGGGAAATTCTTCGAGCAGTTTCTTCGAGGACATGGAAATGGTTGGGTAGCGTTGCAGGCGCGATTCGAGAGCCGAATCATCGAGCGAGGCGGGCTGAAGCTGCTGGTCAATCCATTTCTCCAGGCCGAGTTTGCGGACGTACTCGACGTCGCCGGGACGCGGCCCATAGGCCAGGCGATTCATGGCGTGCATGATGGCTTCGTCTTCGGTCAGTTCGGTGATGGGCAGCTTGCCCTTAAATTTCTTGTCGAGCTTGATTGTGACGGCGGCTGGCTTGACCGACGGAGATTGACTGCCAGCGGCGACATTCGAGTAAGGCGTGCAGAGAACCATGCACGAAATGACCGCGCCAGCGACGGAGGCACGCAGCCTGCAGTGGAGTTCCGACGGAACCGGAATGAACTTTAGTGATCTTCGCTTCTTTTTCACTTCGGCTTCCGTTCAGCAGTTTTGAAATCGGGTACTGAAAGTGTGTGTCTACGTTAAGTTTAACCCCGGCGAGGGGTGAAAGTTGCAGTCGCCGCCTAGTGGTCAACCGAAGAAAGGTGTGATTTACACGCATTTTCAGGGTAACGAGGGACGCAAAGGCAATTCTGTGGCCCTTCGCGGATTGGTGTCGAGCTTCTACAAAACTTCCCACCTTTCTGAGCAGCGAAGGATCGGGCAACCGTTCTTCGCCCGGAGGCCTCGCTACAATCCAAGATCGCGGACTATGGCGAGCGAAGGCCGTTGCCGGGCTCGATGTGCGATTCGGCCCACTCGGCGTTGAATGCTGCGCCCAGGAGCACGACTAGCGCGGTGAGATACATCCAGAGCAGTAAGCCGATTGCGGCGGCCAAGCCTCCGTAGACGACGTCATAGGGCATTTTGCGCACGTAAAAGCCAAAAACAACGTCTACAGTCCACCACATGATGGTGGCCACGACCGCCCCAGGCAGCAAGATCAACCATCCCCGGTGCCGGGGCCGACCCACACGGTACAGCAAGACGAGCACGACCATGGACAGAACAAATACGAGGCCCGCCTGAAAAGCGAAGGCCAAGGCGTTAAATAACACAGTCAGGCCAAAACTGTGAATCAACGCGGCTCTGGCCTGTTTGCCGAATACGGTCAGGATTACCACAATCAGGGCGGGGCCCAAGGTGAGCAGGAGCAGCAACAGGGCGCGAAGATGTACCCGCCAGTATGTGGGACGATTTTCATCCGCGCCGATCATCCGAAATGCTTCCATCAGGCCAACCATGACCTGGGAGCCCGCGAGAAGCGTGCCGGCAAGTCCGAGCAGAAACCATTTCCACGGCTGCTGGCCGGTACGCACAAAATATTGGGTGACGATGTCTTCGCTGCCGGGCGGCACGATCATGCGCACGCGCTCCGGAACCTCGCGCAAGGCGTTATGGAAAATGGATTCGCTGCTCAAGATTCCGAGGATAAGCAGCAGGGTGGGAAAAAATGCCAGGAACATATTGAAGGCGATGGCCTGGCTAAGGGTCAGGCAACTGGGAAAGACGCGCCCGATGCTGCGAAAGAAGTTTTTAAGGAACGATTCCATCGTCTCTGCTTGGGGATTATACGGGTAGATATCGAAATCGTGCCTACTATGTAACAGCGACCCTGGGGGTGAGGCGGCGGGAGGGTGACTGAGGACGAGGCGTCCCCAACTTGCTGCATTTCCCACAGCGCGGTAAACTTCGCGTGGGCTTCTGCGATTTGGGCGCGGGATTGCAAGAGCGCCATTCATGACGCGCATTAGTGCTGCAAAACAAATCACGACACCACAGGAATCAATACGATGACTACGACGCCAAAGCTCACGTCCACGCGCAGCGAAGAAGTGATTCGCAAACACAAAGAATTTATCTGGCCGTCGGTGACGAACTACTACCAGAACCCGCTGGTCGCGGACCATGCGTCCATGCAGTATTTGTGGGACGTTGAAGGTAACAAGTACCTCGATTTCTTTGGCGGGATCGTCACCGTAGGGGTTGGGCATTGCAACCCGAAGGTGACTGAGAAAATAAAGGCGCAGACGGACAAGCTGCAGCATACCTCGACACTCTTCCCCAACGAAGCGATCGTGGCGCTGGCGGAGAAACTGGCGGAAATCACGCCGGGAAAATTGCAGAAGAGTTTTTTCACGAGTTCCGGCACGGAAGCGAACGAAGCGGCGATCATGCTGGCGCGGATGGCTTCACCGAGCTACGACATCGTGGCACTGCGACATGCGTATTCCGGCGGCTCAGCGCTGGCGAAGTCGGTGACCGCACAATCGGCGTGGCGCAAAGGCGGAGTGATCAGCGTGGGAATTTCGCACGCGTTGAATCCCTACTGTTACCGTTGCCCATTGCATCTGACCTATCCATCGTGTGGCGTGGCGTGCGCGAATGATGTGGAAAGCGTGATCCAGACCACGACCAGCGGGCAAATCGCGGCGTTCATTGCCGAGCCGATTCAGGGTGTGGGCGGATTTATTACGCCACCGCCGGAATATTTCAAGATCGTGTATCGGATCGTGAAGAATTATGGGGGACAGTATATTTCCGATGAAGTACAGACGGGGTGGGGCCGCACCGGCAAAAAATGGTGGGGCATCGAGCAGTGGGAAGTCACGCCCGACATCATCACCTCCGCGAAAAGCATGGCCAATGGAACACCCGTGGGTTTGACAATCACGACCGCGGAACTTGCGGATAAATTCCAAGGGCTGAACATTGCGACGTTCGGCGGGAATCCGGTCACGTCGGTGGCGGCGCGCGCGGTGATTGAAGTGATCGAAGAGGAAAATCTGCTCGAAAATACTTTCGTGGTGGGCGGATATTTTCGGAAGAAGCTGGAGGAATTGCAGCAAAAATATCCGCTGATCGGCGAGGTCCGCGGCATGGGCATGATGCAGGCGCTGGAACTGGTAAGGGACCGGCAAACAAAAGAACCCGCGGCAGCGGAGACGAATCAAATAATGGAGCGAACACGAGCGAACGGGTTGCTGGTGGGCAAGGGCGGAATGTACGCCAATGTAATCCGCATGGCTCCGCCGATGAATATCTCCAAGGCGGACGTGGACGAAGGTATCCGGCTGCTGGATAAATCGTTCAGCGAAGTTCGGCCTTAGAACAACATCCGGCGAATTCAGGTCGGGTCACGACAAGGCGTTTGTATTGGTCTCAAAATCGAATTGAAGGTTACAAAATGGCGAGCGCAACGGCAACGGATCAACTCTGCAAGAATTTCATCAATGGCGAATGGGTCGAATCGAAATCCACGAAGATTTTCGAGCGACGGAACCCGGCGAACCACGACGACGTAGTAGCACGAATTCCTCTTTCGACTCGTGAAGAAATGAAGCAGGCCATCGCGGCGGCGAAGGCGGCCTTCCCCGCCTGGCGCGATACCCCTCCTCCAAGTCGCGGCAAGATTCTGTTCAAGGTTGTCCGCATCATGGAAGAGCAGAAGGAAGAGCTGGCGCGGATGTTGACGCGCGAAGAAGGCAAGGCACTGAAGGATGCGCTGGGCGAAGTGCAGCGCGCCATCAACATCGCGGAATTCATGGCGGGCGAGGCGCGACGAATCAACGGCGAGACATTTCCCAGCGAGATCGCCAAAACTTTCACCTATACGATTCGCCTGCCGCTCGGGGTGGTGGGCGCGATTACTCCGTGGAATTTTCCCGTCGCGATTCCGATCTGGAAGATCGCGCCGGCGCTGGTATACGGCAACACGGTTGTGCTGAAGCCGGCCGAACTTACACCGCTGTGTGCATTGCGCATTGCGGAAATTTTTCAGCAAGCCGGGCTGCCGCCCGGGGTTTTGAATGTCGTGTTAGGCGCCGGCGAGGATGTGGGAGACGAACTGGTCCAGAATCCGCTGGTGCACGGGCTTTCGTTCACAGGCTCGACGAGCATTGGCTGCAAGATTTACGCGACTGGAGCGGAACGGCAGAAAAAAGTGCAATGCGAGATGGGCGGCAAGAATCCTGTCGTGGTGCTGGCGGATGCCGATCTGAAAATGGCGACGGAATCCGTAGTGGGCGGTGCGTTTGCTTCCACCGGCCAGCGTTGCACGGCCAGCAGCCGGGTGGTGGTGGAGGAGAAGATTGCGGATCAATTCGTGGCGATGCTGGTGGAGAGAACCAAGAATTTCGCCGTGGGTGACGGCCTCGAATCAGGCATGGAGATGGGGCCGTCCGTTGACGAAACTCAGATGAACACAGTCTTGAAATACATCGAAATTGGGAAAAAAGAAGGGACACTGCTGTGCGGCGGCGCGCGCATGACCGGACCGAAGCATGAAAAAGGCTGGTTCGTGGCGCCGACGATTTTCGATAAAGTGGATTCGAGCAGCAGAATCGCGCAGGAAGAGATTTTCGGGCCGGTGCTGAGCGTGATTCGCGTAAAAGATTTCGATGAGGCCCTTGAGGTGGCCAATTCAGTGCGTTACGGGCTTTCCAGTTCGATCTATTCGACAGACTCGAACAAGATTTTCGAATTCATCGACAAAATCGAAACAGGGATGACGCATGTGAATTCGCCAACGGTGGGCGGAGAGGCGCACGTTCCATTTGGCGGCACAAAGCAAAGCAGCATCGGTCCGCATGAAGTGGGCCATGGCGCCATGGATTTTTACACGGACACGAAAGTCGTGTATCTGGACTACACCGGACGCAAGCGCGAATCGAGCCAGAAGTAATTGGATGAAATGCATAAGAAGGCGACGACTTCCACCAGCGCTAAACCTCTCGCGACGTTTCTTTTGTGCTGCGCCGTTTTAATTCCAGCGACAATCTCCGCAAAGGCTGGCGACTCCGATCGATTTTTGTGGAAATCCGTTCCGCGGGCGCAGCTCAAGCTCGATGACAAGACTCCGCTGGCCTGGAACGTGTTCCAAACCGACAAGAAAAAGGAAGCTAATCTGGTTGTAATTCTTCTGGGGCGACGTTACATCGCATTGGACGTCAAGGCGAGGGTTGCGTATTCCGTGGTGCGATCTGACCTGCAACCCAGGGGCGCGGATTTCGAGAGTGGGAATTTATTCGTACAATCGAGAGTGCTACCGACGAATGAGTGGTCGCTACGCGACGTGGGGCCGGCGGAGTTGATCAAGCTGAAGTTCGGCGACTACGGGACAAATTTGCAACTCGAACTGCCTCACCCACCGGATCTTCGCGGATTGTACTGAAGTTCCACAATGTTGTGCCGTCACCGCCGTCCGTGCATGGTCTAAAGCTGCGATTTGGGATTTCCCTGAGGCTGCGGCACGTCGTTCAGCCCGCGCCAGATCAGCCAAATGCAGACACCGATCATTCCCAGCCAGCCCAACATTCTTACCAAACCGGCGATTTGAACATCGTGATTGAGCAAGCCGAGTTTACCAAACAAGTAATTCCAATCGTGAATGACATATTCGGCGTCGCCGACCGTGAGAAGCGGAAGATCCTGGGCACGCGCGTCCGCCATGTAGGTGGATATTGGCAAAAATTGCTGGAAAAAGAAAAACGTGCAAAAAGCGACGCCCTGAGGCTGTCGCCGGAACACGAAATAGACCGCTAGCGCGAACGGCGCGAACAATTGCAGAAATGTTCCGCCGGCAACCATCAGAAATTCTCCGGCGATCCTGAAAAGAAGATGGCCGCCTTCGTGGATTGGCACAAAAACGCCATTCATTAATCCGGGAAGCGCGCCGTTGTGTGACTGCTGGTAAAGGAAGAAAAGATAAAACGCGACCCAGGCGAAAAGAGCGACGCGCGGGAACGGTTCCCACGGCTGGTCCAGTTCTTCGAGGACCGGCAAACGCTCGATCCAGGAATCAGGAAGGCGCATGTGGAGTTAGTTCTTACTTCCCCATCGAGCGTGAGTCAAGTGCCACTGGTGAGCGGGGACCGAAGACTAAACGCGAGGTCTGCGAGTTACTGACGGCTTACGCCGGAAACCCAGGGGATGCCGATGAGTCCGCCGTGAACCTGAACGTCCACAACATCTCCGGCGGTGAAGCGGTCGAAGTCACCACGATCAACCGGAACACGCTCGAGGTGCCGGTCCTCGCGCCAAGAAGAGACGATGAGCCGACGGCTCGGCACCGGACCCATCATGGCGAATTTGCCGATGACGCGGGCAGGTTCGATTTGCGGTTTGCTGGAGTCGAACGCGCCGTTGCCAAAAAGCACCAGGGCGAGGAGCCATGGAATCGGAATCAATGCGTAGTAAAGCCGCTTCAAAACCTCGACTTCGGCGTGTTTCAACACGCGGCGTTCGACAATCATTCCCAAACCGAGGGTCAGAAAAAAAAGAAGGCCGATGAATATGAGAATGGGGTCCAATTCGAGCGCGGGATAGCGACCGCTGGCGGCTACGAAGGCGATTCCTCCGAGCAGGAACACAGCGGTGCGGTTCAGCAGATTTTTGCGCAGGGCAAATTCGGCGGCGGCTGTGCTGAGGCCGCACGATCCGCAAACGTCCGCGTCGCGTTCGGCTCCGCAGTTCAAGCAATGCGTCATCGTTCGGCCCGCCTCCCAAGCACCTACATTTCAATGCTAAGCAGAGCGAACTAGGCTGTCAATTCCTGGTGTGTTTTTCATGCGCACGACGTATTAGACACCAGCGGGATTTAGGCGGTTCCAGCGCACTATGCGGACGGATTACTTTGTCTGATTATTTTGTCTGATTATTTTATTTGGTGCGTGCTGGATGGGGGCGTGGTCACGCAGACCATGACTTCGTCACGGCCATTGGCGAGCATCTGGCAGTCAATGTCCTGGGCGCTGCGTATCGCGTCGGCGGGAGTTGCGCCGGAGGCCGTCGCGCAGTGCACCATCCCTTTGAAGGTGACGCACACTTCGTATTTGTTCAGGGTCTGCTGCATGGATGAATACAGGAGGAAGCCGACCAGAAGCATGGCGCCAACAACGGTGATGATACGCATCTGGAATCGCCGGTCGGCCATTCAGTCCTTCGCGTGGGTGTTTTGGCGTTTTGGGAGATTTATGGCCATGCGTGCGGCGGCCTCAGCCGGTTTCATTCGCAGAGGGACAATTCTGGCGCGGGGAACGAGGCGCGCGAGATCAGCATCAATCGCGGCATCGAAAAATTTGCTGCGGCCGGTAGTGCCGCCTGCTTTCGCCAGCACGATGTCGCGATCCTGCAGGTCAAGTTTGCGGATGACGCTGGCGGCAAGATCCGCGAGAGATTGTGCCGCAGTGGTTAGAATTTCACAGGCCACGGCATCGCCTTTGTCACCCAGTTCACCCACGAGCGGGAAAATACGTGGAAAAACATCATCCGGATTTTTGATGACCCAATCGAGGACGCGGGTCCAATCGTTGCATCCGAGCCATTTCAGCATTTTTGCAGACAGCGCCGTTTCCGGTCCACGCGATTCGTCGGCGCGAACCACGGCAGCGAGTGCGCGACGCCCGATATCAAACGCGCTGCCTTCGTCGCTGAACCAGGGACCGCGACCGCCGGCGCGCGCTGTCTTGCCCGTGGCATCGCGGCCGTACGCAGCAGAACCAGTGCCGACGACGAGAATAACGCCTTCGGTCTGCGAGTCTCCGACTGCTGCGTCCAAAGTGATAGCTAAATCCGTGGTGACCATTACTGCGGCTTCGGGAAACGCCCGCTCCAGAAATGTTGCAATACGTCGCGCGACGGAATCGCGGCCTGCCCCACCAATTCCGGCGCAGATGCCAGCTATATCGCTGGCCTTCAGGCGCTGTCTTTCGAGAACGAAGTCGGCAGCGTCGCTAAGAGTGAACCAAGCCTTGGCGTAGCCGGCGCGAAGTGGATTGGATGGGCCGGCGGTCGCGTGATGCAGCACATTCCCTTGCGCGTCAACCAAATAGCAGTCTGTTTTCGTGCCGCCGCCATCAAAACCCAAGTAGTAGGAGGGTTTCGTGGCTGCTTCTTTCTTAGTCATTTTCTCCACCATGGTTGACAGTGTTCAAAGCGGCCAGTTAGCATCGCACAACTTGCGAGCGCCAACCGAATGCATCTGAGCGGCATGCAGATCAGTCCCGTGGACTGCGCCATTCTGGTGCTCTATCTGGTTGGCATCACGCTTTTTGGGGCTCGATTTCGCCGCGGCCAGCAGAATCTGCGCGATTATTTTCTGGGCAGCCGCAACGCTCCATGGTGGGCGATCATGTGCTCGATCGTCGCCACCGAAACCTCGACGCTTACGATTATCAGCACTCCTGGAATCGCGTACGCCGGAAATCTTGAATTCCTGCAATTGGTGCTGGGTTACCTGGTGGCTCGGGTGATTCTGTGTGTCGTCCTGGTGCCGCAGTATTTCCAGGGCGAATTCTATACCGCCTATCAGCTATTAGAAAAGCGATTTGGGACGAGGATGAAGTCGGCCGCGGCGGTAGTGTTTCTAGGGACCCGCGCGCTGGCGGAAGGCGTGCGGATATCAGCGATCGGAAAAGTGGTGAGTGTGGCGTTCGGCACCGGAACATACGCGTCGATTCTGGTTATTACGGTTCTGACGATGTTTTATACGTTCGAAGGCGGGATGCGGGCGGTTATCTGGACCGATGTGATCCAATTTTTTCTGTATTTGACGGGATCGCTGATCGCATTTTTTTTGCTGCTGCACAAGATTCCGGGCGGTTGGCCTGAAATAACCCAAGCGGCGGCCGCAGCGGGAGGAAAGTTCCGGACTTTCGACTTTGCATTCAGCCTTACGCAAAGCTATACGTTCTGGTCAGGCTTACTGGGCGGAACTTTTCTGACGATGGCCAGTCATGGGACCGACCAAACCATGGTCCAAAGACTGCTCTCGGCGCGAAATGAGCGCGACAGCAAGAAAGCGCTACTGGCGAGCGGAATTGTGGTTTTATTTCAGTTCACTCTGTTTCTGGTGATCGGGGTAATGCTCTTTGTTTTCGCGCAGCATGTCTCGTTAGGCGCGGCGGGATCTGATCCCGACAAGATATATCCAGTATTTATCGTTCAGCACTTACCGGTCGGGCTTCGGGGCGTAATTCTGGCGTCCATTTTTGCGATTGCGATGTCGAATGCGAGCGGGTCGCTGAACTCGCTGGCGTCTTCGAGCATTATGGATCTCAGTGCGCGACGCGGAGAGGTCGCAGCAACGTCGGTGATGCGTTCGCGAAGAATGACGTTGTTGTGGGGATTGGTTCTGGGAGCCCTGGGGCTGGTGAAATGGGGACCGGTGCTGGTTGCGGGGCTCACGATCGCTTCGATCACGTACGGCGGACTGCTCGGAGTATTTTTGCTGGGAACCTGGAACAGAAAAGCGAACGAGCGCGGGGCGCTAGTGGGATTTATGTTAGGAATTGCCGCTATGATTCTGGTGAGGCTGTTCACGCCGCTTGCATGGACTTGGTATGTGCTGGTGGGCACGCTGTTAACCTTTGCGCTGGGTACAATCGCGAGCGGGTTCATGCCAGACTCGACAAGCGAATTAAGAGAATCAGGTCTGAGAACTTCAAAATAGGCATCCAATAGAACTTGGAAGTTTCGGGCTCGAGAACTTTTTGACAACTACGCAAACAAATCCGGCGAAGCGTCTTGATCTGGTGCGCGGGCTGGGTGCGTGGGCCGCGTCGGCCATTGTCGTGGGCACGATGGTGGGCACCGGAATATTTCTAAAGCCCAGCGAAATGGCGTCGGTCGGCGGTTCGGTAAGTGTGGTGTATGCAGCGTGGATCGCTGGAGGACTGCTATCGCTGTTTGGCGCACTGTCCTTCGCGGAACTTGGCGCGGCGTTGCCGGAGGCTGGGGGGCAATATGCGTATTTACGAAAGGGACTTGGTCCGGTGTGGGGATTCTTATTTGGCTGGATGCACTCGACGGTGGGTGAATCGAGCTCGGCGGCATCCATAGCGGCTGGATTTGCACGATTTTCGAGTTTCCTGATTCCCGCGATTGGATTGCCACTGTTTTCATGGCATCTCACGGTTCCCTTCTCCGGCAAACCGTACGATTTCGTCTTCACCTGGGCGCAGCCGCTGGCGGTGGCGACGATCGCGCTTTTTACGGGCATCAACTATCTGGGCGTGCGGTTGGGCGGCCGGGTGCAGATTGCGCTAACGATTTTGAAAATCGGCGCGGTGCTGGCGATTGTGGCGGCTGGTTTTTGGTTTGGCCACGGTGATTGGAGCCACTTTCATCCGTTCTGGCCGGAAGGAGCGCGCGCCGCCACGATGACGAGTTTTCTGGCAGCGCTGGCAGCGGCGTTGTGGGCTTACGACGGCTGGGAAGATTTGAATCGTGTGGGATCTGAAATTCAAAATCCGCAACGAAATATTCCTTTTGCGCTGATCGGTGGCACGCTGCTGGTCGCGTTGCTCTATTTGATTTTTAACGCGGTGTGTTTCTACGCGCTGCCCTTTGCGAGCGTCGCCGGGTCGTCACACGTGGCATCGGACGTGGTGGCCACGTTCGCGGGCACCGGGGCGGCAAAATGGATCACGCTGGCGATGGTTGTTTCCGCGTTGGGGACGCTGAATTCATCGTTGCTCAGCGGCGCGCGAGTGCCCTACGCAATGGCACGGGACGGATTATTTTTTCGGGTGACAGGCATCGTGCACCAGAAATTCCGGACGCCAGCCGGAGCGCTTGTATTTCAGGGTGCGCTGGCGTGCCTGATGGCTCTTACCGGAACGTTCGAGGAATTGACTTCGCTGTTTGTCTTTGCGGCGTGGATATTCTATGCACTTTCGGTGGTGGCAATGTTCCGTCTGCGAAAAACCGCCCCTGATTTGCCGCGACCGTATCGCACGTGGGGTTATCCGATTCTTCCGGCCCTCTTTGTGATTGGGGCGGCGGCGCTGACGCTGAATATATGGATTGAAAGACCGGTACGCTCGACGATTGGGCTGGCGATGATACTGTCCGGGCTGTTGTTTTATCGCTCGTGGGCGGATCGCGCGCCGGATTCGCGGCCATCATGATTTCCGACCGCCCAGGGATACAAACTTCGACATCTCACAGCTTCGCGTAGGCGCCGGCAGGTAATTCGCCAGCAAACAAATTGGGATGGATGAGATGCGCGAGGATTTCCAACCCGTCCGCGAGACGTGGGCCCGGGCGGGAAAAATAACTATTGGAATCCACGGCGAAAATCTTTCGATTGCGCAGGGCCGGCAACTGCGACCAGGCTTCGGGCAACTTGATGACGCTGAATTCAGAGGCGTTCCTTGCGGCGTTATATCCACAGAGCATGATCAGAATGATTTCCGCGTTCGATTTGGCAATTTTTTCGGCAGTCACGGTGAATGACGGATCGCATTGCTTCCCGAGAACGTCTTCGCCTCCGGCAATGGAAACCATCTCAGGAACCCAATGCCCGGCCACGTAAAGTGGTTCAAGCCATTCCAGACAGAGCACGCGCGGGCGATGCACAGCCTGAGCAGCGCCGATTTCGATACGTTCCGCGCGCTGCTTCAAAGTTGCAGTAAGGGCTTCCGCTTGCGTCGAGGTATTCGTGGCTTGGCCAACGCGAACAATGTCCTGCCAGACATCGTCGAGTGAATGCGGGGTCAGTGTAAGAATTTGCGGCGGTCTCTGAAACCGCGATAAGGCGGTTGCGAGATCATCGGGCGAAGCGGCGCAAACGTGACAGAGGTCCTGGGTGACAATCAGATCGGGCTTGAGCGACGCCAGGAGATCGGCGTCCACTGCGTAGATACTTTCACCCCGACCAACCAATTCCCGGACCTGCCGATCAATTTCCGCCGGCGGCGCGTGTGGGTCAACCCGAGGTTTGATTAGCGCCGGCTTCCGCGCGGCTTCGAAAGGAAAATCACATTCGTGGGTGACGCCGACCACCGAATTGCCCAGTCCCAGGGCGTAGAGAATTTCCGTGGCTGAGGGGAGCAACGAAACAATGCGCATGAGACTAGTGTGATGCAGAGAGAATGCAGCGGCAACAGCGAATCTCAGTCATACAGGAGATATTTTTCGCGCATCACTTTGAATTTTGCGAGATCCGGTGACCAACTGGAGATGATTTGCACGGGCGGGACGAAGTTGATTATCGCGTCCACGGTAGTTGCCGAACCGAGCAGGAGCGTCAGCTTGGTCACGTCAAAGCGATCCGGATATGAGCGATGCAAGGCGTCAGCCGCTTCGAGGGCCACGCGCATGGGGTCAAACGCATCGCGATCCGTAACTTCGATTTTCAACCCGTTGCAGAGTTCTCCGTGATAGGGACCCGAGCCGGGCGTGAACTGGGCGGTGCTGAAACGAACCCCCGGAATGTTTCGCATCTCCATTCCTTTCTCAAATGGCTCGGCCTGAATCCAGGGAGCGCCGAGAAGTTCAAATGGGGTATCAGTGCCACGCCCGACCGAGATGCCACCGGGCTGAAGGGTTTCGATTCCCGGGTAAATGAAATCCTCGTTTACGGTGCGCAGGTTCGGAGAGGGCGGAATCCATTTCATTCCTGTTTGGTCGTAGGTTTGGCTGCGCCGCCAATTCTTCATCTTGATGACGTGTAGGTCGGCGCCTGTCTTATTTTCCGCGTTGAACATTTGGGCGAGTTCGCCGAGGGTCATCCCATAGACGATCGGCATCGAAAAGTAGCCCGTGAAGGAGATGCGGCCTTTATCGAGCATGGGGCCTTCAATGCGTTCCCCACCCAGAGGATTGGGGCGGTCGAGAACAAAAAAAGGAATTTTGCGTTTCGCGGCGGCTTCCAGGCAATAGCCCATGGTGGAAGTGAAAGTGTAAAAGCGGACGCCGGCGTCCTGCAGGTCGAAAACCAGCGCGTCAATGCCTTTGAGCATGGCGTCGGTCGGCGTGCGGGTGTCACCATAGAGGCTGAAGACTGGCAAGCCGGTGGCGGCGTCGGTTTCGTTTGCGACTTTCGCGTCCAACTTTCCGGCGATTCCGTGCTCAGGACTAAAGATGGCAACAAGGGTAACGCCGTCGGCGTGGGCCAGAACGTCAATGGTGCGGCGGCCCTGGGAGTCAACACCGGTTTGATTGGTGATGAGGCCGACATGTTTGCCGTGGAGCGGCGCAAAATTTTGCTCTTCCCATACATCTATGCCTGGCTGAGTAACTGATGAGGACGACTGCGAAAAATTCCGCGGCTTGGACCCAGCGGTTGACGCGAAACACGTTAAAATTAGGGTCACGCAAAATAAAATGGGGAGGCTGATACGAAACATGCGCGAGGGCGATTCGTTGTGCGTCATTCGACCGTGTGCTATATACAGCCGCGGGATGCGAACGTCAATACGGAAGGCAGCTGACGGATGCGATGCGTAAACTCGGCCTTGGCACACTGGTTCTGCTCCTGCTCATGACACCCTACGCACGATCGCAAAAACCCACAGCGAAAGCCAAGGTCCCCGCCGCGAAGAACGTCTGGGTGGAATCCACGCTGAAGAAAATGACGTTGCGCGAAAAGCTGGGGCAGATGCTGGTGCCTCACTATTTCGGCGTGTTTACCTCCGCCGAAAGCGCCACGTATAAAGAATTGCTGCATGAAGTCGAAGTGAATCACGTCGGCGGATTTTTGGTTGGAACGCAACGCGGTCCTCTGGGAATCGAACGCAGCCAAGTGTATCCCACGGCGCAACTGACGAACGAACTGCAGAAACGGGCGAAGGTGCCGCTGTTAATAGGCGCGGACTTTGAGAGCGGGACATCGATGCGCATTGACGAGGGGACTTCATTTCCTTCGGCGATGGCGGTCGGCGCGACCGGCGACCCGAAAACGGCATATACCGTCGGCAAAGTAACGGCGCTCGAAGCGCGGGCGGCAGGCGTGCGCTGGATTTTCGCGCCGGATGCGGACGTGAACAACAATCCGGACAATCCGATTATCAATATTCGGTCGTTTGGCGAAGATCCTCAGCAAGTCGCGCAGTTTGTGGCGCAGGAAATTCGTGGGATCGAGGAAAACGGAGGGCTCGCCACGCCAAAACATTTTCCCGGACACGGCGACGTGAGCGTGGACTCACACCTTTCGCTGGCCACGGTTCCCGGAGATCGCGATGAAATGGAGGCCAACGAGCTGGTTCCCTTTCGCGCGGCAATCGCGGCCGGTTCAGGATCGATCATGCCCGGACATCTCGCGGTTCCGGCATTCGAACCGGATGCCACGCTGCCGGCGACAGTATCGAAGAATATTTTGACGGGTTTGATTCGCGACGAGCTGAAATTCAAAGGCCTGGTGGTGACCGACGCCATGGACATGGGCGGAGTGACGAATCTTTTTCCGCCGGGCGAGGCGGCCGTGCGCGCGGTAGAGGCTGGAGCCGACGTGTTGCTGATGCCGCCGGTGCCGGACGCGGCAATGAGTGGCCTCGAGCGAGCGGTGAAATCCGGGCGGATTTCGCAGAAGCGCATTGACGATTCGGTGCGGCGAATTTTGCTGGCGAAATCGAAGCTTGGATTGGACAAGAATCGGCTGACCGACATCGAACGTCTGGATAAATCGTTCGGTAAGCCAGAATTTCTGACACAGGCGCAAAACATCGCGGACCGTGGTGTGACTCTACTGCGCGACACGACGCATACGCTGCCTCTTGATGCGACCAAGCCGATGCGGGTGTTGCTGGTCTCGCTTTCGGCAGACGCTGATCCATATCCCGGCGAAACCATCGAGCCCGAAATTCGCTGGCGGGTGGATTCACTGAAAGCGATGCGCGCGGACCTGCAATTCGCGAGCGTCAATACTTTGAAGCTGCCGCCACCGGATACGTACGATGTCGCGATAGCCGCACTGTTCGTGCGAGTGGCGGACCGCAAGGGAAATGTGGCGTTTCCGGAAGACCAGCGCGTGTTTGTGAACCAGATGATCGCGGCGGGAAAACCGACGGTGGTGGTTGGTTTCGGCAGTCCGTACTTGATTTCAACTTTTCCGGATGCGCCAGTGTGGCTGGCAGAATTTTCCACGAATGACGTCTCTCAGCGTGCGGCGGTTCGCGCCTTGTTCGGTCAAGTGCCAATTCAGGGAACAATTCCCGTCACCGTTCCCGGCGTCGTAAAGCGAGGGGATGGATTGCGGCTGGCTGCGAATTCGATGACCTTGGAGCCTGCCCCGGCGACCTTTACCGCGAAGTTGAAGCCTGCATACGATCTGCTTGACCGCGCGGTGGCGAATGACGCATTTCCGGGCGGCGTGCTGGCGGTGGGGTTGAACGACGAATTGGCGGTGTATCCGTTTGGCAAATTGACGCGAGATCCGAAGGCTGCAGCCGTCAACGCCAACACGATTTACGATATGGCTTCGCTCACCAAAGTTATCGCGACCACAACGAGCGCGATGATTCTGGCGCAGCAAAAACGGCTCGATCTGGATGCGCCGGTGTCTCGTTATTTGCCGGAATGGACGGCGGCGGCGAAATCGGATCCTGACGCGTCGTGGCGCGCGCGCGTGACTGTGCGTATGCTGCTGCTGCACAATTCCGGACTGCCGGCCCATCGCGATTTCTACAAAGAGGCCAAGGGACACGACGCCGTGGTGGCGCTGGTCGCGGCAGAACCGTTGATTCATGAGCCGGGCAAGCAAGTGGAATATAGCGACCTTGGATTTATTCTGCTGGGCGAAATCATTGAGCGCCTGACCGGTGAACCGCTGGATCAATTTGCACAAGGCCACGTTTTCTCGCCGCTGGGGATGAGTGAATCGCGTTTCAATCCGCCGGCGAGTTTACGCACGAGAATCGCACCCACGGAAAATGATACGGACTTCCGCAAACGTCTGCTGGTGGGCGAAGTGCACGACGAAAATGCCTGGGCGCTGGGCGGTATTTCGGGAAACGCGGGATTATTTTCGACGGCAGGTGATGCGGCGATTTTTGCGCAGATGATCCTGAATGGCGGAATTTATGGCCATCACCGAATCGTGTCACGCGCCACGGTGCTCGAATTTGCGACCAGAATGAATATCGGAGATTCGGCGCGTACTCTGGGATGGGATGTTCCGACCCCTCCAACGTCTTCCGCGGGCCAATATTTCTCAGCGAGCAGTTTTGGACATACCGGTTTTACCGGGACATCGCTCTGGATCGATCCAGAGCGCGATCTTTTTGTGATTCTGCTCACGAATCGGGTAAATCCGACCCGGACGAACGAGCAGATTCGCCAAGTCCGACCGGCTTTACACGACGCGATTATGGTGGCTCTGGGCTTCGCTAAACCTGTTCCCACGGCTCGATAACTTCCTCAGCACAAAGCCCTTCACATTTACGCACAGCACACAAACCCGCGTCTGGCACCCGGTATAATCAAGTGAAGACCGAGGGCGTGTGAAACCTGTAAGAACCGAGTTGCAGAACTTGCGGACGCGCGGGCTCGATACGAAATCCACGCTTGAAATCGTGCGCTTGCTGAATCGCGAAGACGCGCGGGTGGCGGCCGCGGTAAAACGGGAGTTATCCAATATCGCGCGTGCCGTAGACGCGATAGTCGCTAGCCTGAGAAACGGCGGCAGGCTTTTTTATGTAGGCGCGGGAACGAGCGGGAGATTGGCGGTCCTGGATGCGTCGGAAATCCCGCCAACTTATGGCACACCGCCCGAAATGGTACAGGCCTTCATCGCGGGTGGGGATAAAGCTTTGACACAAGCAGTGGAGGGTGCCGAGGATTCGGTTGAGAACGGCGCGCGGGTTTTGGCACGCGCCCAGGTGACAAAACGCGATGTGGTGGTGGGAATAGCGGCCAGCGGAACGACTCCGTACGTGCTGGGCGCGATCGAGTGGGCGAAAAAACGCGGATGCGTGACAATCGGAATTACCTCGAATCGCGATTCCCCGCTGGCCCGTGCGGTGAAAGTCGCGATTACGCCAAGGACGGGGCCAGAACCAATTGCCGGCTCGACGCGAATGAAAGCTGGAACATCGCAGAAGATGGTTTTAAACATGCTTTCTACCGCGTCGATGGTGCGGCTGGGCCGGGTCTATGACAACTGGATGATGCGCGTAGCGCTGACCAATCAGAAGTTACGAAAGCGCGGGTCGCGAATTCTGCAGGAGGCTGCGGGTGTAAGCGTGTCCACGGCGGAACACGTGCTGCGTCAGTCGGGACACAATATGCCCGCGGCATTTGTGATGCTGAAAACCGGTGCGAGCGTGAGCGATGCGAAGAAACGACTTGTGGCGTCGCAAGGTCATTTGAGACAGGCGATCGAGATGCAAAGCACACAGCGTGGGAAGGGTTTGAGGACCCGGGGGAAATAACATGGACCGATTCAAGATTCACGGCGGAAAAAAACTACAGGGCACGGTCCAAATCAGCGGCGCGAAGAACGCCGCGTTGCCGGCGATGGCTGCGGCGCTGCTGACCAGCGACCCGGTTACGCTGCAAAATATTCCGCGGGTCCGAGACATTATCACCATGGCCAAGCTGCTGGCGCACATGCGTTGCCAGGTTTCGAGCCCGGACTTGCCGCCCAGCGAATTTACGATCCGTGCTGAAAATGTTTCGATGCAGGAAGCGCCTTACGAGCTGGTGAAGACGATGCGCGCGTCCGTTTTGACTCTGGGACCACTGGTGGCACGATTTGGACACGCCAAGGTATCGCTGCCGGGCGGATGCGCGATCGGGGCCAGGCCAGTTGATTTGCACATCCAGGCGCTGGAGGCGCTGGGCGCTGAAACGAAAGTGGAACACGGGTACGTCGAGGCGCGCGCGAAGCGATTGCGTGGAACGACGTTTCGATTTCCGAAAATTACGGTGACTGGAACGGAAAATATCCTTACCGCAGCGGTGCTGGCCGAAGGCGAAACAATTCTGGAAAACTCGGCGATGGAACCGGAAGTTACGGACCTGGCAGAGCTTCTAATCAAGATGGGAGCGCGAATCGAGGGTCTGGGAACATCAACGTTGCGCATTCAAGGCGTCGAGAGGCTGCACGGCGCGACACACGCCGTAATTCCCGATCGCATCGAAACCGGAACATTTCTGGTCGCCGGAGCAATTACCGGCGGCGAATTGCTGCTCACGAATTGCGAGCCTGGCCATTTGAAGGCAGTGATCGAGAAGCTGCGGGCGTGCGGCCTAGAAATCAAATGCGAGGGTGACGGCAAATTGCGCGTGCGAGCAGGAAAAAAGCTGGTCGCCGCGGATGTGACTACCGAGGAATATCCGGGATTCGCGACCGATATGCAGGCGCAATTCATGGCGCTGGCCACGCAGGCGGAAGGCGTATCGAAGGTTCGCGAAACGATATTTGAAAACCGCTTCATGCACGCCAGCGAAATGGTTCGCATGGGCGCAAACATCGCTATCGACGCCAATCTGGCGGTCGTGACCGGGCCAACTCCGTTGAGCGGTGCGCCAGTAACCGCGTCAGACTTGCGCGCGAGCGCCGGGCTAGTTCTGGCTGCACTGGTGGCAGACAACACCACCACGATCGACCGGGTGTACCACATAGACCGCGGATACGAACGTATCGAAGAAAAACTTACGGCCGTAGGCGCGCACATCGAGCGCATCACCGACTCGCGCTAAATGAAAAAGGGAGCGATTTCTCGCTCCCCTTTACTTATCATGTTTCGAACTTCGACTTATACGGTCAGGTGAAATTAGGTTGTCGCTGGTGCGGCTGCCTGTTTGTCGCGCAGCACGGCTTTGCGGCTCAGGCGAATCTTATTACCTTCGATGGCCAGCACCTTCACCAGGATTTGATCGCCTTCCTTCAGTTCATCGCGCACAGCCTTGATGCGGGCCTCGGCGATTTCGCTGATGTGCAGCAACCCATCTGTTCCGGGGAAAATTTCGACGAAGGCGCCGAACTCCGCGATGCGCACCACGGTGCCAAGGTAGGTTTTACCGATTTCGGCGGTTGCGGTCACGTCGCGGATCATCTTCAAGGCTTCTTCAGCCGCTTTTCCGCTGGAAGCGAAGACGTGAACCTTACCGTCGTCCATCACATCAATTTTCACGCCGGTGATTTCGATGATCGAACGGATTTTCTTACCGCCGGGGCCGATCAAGTCGCGAATCTTATCGGTAGGAATGTTGAGCATGAACAAGTGCGGAGCATAGTCCGAAATTTCGGGGCGTCCGGTGGAAAGAGTCTTGTCCATGATATCGAGAATCTGGAGGCGGGCCTTGCGAGCCTGAGCCAGCGCCTCACGCATCATGGCAATGCTGACGCCACTGACCTTGATGTCCATCTGCAAGGCCGTAATTCCCTGCCGCGTGCCGGCGACTTTGAAATCCATGTCGCCGTAGTGGTCTTCGGCGCCAGCGATGTCGGTGAGGATGGCATATTTATCGCCTTCCACGACCAAGCCCATAGCGATACCGGCGCAGGCGGCCTTCATGGGCACGCCGGCATCCATCAGCGCGAGTGAACCGCCGCAGACGGTGGCCATCGAAGATGAACCATTCGATTCGAGAATGTCCGAGACGCAACGAATGGCGTAAGGAAAATCCTCAACCGTCGGCAACAGATTCGCCAGCGCGCGTTCCGCAAGCGCGCCGTGGCCAATTTCGCGACGACCCGGACCACGCAAGAACTTCACTTCGCCCACCGAGAAGGGCGGGAAGTTGTAGTGCAGCATGAACTGCTTGTGAACGTCCTTCTCGAAAAGAAGGTCCTGGCGCTGCATGTCTTCCTTGGTACCCAGGGTGCAGGTCGAAAGGGATTGCGTTTCACCGCGAGTGAAGAGTGCCGAACCATGAGCGCGGGGCAATACTTTGGTTTCGCAAGTGATTTCACGAACCTGATCGAAAGCACGGGCATCAGGACGACGGCGGCGAGTGAGCATGTCGTCGCGGAAAATGAATTCACGCAGGCGTTCGAAGGCCCGAGCCGCGAGTTTTTTCTTCTCTACGTCTTCGGCGGGAATAGCAGCATAAATTTCCGCTTTGATGGCGTCAACGCGCGCGTAGCTTTCGGACTTGGGGTATTTCGCGGTGTCCACGGCGTCACGCAGCTTTTCCCCGTAGGTCTTCTGCATTTCCTTGTACAAATCCTCGTCGAATGCGGGCGGCTTGACGGTCAGCTTCTCCGGTTTCACCTTGTCGTGGAGTTCCTGAATGGCCGCGATGATCTTGCGGATTTCGCCGTGCGCAAATTCCAGAGCTTCGGCAATGGTTTCTTCGGAAACTTCGAGTGCTCCGGATTCGACCATGACGATAGCCTGGTTTGAGCCGGCCACAATCAGGTTCAAGGTGCTGATCTTTTGATCGGCGATGGAAGGGTTCACCACCAACTTTCCTTCGAGCATACCGATGCGCACGCAGGCGATCGGAGTGACGAACGGAATCTTGGAAATGTACAAGGCAGCCGACGCGGCGGTGACGCCAATAACGTCCGGATCGTTTTCGCTATCCGCGGACAACACGCCGGTAACAATTTGCGTTTCGTTCGACCAGCCCTCCGGAAACAAAGGCCGCAACGGGCGATCGGTCAGGCGGGAAGTCAGGACTTCTTTTTCGGAGGGACGGCCTTCGCGCTTGAAGAATCCTCCGGGAATCTTGCCCGCGGAGTAGGTGTACTCGCGGTAGTCAACGGTAAGGGGCAGGAAGTCCTTCTCTGCGGCCTTAGAATCCATGCAGGCTGTGGACAGCACAACCGTGTCACCGTACCGGGCTATCACTGCGCCGTGTGCCTGACGGGCCATCTTGCCCGTCTCGAAGCTCAATTTGCGGCCGCCTATTTCCAAACTCACTTGTTCAAACATCACTTCACATCCTTTTTGCTCCGGATCACCGGAGACGCTGGTTCAGATACGAGAAAATACTCTCGAGGAAAACTGCGAAGGAGACAACGTCAAGGGAGGCGAGGGAAAGGAACGGCAATTACCGGAAAAACGATCTCGACCGACTATGCATTGCACGTTCCTGCGCGCCCGCATGTCGCCCGAAAACTCTGGTTGGTGCGGATGAAGGTAAAAGCAGCCGGAAAGGCCGCTCAGGAAATTCGTGCTACTTGCGCAAGCTGAGTCGTTCCACAATCTCGCGGTACCGATCCGGGTCGCGGCGGTTCAGATAGTCCAGCAGCCGGCGGCGCTTATTGACCATCATGATCAATCCGCGACGGGAGGCGTGGTCCTTTGCATGGGACTTGAGGTGGCTGGTCAGATAGCTGATGCGCTCGCTCAAGAGAGCAATTTGCACTTCCGGTGAACCGGTATCCTTGGTGTGTACCCGGAACTGCTCGATCAATGCTGATTTGGCTGCGCTCAACTCGACTCCTCCCCTGAAACGTCGTGCCCTACACTACGCTCTTGGTCTCTTCTTCGACGTAAAATCCTAACATACAGTGATTCACCCCGCCAAGGCCTTTTAGGCGAGACCAGGCCAGTCACTTTTACTATTCCCGTTGGATTTGCGTCGTTGCGGCGAGCCTACCAGAGACTGAAGAGAACGTCAGAGTGAGCCCACAACCTGCGCGGTGGAAATTCCGCGCGTCTTGATGAAGCTGATGATGAAAAGCACGGCAAAAATGACATCGGCCATGCCCAGCTCAAAAGAAGAAATCGAGATGCGGTGCTGGCGAAGCAGTACGACCAGCGCGGCGCCGTAGGAAGCCTTTTCGAGCACCGACGGGATCATCATGGGGCGGAATCGCAGCGGATCCCGCGCGATAATCAGAAATACGATTTGCCAAGCCAGGCCCACGCCGACAAAACCATAGAAGAATTCGGGGTGAGTGATGGGCGGCGGAGTTTCGCGACCGATTGTTTGCTCGAGAAAATAGAGCGGCGTCAGCACCAGGATCCCGTAGATCCCGGAAATGAGAAATACGATGCGCGCGAATTTCATCGGTTGACGCGAGCGTATTACGGTTTCTGCGAATTAACCAGCGCCAAAAACTCGTCGCGCGTCTGCTTGTTGTCTCGGAAAGCGCCGAGCATGGCGCTGGTGGTGGTGGTCGAGTTTTGCTTTTCCACGCCACGCATGACCATGCAGAGATGACGGGCCTCGACGATCACACCTACGCCCTGTGGATGGAGCTGCTCCTGGATCGCGTTGGCAATCTGGCTGGTCAGGCGTTCCTGAATCTGGAGCCGACGGGCAAACATATTCACGAGCCGGGCGACCTTGCTGAGGCCGACAACTTTTTTGTCCGGCAGGTAGGCGATGTGGCACTTGCCAAAAAACGGAAGGAGATGATGTTCGCACAGGCTATAGACCTCGATGTCTTTGACCACGACCATTTCGTCGTAGGCCACGTTGAACATGGCGCCGTTCAGCAATTTTTTGGGATCTTGGTCGTAGCCGCTGGTCAGGAAGCGTAGGGCCTTCTCAAAGCGTTCTGGGGTGCGCTTCAGTCCGTCACGGTTGGGATCTTCGCCGAGATCGCCGAGGATTTCACGGATGCGGCTGGCAATGCGTCCCGATTCCGCGGGATCGATTTCGGGGACTACGATTTCGTGTGTCTTGGGCATGTTGGTGTGTTCCTTTTACTTCAGCATTCGGATCGCCGGCGGATTTGCTTAGGCGATCGTGTCTGATATCTCTTCGATCTCAAAACTATTGTTGCTGGTCTCTTCGATTCGGACCCGATCAAGATGGGCCGCGGGAAAACTGCTGAGACGCTGGAAAATCACTCGGCACAAATTCTCGGTGGTCGGCACCAGTGATTTATCCGGCGCGAATTCGGACACCTGCTCGTTCAAGTATTTCTGATCGAATGCGTCGAGGACATGCGTTTCGACGAACGGATCAAGCTGGCCCAGATTTGCGATCATGCCGGTCGCGGGATCCACCGGACCAGAAACTGTGACTTCTACGAAATAATTGTGCCCGTGACCGTAAGGATTGCTGCATTTGCCGTATACGCGGTGATTTTCGGCCTCGCTAAGGCGGTCGGTGTGCAAACGATGCGAGGCAGCAAAGCGATAGCGCCGGGTCAGCGAAAGCTTCACGCGCGGCCTCCAGTGTGATTGGAGTTTCCCGCGGTGCAATCGGCAAAAAGATCGGGCGACTCATAGACCCGCACGCGATCGAGTGTGCCGGTGGTGATGCGCGGCAAAAGCAGCTTCCAGATGACGGCGGCGACATTCTCGCAGGTCGGAATCTGACCGGCGAGTTCCGGAACTTCGTAATTCAAGTGACGATGATCCATGCGGTCGATCACTTCCGTTTGCAGAATTTCCTTTAGTTCTTTCAGATCGAGAACCATTCCAGTCGCGGGATCGGGTTCGCCCGCGATGGTGACTTCGAGAATGTAATTGTGCCCGTGGCCATGCGGGTTATTGCATTTGCCGAAGATTCGGAGGTTTTCTTCCGGCGACAAATTCGGATTGTGATAAAAATGGGCGGCCGAAAATTCGACCCTGCGCGTAATGCGAATCATCGTTTCCTTTGAGCCGTGAGGGCCGGCCGTTCAGGCCGCCGGCGGATAGCTCCTGCCCTTCCAGAGTACGCGTCCCCGGGTGTTCTTCCACCATGAAGATAATAGCGCGGCGGTATAGAGGCATACTCCCGCTACGTAATATTTGATGGCAGAAAGCGAATTGGGATTCCCATAAAGGCTGAAACCCTTCCCGAGGCTATATAGACCCAACCCCGCGATTACAAGGGCTAAGAAGGCCCACAGCGAGAGGTGGTGCGAATGCACGAGCAGCCACCAGGAAATGAGTGTCGCAAGCAAAAAGAAGAGCGGAAAGACATCTAAGATCTCGCGCAATATTTGTCTGGTGCTGCCACCCATGAGCGGATAGAGGTTCTTGGTCCAGCCCTGCCACATGGCGGGAAGGGTGCGATACATGCGCGTCTGAATCGTGGCCAGCGGCGCGGTGAAATAAATTCCGTAACCGGAGTTTTTCACGCGAGTCGCCAGCGCGACGTCTTCGAGGATCTGGCTCGCAACCGCGGCGTGACCTCCAATTTTTTCGTACACATCGCGCAAAATCATAAGAAATTGGCCGTTGGCCGCAGCGTCTGGAAGCTTAGGGTCATTAACGCGATTGAATGGGTACCGCAGCGCGAGCCGCGAATAAACCATGGGAATCAAAGCCCGCTCCCAGAACGAACCCAACTCCTGCTCCGGCGAGTAGGAAACCAGAACCGCGCCGTGATCAACGGCATCTGTGAGGGCTCGGCGGGTCGAGCCGAGCAAGTGATAGGTATCGGCATCGGTAAACAGGAGCCACTCCCCACGCGCCTGGGCTGCGCCAAGCGAGGCGGCGTAATTCTTCCCCACCCAACCGGACGGGAGCGCCTCTACAGACAGAGTTCTGAGCTTCGAAATGGTCACGGTAAGTTGCGACAGAATTTCCGCAGTGCGGTCGGTGGACTGGTCGTTGACGACGATAATTTCTTCGACTTCCGATTGGGCCGCCACGGATTCGATGGTGCGGACGATGGAGGCCTCTTCGTTGCGGGCCGGTATTATGGCGGAGACCATTGGTTTGAGTATGAATCGCCGAATGCTTGAGGTTACGGGCGGTAAACGTCTCGCTTCGTTGCGTGGATAGCTTTATTATAGTTGGCTTGGACAACAGAATAAAACGAAACATAAATACGGTGGTTGTTCTGGCCTTCGTGGCGGGATTGCTGTTCCTATTTGCTCGGCCGGATTATCGCCAAGGCGAGCCCAGTTTGCGCGGAACAGCGGAGAAAGATTTTCCGTTGGTACTGAACGGAAAGCCGGCGCGATTGTCCGATCTGAAGGGCAAGGTTGTGCTGTTGAATTTCTGGGCGACGTGGTGCCCGCCCTGCGTGGACGAGGCACCCTCCCTCAATGCTTTGCAACACCGGATTGCACCGCTCGGCGGGACCGTGCTGGGCGTCAGCGTGGACGACGATGAGCAGGCCTACCAGGAATTCATAAAACATTTCGAACTGGCTTTCCCAACGTACCGCGATACCACCAAACAAATCCCGCTGACCTACGGCACGACGATGTACCCGGATACCTACGTCATCGATCGCAACGGGAAGCTCGACCGCAAGATTGTCGGGCCGCAAGACTGGAGCGGCCCCGAGATGACGCAATATCTCGACAATCTGCTCGGCTCAAAATAACCGTGCAAGCTTTAGCTCCCTGGGCCTCGGCTGCGACATCTGATGGGCAGTGAGGAATGCAGCGATGGAGAAAGATCCGGTTTGCGGGATGTCGGTTGAGCCGCTGCGCGCAGCCGCACAGGAAGAACACGACGGAAAAAATTATTTCTTTTGCTCGGGTGGTTGCGCAACAAAGTTTCGGACCGAGCCCGCCAAGTATTTGAGCCAGCCCAAAAGCGCCAAGGGTATGAACGGTGCTTCCATAGCGCTCGACGATGCGCCTGCGCCGCCCGCTGATTGGAAACGCGACACTACCCGCGACAATCGCCTACTGCAATCCGCCGAATACACTTGCCCGATGGATCCCGAAGTATTGCAAGACCATCCCGGCGCGTGCCCGAAGTGCGGCATGGCACTTGAGCGATCCGCCATGTCGGCGCCTGCCACTCGAATTGAATATACATGTCCGATGCATCCGCAGATCGTGCGCGATGGGCCGGGTTCATGTCCGATCTGCGGGATGGCGCTGGAACCGCGAACGGCGGTGGTGGATGACGAAGAGAATCCTGAGCTGGTCTCGATGACTCGGCGATTCTGGGTGAGCGTGGCGCTCACGGTTCCCGTCTTAATTTTGGGTATGTCGGAGATGATTCCGGGAAATCCGGCGGCGCGTGTATTTTCGATGAGTGCAATCGGATGGATCGAATTCGTATTGGCGACTCCGGTGGTATTGTGGGCGGGGTGGCCATTCTTCCAGCGCGGTTGGGCCTCGGTGGTAAATCGAAGTTTGAATATGTTCACGCTGATCGCATTGGGTACCGGCGCTGCTTTTTTCTACAGCGTGATTGCAGTTCTCTTCCCTCAGGTTTTCCCTGCCGCGTTTCGCGGAGCCCACGGCGAAGTGCCGGTTTATTTCGAAGCGGCAGCTGCCATCACTACGCTCGTGCTGCTGGGCCAAGTGCTGGAATTGCGGGCGCGGAGCCAAACTTCCAGTGCGATCAAGTCGCTGCTAAAGCTGTCGCCGCGAACCGCACGGCTGGTGCGGGCTGATGGTACTGAACTTGATGTGCTGGTCGAACATCTACAGGTGGGCGACTCCATGCGGGTGCGTCCGGGCGAAAAGGTTCCGGTGGATGGAGTCATTACCGAGGGCAGCAGCTCGATTGACGAATCATTGATAACCGGTGAATCGCTTCCCGTAGAGAAAAATATCGGCGCGCGAGTCATCGGGGGGACTGTGAACGGCACCGCGAGTTTCGTGATGCGCGCGGAGCGGGTGGGAAGCGAAACCACGCTGGCGCAAATCGTGAAAATGGTCAGCGATGCGCAGAGAAGCCGCGCTCCGGTGCAGAGACTCGCCGACCGCGTCGCGGGATATTTCGTTCCGGCGGTTGTGTTGGTTGCTGTGCTGAGCTTTATCGCCTGGGCGGCATTTGGGCCGCAACCCAAAATGGCACATGCGCTGCTGAGCGCGGTTGCGGTGCTCATCATCGCCTGCCCTTGCGCGCTGGGACTCGCAACTCCGATGGCGATCATGGTGGGCACAGGTCGAGGCGCGGTCGCTGGAGTGCTGATCAAGAACGCGGAGGCACTGGAGATCCTGGAGAAAGTTGACACGCTGGTTGTGGACAAAACCGGGACGCTTACGGAAGGTAAGCCGCGCGTAGCGTCCATCTTTGCGATTGAAAGCCTAAGCGAGAACGACGTGATTCGGTTCGCGGCAACACTGGAAAAGGCCAGCGAGCATCCATTGGCTGTGGCCATTCTGGCGGCCGCTGCGGAGCGCAACGTCATGCCCGGTAAAGTGGTGGAATTTCAATCGCACACCGGGAAAGGCGTGACTGGAAAAGCAGATTCGCGAAGCGCAGGCTTGGGAAATCGCGCGCTGCTCGAACAGTTGAACGTGACCTTCGACAAATTGAACGAAAAAGCAAAGGTGATGGAGGCGGACGGCCAAACCGTGATGTTTGTGGTCTTGGATGGCCGCGCCGTAGGAATCCTTGGAGTCGCCGACCCAATTAAAGCCAGCACAAAAGAGGCGATTGACGCTCTCCAGCGGGACGGGATTCAAATCGTGATGCTGACCGGCGATAGCCAGGCGACGGCAGAGGCGGTCGCGCGAAAGCTTGGAATCGAAGAAGTGATTGCGGGAGTGTTGCCCGACAAAAAAGCGGAAGCCGTGCGGGCGTTGCAGGCCGAAGGAAAAATCGTGGCGATGGCCGGCGACGGCGTGAATGACGCTCCAGCTTTAACTCAGGCTAACGTGGGCATTGCGATGGGCACCGGAACGGACGTGGCCATCGAGAGCGCAGGAATAACGCTGCTGGCTGGGGATTTGCGCGGTGTATCGCGGGCGCGGAATTTGAGCCGAGCCACAATGCGCAACATCCGGCAGAATCTTTTTTTTGCATTCGCTTACAACTCCGTGGGAGTTCCGGTGGCGGCGGGTGTGCTTTATCCGTTCTTTGGCTTATTGCTCAGCCCTATTTTGGCCAGTGCGGCCATGACCTTCAGTTCAGTTTCGGTGATTGCGAATGCCCTGCGATTGCGTCACGTCAAATTGTAAGAGCCGACTGCAAATGCGAGTTCTACGCAGCGGGCACATCAAACACACCCCAGGTGAAACTGCGGCACCGCTGCTGCTATAATCCGCGCATGACACTCATGACCGTGACATACGAATTACAGGAGCCGCTCAAAGCGGCACAGTTTAAAGCGCTGGGAGATTTTGCGAATACGTATGGATTGCACAGTTTTCGGCTGGACGAAAAAACGGGATATCTGCATTTCGAGTATGACGCTTCGCGGCTTAAGGAAATCGTGGTGGAGCATGTACTGCGCGGCGCGCGCATTCCCGTACTGCGAAAATTAGAAGCGCGATACAATTAGCAAGCCACAGCCGATGGCGATCGCGTCCTCCAGCAGCGCGATCGGAAAATCCGGCAGTTTCAAGCCAGTCACGATGCCGTGGCGAATGTAGTATCCCAGGAAGGATCCCGCCAGCGCGCCCAGCGCACCTAAAACGATTCCGAGCAGCACGGACTGACCAGCCGCGATGGCTAAAGCCGTTCCGGCCAAAGCTCCCGTTATCGATCGTACGACGAGCGAGGGCGGCGCCAGCCTGCTCGGAGTAGCGGGCAATTTGTCATTTACAATTTCCGCAAGGGCAAGAATCGAGAAAATCGCCACTGCCGCAGTAGATCCCATCCATGCCAAGTGAGAATTTTGAAGATTCACCCAACCGAGGTGGGCGGCCCAGGATACAACCGCGGGAGCAGTAAGGGCTCGCAACCCTGCGATCATTCCGATCGCGAAAACGACCACCAACGCCGTTGAGGAACTCATGCGGGGAATCTACCACATGCCGAGCGGGATTCAGGAGCAGAAAAAGGCCGCACAGACCGAGCAGTTCGGAAGTGAGTAGAAAAGAACGAAGCAAAAAAGGAAGGGCTCCCGCTTGGGATCGGGAGCCCCAAAGGCCGCGTTCCGTAGATTCAGCTTAGGCGTAGCTGAATCATGGGGTCATCCATCCTAGCTTCCCTCTCAGAGGCAGGTGGGAACGACCCATACCATCCTGTAAGTGGGCCCCTTCCTCCCCATTTACCGGACGATGCGGATCGTGTTGGAACGCGACCCACGCCGTACCTAATGCAAGTGAAATGCCCAAAGGGTGGAAAGCGGCGAGAGATCGTGAACACTCAATTTTAAGGACTTAACTGTCGGGGGACGTAGCTTGCCGGGATGGTGTTGCGAAACGGGTCTCGATTCGGGAATCGAAATCCCGCATTGACGCTGTGGCGTATGCGAGCCTCCTCAATGTTCGATTTCCGCAACGCTGAGTTCGCTCGCAACTTGCTCGCTTGAAAGCGCTGGCTCATAATGGTTGCGGGCAGATCGAGACGAATGAAAAGATCGTTTATTTTTTTGTTACTCATGGTGGCCGGATTTGCCGGCCTGGCGATTGGATTGGGAGCGGTGCGTTCGAGCAAGCCTGGCATGGCCCAGGCGGTCCCTTCATTCGTTCATTTTTCTGCTCCAGCGCGAGCGGCAAAGCCCCGCGCGGAATCTCGACCTGCGACTGGGCATTCCGACTCCGAACGAATCGTGCGATTTGTAAAAAATCCGCAACCAATGCCACCTTTTCTGGTGAGCGATGTTGATGGCAAGCCGGTATCAACCGCGGCTTGGAAAGGCAAGGTCGTCCTACTGAATTTCTGGGCGACCTGGTGCCCGCCGTGCCGCGCCGAGGTCCCCACGCTGATTGATCTGGCCACGCGCTACAAGGATCGGGTGCAAATCGTAGGTGTTTCGGTGGATGACGGACCGGAGGAAGTTAAAGCGTTCGTGAAGGACGTTGGAATCAATTATCCCGTGGTGATGGCCAGCCGGGAAATTTTGGCGGAGTATGGCGGAGTGGCCGCGCTTCCTACATTGTTCGTGATTAATCCGGACGGAAACGTGGTCCAGAAGCATGAAGGCCTCTACTCCCGGGAATTATACGAAACGGAAATTCGCCTGCTTCTTGGTTTACCCGCCGATGCGACCATCGAGACGTTTGAAGATACCGGCCAAATATTTCTGAAGAATGCCGCGCTTGCGACTGAACTTCCAGATGTAGATTTTGGAGGGCTGACGCCCGATCAGAAAAAAATGGCTCTGCGACGGATGAATTCGGACAAATGCGACTGCGGCTGCCGTCTGACGCTGGCACAGTGCCGGATCAACGATACATCCTGCGGGGTGAGCCGGAAGCTTGCCGCGAACGTGGTGAAGGAAGTTGCTTCTCCGGTCCGTCCGCCTGAAACTGAGAAATCCGCGACTCCTCAAGAATAAGACTCGTTTTCCCTCATTGCGAAACGTCATTTCGGCGGCGACGCGTTTGGCCCCGCACCCGGCACAACGCTCGGCAACGGCGGCACGATGGAATCAACACTAGCATTTAAAATAACCAGATCCACGCGACGGTTCTGTGAACGCCCCTCGGCATTTTGGTTGGAAGCAACTGGAAAATATTCGCCATAACCCGACGCCGACAGGCGATTGGGCGTGATCGAGTACGTGGTGATGAGCAGCTTAATGATTTCCGTAGCTCTCGCGGTGGAGAGCTCCCAATTGGAATCATACCGCGCGCTGTGAATCGGCACGTTGTCGGTATGGCCTTCAATGCGAATTTGCATGCGACCGGACCCGATGACCTTCACGATTTCGGTCAGGGTAGGAATGGCTTCGGGACGCAGCGCGCTGGAGCCGCTGTCGAAAAAGCCTGCTTCTTTGAGGCTCACGACGATTCCCTCTTTGGTGGGCGTGACGGAAACCGTGTGGCGGCCAATCTGATTGGCGAGGGCGGATTGCAATTGTTTTTGGATTTCGTCGAGATTGGAACGTTCCGGTGATTCCGAGACGTTCTCGCGCGGAGAATTCACGATTCGCCCCACATTCTGGATGCGCTCGACGTTCTCAACGACCTGAACCGCGGCGAAGGGCATGGGCTCGGTGTGCACAAGTTCGGGCCGCGAATTTGACGAGTCAAAGATACCCATTTGTTGGAAGGCGACCTGGATCGCTACGGCGAGTTGGCCGACACGTCGTTTGTCAACTTGCGAGGAGGAATACGTCCGAAAAAAAGTGGATCTTCCCACCGAGCGAAAGCTCATTCACACCGTCCGCGGAATTGGCTACGAGATGCATCCGGCCAAAGCGGCCAGCATGGCCGCGGGCGCCGGAACTTAGCCTTTATTCTTGAGAAATCCTCGACCCTTGGCGTATCACCGAAAATCCGGAGAAACTAAAAATGTCAGCGGCTACCGTTCCTTTTTTTGAGGCAGAGCAGGGAAGAATCTTAGTAGCAAGCTCGCGCGCGGCATTTCGTAAAGAGCTTCTGGTGCGATTGAGACCGGAGGTCGTGGGCACGGCCGAAGCCTCGGGTGGCGCCGATGCGCTGCTGCAGCTGGCTACCCATGATTTTCGTACGCTACTACTCGATCCTCTGATTGAGGACCTCGACGTGAGCGAATTGGTTGACACACTCCACGTCCGGTATCCACAGTTGCGCGTGGTGGTGGTCGAAAAGGCCAAACCTGCGGAGCAGCAATACATTGACTTTCCGGAGCAGAAAGATTCGGCGTGCGTGAAATCCGAGGCACGAGCGGAGGAGGACCGCCCGCTACCGGCAACGGAAAGAGTCCGCACCGAACCCGCCCCGCCCCCCAATTGCCTGCCTTTGCCCGGGATGATTGGCACCAGCCGGAGAATGCAAAAGCTTTATCGCTTGGCTCGGTTGGTAGCGCCCAGGGATACGGCGGTACTAATTGTCGGCCCCACCGGGACCGGAAAAGAATTGGTTGCGCGGGGAATCCACGATTCAAGCCGCAGAAGTCGGGGCCCGTTTATCGTGGTCAATTGCGCGGCGATACCCGAAAGTTTGCTCGAGGCCGAGCTTTTCGGATTTACGCGCGGCGCATTTACCGGAGCTTTTCAGACACGGCTCGGTCGAATCCACGCCGCGCACGGCGGCACTTTGCTGCTCGATGAAGTAGGCGAATTGCCGTTAAGTATGCAGGCCAAGCTTCTGCGATTTGTGCAGGAGGGTGAAGTTCAGCGCCTGGGAAGCGCGGATCTATTTCGCGTGGACGCCCGGCTCATCGCCGCGACAAACGTAGACTTGATGCAACGCGTCAGGGAAAAGCAGTTTCGAGAAGATCTGTACTATCGCCTGGCTGTGTTTCCCCTGGATTTGCCCTCGCTTTCCAGTAGAGACGAGGACATTGTTCCGCTCGCTAATCATTTTCTCGAAGTCTTGTGTTGTAAGTCGGACGCGCCACTCAAAACCTTCAGCGCGGCATCCCAGACCTTCCTCCGTAAACACCCGTGGCCCGGCAACGTGCGCGAGTTGCAGCATTGGATCGAGCGTGCGTTTGTTCTTGCCGAAACCAACGATCAGATCGAGCCGGAAGATTTGACGATGAACGGCGAGCCATTTTGAGCGAATTTCGGCCGGGAATATCCATAATTTCGGCCAAATCGCAATCTAACACCGTGTTTTGAACCCAAATTCGATGCGCTCCTCGGTCAGTTGTACAGTCCGGGTCTTGCCCGTTCGTACAGGCACGTTTTCGGAAACGGTCGCGATACCACCAGCCCAATCGCCCGCGGATTCAGAATAAGATTGAAGCTCCGACAGACAGGAAAACTTCGTCTGGCGCAGATAGTTTCATACTAGAAACCGAGGAAATTAGCCGCCGATGGCGTTTCTCTTTAGGCCCGCAATTCCAACCGAGGATATGGAAGGTCTAAGCTTGCCCGCCGACCCTTCTCCGGTGAAGCCTCTGCCTCAGAATTCCGCGCAATCGGCAGGTTTGCCGGAGGTACAGCCGGCCGACGACGCCGTCCTCCAGGATTTCTTACTCAGGAATTTTCTGACGGAAGAAGCTGCTGCCGAAACGTCGTCCGCGGAAATGCCCGCACCAAAAATAGAATTGCCGAATGTTGGCGATTTTGACGCTGCGCTTGAAAGGCTGGGTGACACCTCGTCAAGCGAATCCGGTGCGGACGTTCACGTTGACGAGTATCGCTATGCCGAATTCCCGGCCTCAGATTTAGTTTCAGAGACACCCAAAATCGAGCCAGTTGAGTGGGCGCTCGAAGAAACTCTGGCAAATCATAAGGAGTGGCTCGACTCTCACGGGGAAGCTGGCAAGAAAGCAGATCTTCGAAAGGCGCGGCTCGAGGGAAGCGAATTAATTGGAGTCAACCTTCGTCACGCGGATCTGCAGGACGCAATCTTGAAGTCGGCGGACTTGCTCCTCGCGGATTTGCGCGATGCCTGCCTGGTTCGCGCCAATTTGCAGGAAACGTGCCTGGTCGGCGCGAATCTCGAAGGCGCGAATCTGGAGGGAGCCTCGCTCGATAGCGCGATGGGCTTGTTGCCCCGCCAACTTGCGGGGGCCAACCTCCACGAGGCGTCTTTACCCGCGCAAATTCTCGAATTCAATGCGTTGCCCACATTTGTCGCTGGATCGAAAACGATCGCACGGCTATTTGCGACGATAATGATTGTCAGCTTTTTATCTTTTGTAATGATCTGGAAGACCAAGGATATTCAGCTGCTCGCTGACTCCGCGATAATCTCGTATTTACATTCCTCTGCGGCCGCAGCTGCCATGCCCACGGACCAAATTTACTTGCTGGCTCCGGCACTTCTCGTCGCGCTATTTCTTTTCTTTCTGTATCGGCTTCAGGAACTCTGGGACGCAGTGCTGGAATTGCCAGCTATTTTTCCCGACGGCCGGATGCTCGGCCACAATGGCCCGCGAATCGTCACCGGATTGCTTCGAACGCATTTCCGGTGGATGGACCAGGACGGCCACTCCACGCGCATGATCGAAAAAAGTTTCTCGGTGCTGCTGGCTTACTGGCTCGTTCCTATCATTTTGATGCTTTATTGGGCGCGGTATCTGACGCTTCAGGATTTCCACGGGACGTTACTTCATCAGGTTCTGCTGTTGATCGCCGTGGGTGTGGCGTTTTATTGTTCCACGCAGATCGGTCGCCCGAGCGATAAGTGGGCTACCGAAGAAAAGCCAACGCCTCCTGCCCTGGAGAAGCTGAAAGCGTTACGGCCTGCGACTGTGCTGGCAACGCTATTTGTAACCATGTCGCTTCTCGCAGCCGGTACGATCGCCGGCGTTCCACAGGACAAGCAGCGGGCTCCGCAATTCAATTCGTTCGACCCGCGCCGCTGGGCTTCGCGAGCGATGTGGGTAGTGGGCTATGACCCTTACGCCGAGCTCACTGAGGCTTCCATCTCAACGCGCCCTGAAAACTGGAATGGCAGCGATGATCAAATTGCCAGCGTCAAGGGCGCACGGCTAAACGGCACGAAGTTTCGCTACGCGCAGGCCTACGAAATCTTCCTGGTGAACGCGCACCTCTTTAAGGCCGACTTGCAAGGTGCGTTTCTGTCCGGAGGCGAGCTGCGGAACGCGGATCTGGGCCAAGCAAATCTGCAGTTCGCAATATTGGACCGCGCCAATCTGCAGCACGCCAATCTCGATCGGGCCCAACTCGATGGAGCGAATTGCTCCCGCACTGACTTTCGAGGCGCAAACTTGTCCTATTCCTCGATGGTCGGAGCCAGCCTGCCCGATGCTCGCCTTGATGGAGCCAGTTTGTACAGCACGAATCTTCAGAACGCATCGTTGCTGCGGGGCAATCTTGAAAAGGCGGATTTGCGCGAAGCTCGTCTCGCAAACGCCAACCTCGAAGGTGCCGATTTACAGCAGAGTTATCTCTGGTCCGCAAAACTTCAGGGTGCAAACCTGCGGAAAGCGCAGCTGGCCACCGCAATCTTTATTGACGCCGACCTGCAGAATGCGGACCTTAGCGGCGCGCAACTGAACGGCACTGTGCTGAACGGGGCGAACCTGCAGGGTGCGATCCTGGACGGAGCGGACTTGCGCGGAGTGCTGCAGCTCAGCGCCGCACAAGTTTGTTCGACGAAATCGCACAACGGCGCTTTCTTCGATGAGGCGTTGCGTTCGCTGGTCGACTCCCAGTGTGGCGGCGCGCCGGCGACAAAAACTCCGTAATCTCGCCGCATCGCGATCACTTTCCGACCTTGAGATGTTCCGGACTCAGTTACAATACAGACCTGCCTGACGAATGGGCCTTTTCCGGTGAATTCCTTTTCAAAAACTCCAACGTCGAACAAATTTTTGTCCAGCGGCTTGATGCTGGGTATAACCGTTGCGACTTGGTTCCTCATTTACATTCCTGGTTTGTCACGCCCCGGATTGCTGGACGACGCGGATTCCATCCACGCGGAAGCTGCTCGGGAGATGGTTCTGAACCATAACTGGGTCACGCTCTACATCAATGGAATCCGCTACCTGGAAAAAGCTCCGTTAATGTACTGGGCCGTCGCAATAAGTTACAAAATTTTCGGCGTTGGTGAATGGCAAACCCGATTACCACTGGCATTGGCCGTTCTCGGCCTTGCCTGGAGCACTTTTGTATTTGGACGGCGATATTTTGGCAAAGAAGCCGGCTTTTACGCATCGCTGGTCCTGATTACCGCGCCAGGAATTTACGTTTACACCCGCTTCTTGATCCCGGATGTCGTCGTGGCCATGTGGCTTACGCTCGGCCTCTATCTTTTTTTAACGGCATATCAAATGGATGACCCGCCACTTCGGATGTGCTGGGGATTCGCGGTAACCGTTGCACTCGACGTGCTCACGAAAAGCCTGATCGGGATCGTTTTTCCCGGAATGATCATTTTTGTGTTCCTACTTCTGCTGGGGAACTTAAAAAAACTCCTGAAGATGCATCCGGTTTCGAGCACACTCGTTTTTCTGATTGTCGCCGCACCCTGGCACATTCTGTCGGCTCTGCGCAGCCCGGCTCAGCCCTCGGGGCCGGAGCGCGGTTTTCTTTGGTTTTATTTCGTCAATGAACAATTTCTGCGGTACATCAATAAACGCATCCCGCGGGACTACGACAAAGTTCCGCTCTTACTCTTCTGGGCACTGCTTCTGGTATGGCTGATACCGTGGTTTGTTTTTTTGTTTCCCGCGTTGAAACAAATCCCAGTGCGAGTGCGGACCTGGAGAAACAACCTGGACGCTCGCGGGCGCGCCACCCTGTTTCTCGGAGTTTGGGCCGGCGTAGTCATGTTGTTTTTCAGTTTTTCAACGCGGCAGGAATACTATTCCCTGCCGGTTTTACCGGCCCTCGCCTTGCTAATCGGCGCATGGCTGCGGCGCGAACGCGAATCCGAGCCTGGCAGCGCGGAGCGCCGAACAGGTCAACGTGCTTCGACAGTGCTTTTGCTGATTGGAGTTTTGGGTTTTGCGGCGTCCATGGCCATGCTGGCCCTGACCCATCCGTTCCCGCCGGGATCGGATATTGGCACAGTGCTCGTTTCGCATCCGGGCGAATATAAGTTGTCTCTCGGCCACATGCAGGATTTGACGATCCAGTCGTTTGGACTGTTTCGCACGCCCTTGCTGCTTGTAGGGCTGGGACTACTATTGGGTACGGTGTCAAACTGGGCTTTGCGGAGACGAAGCGCCCTGATTGGCGCAAATATTTCGCTGGCGGCCATGATGGTTGTTGTTTTGTATTGCGTACATCTTGGATTCGTCACCTTCTCTCCCGAGCTGACTTCGAAAACCATGGCTCTGCAGATTCGCGACAATCTGCAACCCGGCGATACGATCGTCATTAACGGGAAATACGAACGAGGTTCCACACTGAACTACTACACGGGGCGAGAGGTGTATGTGCTGAATGGACGGGATGGCAATCTATGGTTTGGTTCGTTTTTCCCGGGCGCTCCCGACGTTTTCCTTGATGATGCTTCTTTCGCCAGCCGATGGTCAGGAGCGGGTCGAGTGTTTTTCTTTACCGAAGATTATATGAAGGATGCGGCGTTGCGGGGCATTGATCCGGCGACCGTCCATCTTTTCGCACAGCAAGGTGGCAAATTTGTGCTGACGAACCGCGAAATATTGCCGGCGACAGCGCCACAGTCGCGATGAAGTGATTTTCGCTTGGTATACTTGTTGACTGCAATAAACCACGGAGGAAATGATGCATCCCTGGCATGACCTAAGTCCCGGCCCTAACGTGCCGCACGAATTTGACGCGGTAATCGAAATTCCTTTGGGCTCGAGCGTCAAGTACGAACTCGATAAGGCTAGCGGCATCATTCGCATGGATCGCGTGCTGTATTCCGCCGTAATTTATCCCGCCAATTACGGTTTCATTCCCCAGTCGCTCGCCGAAGATCATGATCCGCTCGACGTGCTCGTGCTGTGCCAGGTTCCGGTAGTGCCCCTAACCGTGATGCACGCCAGAACCATCGGACTGATGGCGATGATCGATTCCGGAACACTCGATCACAAAATTATCGCGGTAGCCACGGCTGATCCGGAATACAACTCCTACCACGAAGCAGGCGAATTGCCGCCGCATAAGCTGGCGATGGTGCGGCGCTTTTTTCAAGACTACAAGCAGCTCGAAGGCAAAATCGTGGAAGTTGATGAATTTCAGTCGGCATCCGCCGCGTACCCGGTTATCGAAAGCGCTCTCGCCCGTTACGACAAAAAACGGCGTGCCGGCCATCACAAGAAATAGCCGCCATCCGTCTTGCCTGTCCGACCCGCGGCCGGAACTCTGAGGCGATACCCAGGCGAACTGTACCGCACTGCCCGTTTTCTGGCCGTTCGGTCAGTTGCGCCCCACTTTCGCTCCTCGTCATACTGAATAGGCCATTTCTCACGATTTGTGAGCGATAACCTTGGGGATCGCCGTGCGGCTCTCGCCTAGCTCCTGGTTTTACGATCCGACTCGTCATCCGCGCACCGCTTCCCCGCAGTTCGGTCTCACGATCACCTATCTCCCGTGGTTGATGTCGCATCGCAGGTCGCATTCGGATTACGGTGTCGGGCATTTTGAGGCCTGAGATTTCAAGGCCGCGAACGCTGGCGGAGGAAAAATGATTCGGACGCTTGGAGCAGTTCTCATAGTCGCGAGCCTCGGTTGCGTCTCCAGTGCAAAAGCGGCGAGTATCAATGTTAAGTGCGCCATGAATGAGGACCGCGTGTGGGTCTACGAATCTGTGGTGGATTTCAATCTGGCCGCCAAGTTGAAATGCGGCGAGCCGGTCGAGATCATTGGTCGCGTTAAGGGTTATGTAAAAGTGCAGACCCAGGCGGGCGTGGAAGGCTATGTTGCGGATAGCGCGTTCCCGAAATCGGCACTGCCACCTGAACCGGTAGAAAAACCCAACGACGTGGAATCTGCGTCAGTCGCCGCTCTCGCGCATCATTCAGCTCCGCCGAGCGTTGACCATCCAACCCCGCCTGCCGCGACTACAGTCGCGTCAGTTGCGCCCGCAAAAACGAGCCCGAGCAGCCCGGCACCGTCGGTTGCCGTAAATTCAGAAAACGTAACCGCTGCCAACGTCAACGTTGCTCCGGCGCCGGCCGCTGCGAAGCCGCAGCCCCCGACTGTCACTCCAACGCCTGCACCTCAACCTGCGATCGTTGCTAACGCGACCGCGGCACCAGCTCCGCCGGTGGTTGCCCGGCCGCAGCCCCCGGTCGTAGCTTCCGCGCCAAAGGCGCCGCCTGTGATTGTCGCCAGTGCGCCTCCCGCCCCTGCGGCTGCTGCTCCAGCACCTGCCGCTTCTGCTGCGCAGCCTGCGGACGTCGAAATCACACTGTCTACGGCGCCAACTACCGAGGCTCCGAATCCCGGTGCGAGCCCTGCTCCAACTCCCGCTCCTGTGGCACCTTCGGCGCCTGCGGTCGCCGTCTCCACACCGCCCGCAAGGATGTCCCAGCCGGCATCCGCATCGGTGCCGTCATCGTCCTATGTTGCCAACACTTCAAATGTAGCCATGAGCGCTAACGCCAGCCCCGCGCCATCACCGACGGTCCAGCCGGTGTCAGATAGCGTGGCGCGTCCTGCAGCTCCCGCCACGAATCCCGACGAAGACGAAGATTCCTCGGCGAACGTGGTGGCCAACGAAAACGCCGGATGCACCCACTTTTTTTCAGCGTACGGACTTTCGCCCAACCAGTACAAATGGCTGGCGCAGAATCGTAAGAAGGCGTTTCCGAGTGTCTGCCCCGCGCCGACTCCATCCATGGTGGATTTCGTCGTAATCTTTACGCACGATGTGGCCTTCTACAACGCCACCATGCCCACCGCTGTTCACGTGGATCACAATGGTTTTTCTGACTGGACCCCGATGTCCACCGTGGACACTGCTTTGATGAACCAATCCGAAGCGAATAGCAGTCACCATGAATACGTCTGGGTATTTCACACCAATCGCGGAGCCTTCGACCCGGCGAAATTCTCGCCCCGGCGCAAACCCCTGTTCTCCAAGGGCGAAACAAACATGCTGGGCTCGCACGGCGGGTACAAAACCGTTATGGACGCGCTGACGTACATCGAATCGAACGGAACGAATCGCTAAGGCTGAATTCGCGTGGGCTCTGATATCAAAAGCTGATTCAATCGCCGTCGCACATTGGATGCGTGTATCAGTCGGGGCTCTTTGAGCGCGACCACCATGTTTCGTTCCGCGTTACAAGCCACCGCTCGATCCTTGTATAGCTCAGTAAAAAATGGGATAAGCAATTCAAGGCGAAGTATTCGCTTTTCGCATTGGCTTGGGAGAGTTCATGTCCAAAAAGATTGTCGGTATGGCCTTGCTTCTAGTCCTGGTTGGCGGAAGGCTCGACGCCCAACGCCAAACTCCAATGTCGGCTGACGAATCCAAGATTTTGGCGCTGGAAAGCGCGTGGAACTTGTCCGAGGAGCAAAAAGACGTCAACGCGCTCGATCAAATGCTGGCGGCGAGTTTCGTCTATACGGAATTCGACGGATCATTTTCGGACAAGACTCAATTCTTGAAGGGCATCAAATCCAGCGCCATAAGTTCCGACCAAATTATCAACCAGGATGTCGCGGTGAGCCTGTATGGCGACAGCGCGGTGGTGACTGGAATTTTCAAAGAGAGAGGAATTGAAAGCGGAAAAACTTTTTCGAGGCATGGAAGGTTCACCGATACATGGGTCAGGCAAAATGGAATTTGGCTTTGCGTCGCCAGCCAAGCCACGCTCATAAGTCACTGAGGACGTCGTTTTTCGGGCAGGCTGCTCATCCCACAAACTTGACGAAACGGAGCGAAGCGGAATTGATGCAATAGCGCAAGCCGGTGGGCGGCGGACCGTCATCAAACACGTGGCCCAAATGGGCGTCGCAGCGATGGCAACACACCTCATCGCGGGTCATTCCGAAGCTGCGATCTTCCCGTTTCTCGATATTTTCAGCTGCTATGGGAGCCCAGAAACTTGGCCATCCCGTGCCAGAGTCGAACTTCGTATCCGAACTGAACAGCGCAGTGGCGCAGCACACGCAGCGGAACAAGCCCTTCTCCTCCAGGTTCCAATATTGCCCGCTGAACGCGAACTCCGTGTCGCCTTTTCTGGTGATCTCATAGGCTCCGCGTCCTAGCTGGTCGCGCCATTCATCGTCCGTTTTCACGATCTTCAGCACATGCACGACGCCCGCTCGCACTCCAGCGTCCGAAAAATCAACAATGTTCACCGTCTCTGGCGGAACCGAAGCTAAGGTTCGCTTTTGGTTTGCCAGCGCATTCTGGGTGCGAAAGCGCCAGAACGCAACGCCCGCGATTACTGAAACACACGTAAACAGAAACACCCGCCGGGAACCGCTGCCTTGGCCTTGCTGCCTGTTTGAATCAGGTGCAAACATTTTCCGATCTCCGCGAAACGCCCTGCTGCCAGACCCACCTCTACGCTACCAGCCAATTGTTTCATTTGGAACATTCAAGCTTCCGCGAGATTGCTATAAAAAATACTGAAGAATTGAACCGTCCTTCCTGGGAGGTGTTCGAGTGGATCGTGAGTACGACGTGTTCGAGATATTCCCTGACGGAACTCATATATGGAGAGCCTTTGTGCGAGGTCTGGTGGACGCTCGCGCCAGAGTCGTCGAATTGAGTGAAGGTTCCGCAAATGAATTCTACGCTATTCACACACCTACAAAAGAGGTCGTAGCGAACGCACGCAAGCATTCGGAATAGCACTTCCGAAATCACGCTTATCACTTGGCCCCGGCGACTGAAAGTCCCCATGCGTGCCGTTGCCTATTTTCTGAACCAACTCCTATGATTCTGCGGCTTCTTGCAGGCCGCTCGGAAACTCCTCATGGCGTTAAGCTTAGGAAAGCTGCGGCAATTTCATCCATTGCAGGTTCCGTCGTCACACGGGTAGCATGGGTTCGGTGGGCAAAGTTACACGGCCCGATTCGAGCGTTCGGCTCGAGTTGCGATCAACACCCCGACGAAAAAATGCCGATTGGCAGAAAACTGCGCTAGCATCTTCAGCTGAGTAATTTACGGAGCGAAAATCGATGAAGACGATTGGAATTGTGAGTGGTGTTGTGCTTCTTGCTGTGGCTGGAGTGGCTGTTTCCACCGGCGCCCTCAAGCAGGCGAGCGCCAAACCAGCGCCGCAGAAAGCCGCGTCTCACCAAACGAGCGATGTTGCGCGTGGGAAATACTTAGTCGAAGAAGTGGCCATGTGCGGCGAGTGTCACACCCCGCGCGATGCAAGCGGCAATCTGATTGAAGCGCGAGATTTGCAAGGTGCGCCAACCTGGATCGCACCGGTGCACGCCGATCCGAATTGGGCCTGGAACGCGCCGACGCTCGCCGGCTTTGCGGGATACTCGGACGCGGACGCGGTGAACGTTCTGGAAAAAGGAACTGGCGCGAACGGCCAGCCAATCCAACGGCCGATGCACATCTATCACATGTCGCACGAAGACGCGCTCGCTATCGTTGCCTACCTGAAGTCCTTGCCGGCACAGCCGCAGTAGCTATCGCTGTTTGATACAAATCGCCCGCCAGCCGGTCCCCCCGGCTGGCCCACTGAGATTTTGACCTTCCGATAAAATTCGGTACAGTTCCGCGTAGCACCTTATCGGGTCTTGCATGTATTCCGCGAGGTGTCTCAATCGCGGAATATAGTCGAATTGGTCGGGGATTTTGTTTTCCGGCAATACATAAATGAAAAAGACTTCTCGCACGTCTGCAGCTGTCAAACCGCGTTCGAAGCCCCGTGCTGGCTCTTCAAAACTTGAGGCAGGCAAGATCCCCTTGGGAGTCAACGACGCGGAGATCGAAGTCGAAGGTGGCGTCGCGAAACTGACCAACCTGAACAAAATATTCTGGCCGAAACTGGGCCTGACCAAACGCGACCTACTCCAATATTATCTCGACGTTTCGCCTTACCTGATGCCTCACCTGATAGACCGCGCCATGGTTATGAAGCGCTACCCGAATGGCATAGACGGCGGATTTTTCTTCATGAAGCGCGCACCTTCTGGCCGGCCGTCATCGGTTCCGGTTTGTGCCATCGAGCACGGTTCCGGAAATGTGATCGACTTCCCGGTGGTCCAGCACGTTGCGTCGCTGATGTGGGTGGTGAACTTGGGCTGCATTGACTTGAATCCCTGGTACGCGCGCTGCGATGACGTTTATCGTCCGGATTTTTTGCAATTCGATCTTGACCCGGTCGAAGGGACAAAATTCGAACGCGTTCTCGATACGGCACTGATTGTTCACGACGCACTCGATTCCCTCAAAATAACCAGTTACGCAAAAACCACAGGTTCCCGCGGAATCCACATCTACGTGCCCATCGAGCGCGGCCCGCTCCAAAAACAGGTTTGGACTTTCGCGAAAGCTCTTTCGCATGAACTGCTAAAGCGCAACCCAAAACTCATCACCGCGGAATATCGCGTCGCGCACCGTCCCAAAGACCACGTTCTGGTTGACTACAATCAAAATGCTTGGAATCGGACTCTTGCGTCGGTCTACTCCGTCCGACCCAAACCTGCAGCAACCGTATCAACTCCCGTTACCTGGAAAGAGATCGAACACGGATTCAGGATGGAAGATTTCACGATGAAGACTGTCCTGCCCCGCTTTAAAAAGCTTGGCGATCTATGGGCGCCGCTTCTCGCTAAGCGAGGCAGAACGCGACTAGACAAATTCCTGTGACCCTACCCCTTGCAAAAACTTACGCGCCGATGGAAGCGCTGCCCGCATCGGAATTGCCTTCTGGCCCAGGCTGGCAATACGAGCCTAAATGGGACGGCTTTCGCTGCATCGCCTTCCGCGATGGCGCGAAGATTGACTTGGAATCAAAATCGGGCAAGCCCCTCACTCGATATTTTCCCGAGCTCGCAGAAGCGCTAGCCAAGGTCAAAGCGAAAAAATTCGTGCTCGACGGCGAAATCGTAATTCCGGTCGACGGGAATCCATCCTTCGATCATTTGCTGATGCGAATTCATCCAGCCGCAAGCCGCGTTCTCAAACTCAGCAAGGATACGCCCTCGGTCTTCATCGTCTTCGATTTATTGGTGGATGACTCGGGCGAATCACTGGTAAACGATGCTCTCCGCGACCGGCGTAAGGCCCTTGAGAAATTTGCGGATAAATACTTCGGGAAACGCAGCCTGCTGCGTCTTTCTCCAGCTACCGATGAGCTATCTATAGCTCGCAAGTGGTTTCACATGGGAGTGGGCCTCGACGGCATCGTGGCCAAACGCACGGACCTGTCCTATCAGAGTGGAAACCGCGAAGGCATGCGGAAAATCAAAACACAACGCACCGCTGACTGCGTAGTCGGAGGTTTCCGCTATCTCGAGAAGGCCAAGAAGGTTGGATCGTTGCTCCTCGGCTTGTATGACAAAGAAGGCCTGCTCGATCACGTCGGCTTTTGCTCTTCGATTAGCAACGAGGAGCGTCCGGCACTCACCAAAAAACTGCAGAAACTCATCAAGTCGCCGGGATTCACAGGCAAAGCTCCGGGAGGTCCCAGCCGCTGGAGCACCAAACATTCGCTGGAGTGGGAGCCGCTCGCGACGAAGTTGGTTGTCGAGGTGCAATTCGATCATTTCACCGGTGGACGCTTCCGCCACGGCACGAAATTCCTGCGCTGGCGCCCGGAGAAATCTCCACGCGCCTGCACCATGGATCAGGTTCAGCGCGAGCACCGCGCGGCCATGGGCTTACTGTAGGGTTCGAACGGAACGTAGATGGCAGTTCCCAGGGAGATTACAAAATGGCAGCTTCGACTTGGAAAGGCTTCATAACTTTCGGACTGATCTCGGTTCCCATTCGCCTGTTCGCGGCCGCGCGCTATTCGCATATCCGCTTCCACGAAGTTCACCGCAAATGTGGCAACCGGGTTCACCAGCAGCTGTATTGCCCGTACGACGAGGAAGTGGTTCCGCGCGACGAAATCGTTATGGGCTACGAAAGCGACGACGGCAAAATGGTGATCATCGATCCTCAGGAATTGAAGGCTCTCGCGCCGCAATCCTCCACGGAAATGGAAATTCTACAGTTTGTACATCTCGATGAAGTGGATCCGATTTACTTTGAAACGTCTTATTTCTCGGTGCCGGAAGAAGCTGGCCGTCGCGCCTACGCCCTGATACTGAATACGATGGAACAAATGAAAATCGCCGCAATCGCCAAAGTGACCATGCACCAGCGCGACCGTACGGTCATCATCCGTCCATACGAGAACGGACTCACGCTGCACACTCTGTACTACCCCAACGAAATTCACGAAGTCCCCGGCTACGGCAAGGAAAGTTCCAAGAATCAGAACCGTCAGGAGCTTTCACTCGCCGAACAATTCGCCAAGAGTCTGATCAAACCCTTTCAACCTGAAAAATTTCACGACGACTACCAGCAAAGCGTGCGCGAGTTGATCGAAAGCAAGAGCAAAGGCAAGCCAATTACAAAAATTCAGAAGGCCAAGAAACTGGCGCCGGTCATTGACTTGATGTCGGCCTTGAAGTCGAGTCTCGCCAACAAGAAAGCCATCAACGGCAACGCCTCCAAGCACGGCAAATCGGTAAGGAGAGAAAGCGGCCGCAAGACCGCTTGACGTCTGCGAGGTATCATAGTGGTTGCTACATCTCACTAGGTGAACAAATGGTTTCGAAAGATGTGGTCTTCTGGGCAGTCGACACGCAGGCGGACTTCATGCTGCCAGATGGCAAGCTGTACGTTCCCGGTGCCGAACATATCCTGCCCAATGTGAATCGCCTCACTGATGAAGCGCGCGAAGGTCGTGTACTGCTGATTTCTCATGGCTGTTTCCACACTGCGGACGATCCGGAATTTGCGCAGTTCCCTCCCCACTGTGTTCGCGACACGCCCGGCGCAGATTTCGTGCCTCATGCCCTGGCTGAGAAAGTTGTCGTGGTACCCAACCACCCGCAGGCGCGGCCTCCTCATGATCTACACGCCCAGCAGCAAATCCTGCTCGAAAAAGAAACTCTCGATATTTTTGAGACCCACCACGCTCACGGCCTGGTCAGCCGCCTGAATCCCGACGCTGAAATTTTCATTTTTGGCGTGGTAACCGAAATTTGCGTTCGCCTGGCCGCTAAGGGCCTGCTCGAGCGTGGCCGCCGCGTTTCGATTGTCGAAGATGCCGTCGCGACCCTGAATCCCGCCGAAGGTCAACGCGCTCTCGAGGAATTGCGTGCCATGGGCGCCAAGATAGTGTCCACCGAAGATGCCATCAATCGAGCGCGTGGAACACACGCTGTCTCGCCTCGGGGTTCGGCCGCTTCGTAACAAACTCATCATCCGGCGTTCGAGATATCGCTCTGTAAACACACCGGAGACAAAAAACCGGGTACCCGCTCATTCGAGCGAATACCCGGCTCCGTACCTCTGTCTATTGGTTTGCTGTTAGTTATTTGGGTTTTTCGCCGCCGTGAGACTGTGGTGCGGAGTGCTGTGCCGGCGCTTGTTTTTGCTGCAAATGCTCTTGCTGTTGGGTGTGCTTTTGCACCATGGCGTTTGTCTGTTGCTGATGTTTTTGTTCGAGCTGTTGATTTCGCGCATCGTTAGCTTTCTGTTGCGTCGCGCGCTGGTGATCCTTCTCCTGTTGCGCCGCTAGTTTCTGGCGTTCTTGATCTTGCTGTTTGTACATCTTGTCCTGTTGGGCCTGGTATTTCTTGTCGGTTGCCGGATTGCCTGTATTAGGAGCCGTCCGTGTTGGGGCTGGAATGTCCTTTACGTGACTCGGCCTTGTGTTGTTGTTCTCGGTCCGAGCCGCCGTGTTGTTTTCGGTCCGCGCCGCTGTTCTCTCTTCGTTGTGCGCCGCTCCGTTATTTTCAGTCCGTTCAGGAGCTTTGTACGGCTCTCCCGCCTCTCTCGCCGCAACCACTCCATTGCCCTTGAACTCACTCGCACGCTGGGTGGCGGCGATTGGCGGCTTGCCATGGTTCTCCGAAGCGCGGAGGTCTCGATTGTTTCGGGCCTCTTCCACGTGTCGCGTCTGCGCCTCTACCGGTCCGATGTGCCGTTCGCGATCAGCCCGCTCTTCTTCGGCAGTGGCGCGAGCTTCTATGCCGCCTCTGCCTCCGTTGTAGCTCACCCGATTGTTAACTTCAGTCACTCGCGTCTCATACACATTGTGGATCACCGTGACATTCACGTTGGTTACCGCGCGGTTGTAAAAGAAATGACCGCCATCCCAGCGTCCGCCCTCATAACCATGGCCGAAGTATCCGAATCCATAGCTGATCCCGCCGTAGAAACCGACGGTCGGTCCCCAGTATCCGGCGTGAAAAATGAAGGCGCTGCCGCCCCAGCCCCAGTAACCAGGAGTCCAGAGATAGCCCACCTGGGGAGCTTCCACCCACGTTCCGGGGACCCAGTAGTAGCCGGTATCGTCCGCATAGGCCCAATAACCGGGAGTCCAGATATAACCGTCACCCGGGCAAACTGGCTGTTCGTAAACCGGCAGTGCCGGAGGCCCGAACGACACCGAAATGCCAACCTGCGCAAACGAGGGGGCCGCGAAACAGAGCAGCGCGCCCATCAAGAGTAAAAAGTTTCGTACAGACGACGCGATTTTCATCGTTGGATTCCTTCCGCCTGCTCGTCCGTAGGCGTACCCGGTCCTGCTTTGCAGCTGCGGGCTGCGTGGAGCGAGAGGCTCTACCGCGAAAGCAACTTGAGCAAATTTCAAAGACCAGAACTCAACTATGTGCGCCATTCTACGTGGTTTGCGCAAACAAGCTCCATAAGGCTATGAGTGTAGGCTCGCGCGGAAAATCCATGTATGTGCAAATTGGCGCAAGTCCGGCCTTGTCTTGCATTTCGAGTTGAATTCAAGCAGACGGGAAAATCGACGTCTTCCCTAACACCTCACACGATTTTCTTGGTGGCTATTCTTCGGGAGTGACTAAGAGAAGTGGTGCGCCCGGCAAGAGTCGAACTTGCGACCTTTTGGTTCGTAGATAGTCCGGGTCAAAATCCAAATAGCTTGTTTGGTGTCGCTTACGAACCGACGCAACCACTCTGAAACCCGCAATGATACCTAGAGACCTAGATTTTTGAATTTCACGGAAACTTCACGGCTCTATCTAGCTGCCGGAACAAAAATGAAATGAAAGACTAGGATGTCGGCAGCGTCTTCCTTGGTTATCGGCCAATCAAGAGCCGGCTCGTGGGAGGTTGGGTTTTGGATCGCACGCATCAGCCCAGCAGACAGGAACTTTATGCCATCCTGCACATTCTTGTCCGTTTCACTCACGCAGGCACTAACTTTCAACACGCCGCCGTCTGCGCCCCAAACTTCGAGCATTAGGGCCGCGCCGTCTTTGGAGTTCTCGGACTTCTGTCGGACCAGTTTGTTGTACACCTTAGCGGCCTCAAAGACGGCATGAAAATAGTCTTGGTTCTAGACAGACAACAATGGAAGCATCAGCATCCTGAAGTTCGTTCCTTTAGAAGTGATGGGCGTCGGTGTAAAACTTCGAAGACGCTTCTACGGCCAAGACGAACTGGCAGCGGCCCACTATTTCGTACGCGAGCTGTGGAACCGTTGGGAACAAAGTTACGAGGCGACTCTCGAAAGGCTAAACGATGGGTAGCTTTCTGTGCCTCTCTAGCGTTACCTAATTATGATTGACGCATACCTCGACGAGAGTGGGATTCACGCCGAGGCTGAGGTATGCGTGATAGCGGGATATTTTGGGGGACCGGGCCAGTTCAAAAAGTTTGATCGGGCATGGAGGAGAGGCCTCAAGGCGATTGGAATAGAAATGGAAGAATTTCACGCAAAGGACTTCACTCGGTCGCGCGACCCGCGAAGAGTCGAGGCACTCGCACACCTCGTTTCCCAGTTCAAAATCAGTCCGATCGGTTACGGGATAGTTGTGAAAGACTTCTATTTGTTCAGCGAGACTCAGAGAAAATTTCTCACGGGTGCAACACTCGAAGAAACTGGACGCGTAAAACAGGCTGGCTCCCCGGACAAGCCTTACTTCCTACCGTTTCAACATATCGTCCGAAGACTAGCGAGTTACGCCCCTGTCGGCGGGAAAGTGAACTTCCACTTTGGCCTCGACAGGACATTTGCGGGCATCGCAAGAGCAACCTTTGAACCCTGTCCCACCATTTTTCCTTCCTCGTTCGCAGTCTCGCGAACAACGCACGCGGGCAAGGCATCATCGGCGAGATGCTCGATAAACTGCGCCGTAGTGTTGCACCGTTTGTGGCAGGTCGAACATCGGGAGAACGGTCACCTTCGGGCCACCGGGTTCAAATTTCCACAGCAAACTAGTCCCAGTCGTCGCGTTTCTCCTTCTGAATTGCGACCATCAACTCATGATCTTATCCGTCATCCGATATTTTTTAGCCCCGACAGGAAGCGCAGCAACTGGTACGTCCGTACTGTTGTCGGAATCTGGGCTGCCATCGTAATCTGTTCTCGTCATCAAGAGCGAGTGCTGTCGTTTAGCACTCCGGCAACCGAGCCATTCGGCATTCTCTTTCTCCGCGCATCAGAGAAAGCCGCCAGAGTTATAAATCGGGAAGGGTAAGTACGGTGGTTTTTGCCCCGTTGCTTGGAGCGTTCCGGCCGGGTCATAGTCCGTCTTGTCGAGCGCGACTTGCCAGAATCCATCCGAACAAGTCAAAAAACAATAACAGGTACCGAACAATCTCTTCGATGCATCTATCCGAGATACGCGGTTTGACGGTTGAACCCCTCGACAGCCTCGCTTCCAGGCATCGAGCGAGTTAAGGAGAATGAGACATGAGCTTTGTGACGGTAAAGGACGGCACACAAATTTATTACAAAGATTGGGGTAAAGGTCAGCCCATTGTTTTCTCTCACGGGTGGCCTCTTTCTGCGGACGATTGGGATACTCAAATGATGTTCTTCTTAGGTCACGGGTATCGCGTGGTCGCTCATGACCGGCGAGGTCATGGGCGGTCGAGTCAGACCGGCGAGGGGCACGACATGGATCACTACTCCGACGATCTCGCTGCGGTGGTGGCCCATCTCGACCTGAAGAATGCAATTCATGTAGGGCACTCGACCGGAGGCGGCGAAGTGACGCGTTACATCGCGCGCCATGGCGAGAACCGCGTGGCGAAAGCCGTGCTAATCAGTTCGGTACCGCCTTTGATGGTCAAGACCCCAGCCAATCCAGGCGGACTACCTAAGGAAGTCTTTGATGGCTTTCAAGCGCAGGTTGCCACCAATCGTGCGCAATTCTATCTCGATCTCGCGGCTGGACCTTTCTACGGCTACAACCGGCCCGGTGCGAGACCATCCCAGGGAGTGATCGAAAACTGGTGGCGCCAAGGAATGATGGGTGGCGCGAAGGCGCATTACGACGGTATCGTCGCGTTCTCACAGACTGACTTCACCGAGGACCTAAGAAAGTTTACGGTGCCGACATTGGTGATGCACGGCGATGACGACCAGATCGTTCCGTACGCGGACGCTGGTCCGCTCTCCGCCAAGTTAGTGAAGGGCGCGATCCTCAAAACCTACAAAGGCTTCCCCCATGGCATGCCAACTACAAATGCTGATCAGATCAATGTCGACCTGTTGGCGTTCTTCCACGGTGCCGCTACCGCTACAGCGTCTTAACGACGACTCATCACGGCCGAACTGAGTGGGAGGATGCGATGCCGCAACTAGTTAAGAATATCGTGCTCGTTCATGGTGCGTTTGCGGACGGTTCGTGTTGGTCGAAAGTGATTGCATTGTTACAAGAAGCTGGCTATCACGCGGTTGCGGTTCAGAACCCAATGACCTCGTTGGCCGATGAAGTCGCGTTCACAAAAAGGATTATTGCGCTGCAGAATGGTCCCGTTGTCTTAGTAGGCCATTCTTGGGGTGGCGCCGTGATTACTCAGGCCGGCGACGATCCCAAGGTTGCCGCTCTTGTCTACGTGACCGCGTATGCGCCCGAAGCCGGGCAGTCGGCCAACGATGCCAGCCGCCCATTTGGATGGACCGAAGGACAGAAGCAGATACGCCTGGACGCTCAGAAATTCGCCACGTTAACTTCAGAAGGAATGCTAGAGGACGTCACTGAAGGCCTTCCGATGCCCGAGCGCAAACTTGCTTTCGCGGTGCAAGGGCAGAGCTATGGCCCGGTGTTCGACGAAAAGTTGACGATTGCGGCGTGGAAGACCAAGCCGTGCTGGGCCCTGATCTCGACGGCCGATCGAATGCTTCCTCCAGCAATGGAAGCGGCGGCGGCAAAGATGATGCATGCGGTAACGACAACGGTTGCCAGCTGCCACATGGTCATTATGCAGGAGCCAGAAAAAGTCGCGGCGGTTATCGACGCGGCCGCAAAGAATGGGTTGGTGTAACGCTGAACTTGTCGGTTCGCCTGCAATTCTGGCGGTTGCGCACAGCCCGACATCCTGCTCCTGTTTGCTTAGATGTTTTGAGAGTTGAATCTAGCCGTCACTCATTTGCGCTCTCGGCGCCCTGAGCTTGTAATGCTGAATCGTGTCTCCTGTCGTTTGGGCGCCCGCCATTGACCGTTCCTTAGCAACGCACTGAGCAAATCAGTGATTGTGGTTGGCTTGTTCCGCAGACTGCTTAATTTCTGAACTGGCCTGCGCTAATAACTCCTTAGCGCGTCCGGCGTGCCCCCCGAGATT